>ENA-UOWG01000122-UOWG01000122.1-activated-sludge-metagenome-genome-assembly--contig:-NODE-122-length-128986-cov-16.170456_pt1:75000-128986 | contig 128986 bp, 94 predicted proteins | sample MGYA00238147_ERZ761563 | MGnify/ENA primary metagenome ERZ761563 (study PRJEB28884, sample SAMN05720216) | anaerobic digester metagenome | isolation source: active sludge of...
CGATCTTCCACTTCCCGCTCACCGCCTTCCAGCCTGCGGGGATGTTCCCGCCGGCCTTCTCGAAATCCTCATTCATCAAATCATCCTGCTGCGCGAACGCGATTGAAGCGGCGGATGCCAGAAGAATCGGAACGGCAAATGTGAGCGTTCTCATGACTGTCTGTCCTCGTCAATCTTCTTCACATTATTTTTTCGACAACAATGTGGGTCTGCTTGTTCAACTCGCCGGGCTGAAGATACGATCGGTCAATCTCGACCTTCCCCGGGCATGTTCCAGGCTCTCCGGCCTTCAAGTGCGCGGAACGGGCGCCTCCAAACCACCATCGCCTGTCCGCCGCATAAAGAATGTCGCCAGGGCGGGCTTTCATCTTCGCCAGATCGTCGGGATGTATCTTCACAAGGTCCTTTTCCCCTTCGGGACGGTCAACCGCTACAACACCAAGCAGCAGTTTCTCACCTATTTCCTCGCTCGGTTCTCCGCCTTTGAGCTTCCTCATGGCGTCGCGGATCGAACCCATCACAAGGCCCTTCGTCTTCTCCTCAGGAGCAGGAGCAGTCAGCATCGTCACGACGAAGGCGATGCCCCCGCAGGCAACCAGCCCGAAGAACGCGCGCATGTATGTATGCCCTTTTTTGGGATCGGGAATGACGCCGTGTGAGACCAGGTCAATCAGCCAGGTATTGAACGGCGTGCCGTCCGAAAGGGGGGTCTTGACGTAGGTAAGAACCATGCAAGCCGATCCGATCACGAGTGTCGCCAGCGCGGCTTTCGCGTTGAATCGCCTCCAGAATGCCCCCAACATGATGCAGACGGCCATCGGGGGCGTTACTGTGGCGATGAAGTTTCCATGTGCGACGTACATATTGTCGTAGCTCATGAAGATCGGCACCAGGGCGATTCCTACAAGCGTTGCCCCGATGGCGGTCCAGCGCGCGACGGCCAGATAATGGCGATCCGGCAAGTCCTTGTGAAGCCTGCGCTCCACAATCGGTCGGTAAATATCATTTACTGAAATGGCGCAAACTGCGTTGATGAGCGAGTCAATAGTTGACATCAACGCGGCGATAAGCGCCGCCATCATCAATCCGAAAAAGCCGATTATGCCGGAGCTTGCCGTAATGGCCGCGCCGACTTTATCAGACACAATGACAAAGATATGCTCCGCCGAACTGTCTGCCGAGAGCATGCCGGCATTTACCATTGCGCGTCCTATCCATCCCGCGTTGGACGTTGCGACTGCGGCAAGAGGCATCAACATGAATACCACGAATAGGACAGCCTTCTTCGCGTCACGATTGCTCTTTGCGCTCATGTAGCGCATGAGCATCCCCTGGTTCATGAAATAGGCCGCCACGCCGTTAGCCATGGCGTCCTGCCAGAAAACTCCTGCCGCAGGGAAGGAATGCGGCTCCCTTACCCCGAGGAAGGCAGACCTGAAAGGTCCTGGAAAATTGGCCCAGAATCCGCCATGGTCCATAAGCATGATAGAACCGACGACAAGAATCAGGAATCCGGCGATCAGCAGTATCATTCCCTGAACCAGGTCCGTCATTATGACCGATGTCTGGCCTCCGAAATGCACGTATATCGCGCATACGCAACCGACGATTATCGCCCCGGTCATGACCCGCCAGCCCAACATTCCTTCAAGAGCCTTGCCGAGGGTGAACAGGTTATATCCTACGTATCCGATCATATAGAGCAGGATGGAAATTGTTGCCAGAATCCTGCACTTTGCGTTGAATCGCCTTTCAAAATACTCCGGCACAGATGTGACACGGGAAAAATAGATTATCGGAATCCACCCGAACATGAAGAACGGCATCAGGAACCAGTCATTCAAATACGTTTGCGCCGAGCTGAAGCCATGCTTATAAGCCTGCTGGGAGTATTTCATAAATGAATATGAGCCGACCGTCGTCGCCACGCACGACATTCCTATCAGCCACCACGCGAAACGACGCCCGCCGAAGAAAAAATCTCCCGTCGTTTTTGCGTGGGATCCGAATGCAAGCCCGAATATGGTGATGCCGATTATGTAGCTAATGATAATGACATAATCAATCCAATGCCCTGCATGCCGCGGCGGTTGCGCCTGAAGGAGCAAGGGACAAATCATGGCGAGATTCATGGCGTCGCTCCTTTAAATGTAAGGCAGAACCATCTGCATGAAACCCTGAAGCAGGGCGTAGACAACGAGTCCGACAAGCATCAGCGCGAAGGTTTTCTTACCGCGAGACGTCGCTAGGTCAATCTGCTTCGTTTTGACGCAGAGCGCCATGCCGATGGCAAAGACGGTTCCGCCGATGATGTATTGATATGCCCACGGCTGCCACCCCGCCGTTTGCATCGCTTCCGAGGCCGCCAGGATCAAGGCCGGTGAAGGAAAACCAGACATGATACTACCTCCCGATGCCGATGGATCAGAGTTGGGAGAAGGTTATCATATGCGCAAGCGATGGGGCAAACGAATTCCAATGCTTGTATCGTTATTGTCCTAAACGTCGCGCCCAGTATATGCTACCGGTATCTACATCGTGCAATTATGCATTCTGACTGCATAATTGCGCGGCATTTCTATAAATCCCTGCATAAATCCGCGCTCAACCCTTCGACCCCGTTGTCGCAATTCCTTGTATGAACGTCCTTTGCGCCAAGAAGAACAGGATGATAATGGGTATCGTAAATACCGTCGTTGCGGCCATCAGCAGCGCCCATTCGCTGCCATACGAGCCTAGAAATTGTTGCAGACCGTAGGCCAGGGTGTACTTGTTCTGATCGTTCAGGTAGATCAGCGGGCCGTTGAAATCGTTCCATGTCCCCAGAAACTGGAACAGAGCACAGGTCGCCAGCGCGGGTTTGGCAAGCGGTAGCATCATGCGCCAGAAGATGCCCCACTCGCTGCATCCGTCAATGCGAGCCGCGTCGCAAAGATCGTCAGGGATTGTCATAAAGAACTGCCGTAGCAGGAAGATAAAGAAAGCGTTGCCCAGAAACGCCGGCACAATCATGGGTAGATAGGTCCCATACCAACCCAGCCAGCGATAGAGCGCGAACGTGGGAATCATCGTCACCTGACCGGGAAGGATCATGGTGGCGATGACAATGCTGAATATGAGCTTCCTGCCGCGCCATTGGAGTTTCGCAAAAGCGTATGCGACCAGCGCGCTGGACAACACCGCGCCGGTGACATTGAAAGCGCAGAGCATGAGCGTATTGCGCAGATAAAGCGGGAACGGGACATAACGCAGCCCCTCTGCATAGTTGGCCCACCGCACCGGGCTGGGACGCCATTCGGCCAGAAATCCACTGATCGAGGTCACAACCTCGTTCGGGAATATCTGCTCCTTGGTCTTCAGGCTCGTGCTGATCATCCATATCAGCGGCATGGTGAATGGAACCGCCAGGATGATCAGGACCGCATGAATGGCCAGTCGCGTGTAAAATGAATGCTTTTGCATGTTTTGCGCAGCGGCGCTTCAAGAAGCAGCGCTTCAAGAAGCAAAGCTTCAAGAAGCGGGCTTCAGGGAGACCCGCGTATTTTTCAACTCACGATCCACCTCGTCGCGGATGGTTTCAAGGGCGGCCTTCGGAGACATGACCTCCCGCCTTGCGGCATCCTCCGCCCAACCGAGTCTGTGCATGAGATACGCCTGCACGGGCGTGGGCGGCGTGACCTGCACATTCGGCGACGACATGATGTCAACGAAGGTCTTGAACTCCGGGAATTTCCGGATGTATTCCTGGTAGATTGGCGCATTGGCCACGTCCGGCGTAATCGGCAGCCATCCGCCCCATGTGTAGAATTCCGCCGCGCGGGCCGGATCGCTCACCCCCGACCAGAAGCTCATGAACTCCAGCGCGCCTTTCTTGTTTTTCGCCCCGCTTGGGATTATCATGAAATTACCGTTCGACCAGCAGGCGTTCTCCTTCCCGCCGGCGGGGGGCGGAATCGGCGCAGTGCGATAATCAAGGTTGGGCATGTATTCGAAAATCTGTTGAATGCGCCACTGGCCGTCAACGACGATGGAGTAAGCCCCGCTCATGAACGGCCAGCTTGCCTCCATCGTGCTGGGCAACCCGGCCTGGAACTGAAGGACGCGGTCGTAGCCGTATTTGTTCGAGTATCCCGCCATCCACGCCAGCGCGTCTATGTTGCGCGGGTGGCAGATCGAAAGTTCGTTACGGTCGTAATCGAATAAAGTGCCCCCGAAAAGCGCTATCCAGTGGCTCAAGCCCCATGGCGTGAAGCCTATGCGCGTTATGTTGTTGTTCTTGTCATAACGGTATAGCTTCTCGGCGATTGCGTCCAATTCTTCAAGCGTTTTCGGAAACTTGTCCGGGTCGAAACCGGCCTCTTTAAAATGGCTAGGCCGATAGTAGCAGGCCCAGATGTTCATGCCGGTGGCCAGACCGTAGAAATGGCCCTTGTAGGTCCCGATTTCGCGCACGGCGGGGTACATCTTGTCGCGCAGCCGCGCCCAGTCGCCCGGCTCCATCAGTTCATCCAGCGGGGTGAGCGCCCCGCGCTCGGCCCACGCCGGGATGACCGTCTCCCATTGCCCCATGCAGTCGGGCGGATCGCCGCCTGCCGTGGCTATGAGCGTCTTGAGGCTCCCCCCGCAGACGGTCAGCGGCACAACCTCGTAGCGCTCCTGACTTTCGTTGAAGCGGCGGCAGATGTTGTTGATAACCTCCGCCCAGTTACTCGTCCACATGTGCCAGAAGATGACCTTTTCGCGTCCGGGGTAGGAGCTTCGCTTCGGCGGGGTGTAGCCCAGGTAGAGCCAGAGCGCGACGGCAACCGCGGCGGCGACGGATGCTATCCGCGCAACCAGCAACGCCATGCCGACAGGCGTCAGTCTTGCCCTGGCTTCAGCGTCCATAGTGGACCCACCGTCCCTGCGTCTTGAAGACAACGGCCGTCACCGCGACGACAATCACAAAGAGAACCCACGCCATCGCCGAAGCGTACCCCATCTTCAGATACATGAACGCCTGGTAGAAGAGGTGCAACGCGTAGAAAAGCGTCGAATCCAGCGGCCCGCCGCCGGTCATGATGAAAGCCTGCGTGAAATACTGGAAAGATCCGATCAGGCCCATGACAAGGTTGAAGAAGATCACGGGCGTAATCATCGGAAGCGTGACGTGGCGGATGCGCTGCCACGTGCTCGCCCCGTCAACAAGCGCGGCCTCGTAGAGCGTCACGGGGATGTCCTTCAGTCCCGCGAGATAGATTATCATGCTCCCCCCGACGCCCCAGACGCCCATGAAAATCAGCGACGGCTTCGACCACGCGGGATCGCCCAGCCACGTCGGCCCGGCCACGCCGGTCAACCTCAACAGCGTATTGACAAGTCCGATGCGCGGATTGAGCAGCCAGAGCCAGAGAACGCTCGTCGCGACGACGGGGACGATGGAAGGCAGGAAGAAGATTGTGCGATAGACACTTATGCCCTTTATCTTTGCGTCAAGCAGCATCGCAAGCGCGACGCCGAAGGTTATTCCCATCGGTACGGCGAAAACGGTGTAGTAGAGGACGTTCTTCAGCGACGTCCAGAACAGCGGATCGCGAGTGAAGAGGATGCGATAATTGTTCAGCCCGACCCAGGTCGGCGGGTTGAAGATGTCATATTCGCAGAAGCTGAGATAGAGAGAGGCGAGGAACGGATAGCCGGTGAACACGAGCAGCCCGATGACGACGGGCGACGCGAAAAGCCAGCCGGTAAGATTCTGTCGTCGGGCCAAGGCGATTGTTCTCCGCAGTAAATAAAAGAATGCAACGATGAGAATCGTAACGCATTGGCAGGTTGCGTTCAACGGCGTTTGCAGCGAATGACGAACCTGAAATACGGAGAGAACGTTGACAATTACGGTTGATTGATGGAACATCGGGGAGGCGGAATCAACCGCAAGGAAAAGAGGTAGACACTGGCCGCTGACCGAAACAGAATCACATGGGTAGGTGGAGTGACAGTTTAGACAGCCTGAGTTCTCGGCAAGAAGGGAGGCAAACATGACGACGGGGACAACAGAAACGGCCCAGAAACGCGATTCGTTCGTAGCGCGTCCCGCACAGAAATGGCGCGAAGTGGCGGTAAAACTGATTGCTGTAGCGTTGAGCCTTGCCTATTGCCTGTTTGTCACACCCTGCGCCGCGGCGGATGAACAGAAGGATATGACTATTACCCTTGACAGCGGCAAGAGCTATACAAGGGCACGGCTCCTGAGAAAAGAAGGCGATATCCTCGTCTTTGTACACTCGACAGGGATAGCGAAGGTCCAATGGCAATTACTCTCGGATGAATCAAGGGCCGCGCTAGGATATACAACACGAGAAGAAGAAATGGCAAGAGCGAAGGCGAAAGCCGAAGAAGAAGAGGCAAAGGCTGAAGCTGACAAAGCCAAAGCAGAAGCGGAAACCAAAGCCAAAGTAGAATTCGCGGCAGAGCAACGAGCCAAAGGTCTAATCGAATACAAGGGACGCTGGTTCATGCCAGAGCAGAAGTTGGCAGCGGAGCAAGATGAGTATGTGACCTTCTTGATAGAAGGAAACGCGTCAGTTTCCAGTTACGAGATATTTCAAGTAGTCAAGGGTAAAGGCGCGCTTTGTTACTTCCTCAGCCACGAAATGGTGTTCACACAGACGTCACAACAATGGTCGCACCAGCAGTTAGTAATAGAGAGAAATGGTGTTTTTTTCCTAACTGATCCTAATATCGAGCAAGAGTTCGAAGGCACTGTTTATATCGATGGCAAGGAAAGAGGTCCCATGTTATCATCTATTGAGCAGGCAATACGTATTGAGGAGGCAATACGAACGGAAAACATTAAGGTGCGAGAACAGAGAAAGACCCCTATCCTCATATGGGCGGGAACATACACCTATTCAGCTACGCCTGAGTCTCATGCCCAAGCAGGAATTGAAACCGAAAGGACAGTGCCTAGATATGCATTGAGTATGGACGCAGCCAAGAGAATACTGAAGGAGCAATATCCTGTTCCCATCGCTGTGCGCGAAATGGAAAGAATGCGACAGTACGAAATTGCGAAAGAGGCATATAGGATCCGAGAGCGAGAGCAAGAGCTAAAGCGAAAGCAGGAGCCAGAGCGAAAGCAAGCGGGCGAGGTAGAAGAACTGTTTCCACAGACAAGACACCAGAGGCGCTAGATAACAATTATGACACGGCAACAAAGAGTATCCAGATTCCTTCGGAGTTTCTTTATGATTCCCATTGCGAGATATTATTCCAGTTTGGGAAGCCTGCAGACAACTTGCGGAAGATCGGAACGCCGGGAACGCTGTACGAAAGTTTCATCTTGGCCGTCAGGCCGCATGTTGGCGCGGCGAAGAAGCTCTTGGCGAAATCAGATATTCCTCCCGCATGGCTCAAAACGTCGCCTTGTGCGCGGCGGCGATTCCTTCCGGGGGGCTACGGTCGGCCCGATTTCGGGAACATTGCCGAGTTTTTTTTCACGCGACAGGTGAAGTGGTTGTGATAGTAAGCGGGAAACGAAACTGACAAGAACGCGGCGGATAGGGTAGCTCCCGAAAAGCTGCTACTCGCCCGTGACAGCCTGCCGCCGCAAAGTCATTCACGGGCGCGGAGGGCGATCCGCAATGGGCGTCAATGAGAGTCAGACAATAAAGCGCGAGCGTAGATACTGGTTTCCCCCGTGGGATGTTCCCGTATGCTGTCACTGCTGGCAAGATGTCAATCCGAACGATCAGAAGTGCAAGGATCATGGCTATGGGGATCGTGCACCAATATCAAAAGGTAACGCGATTGTTCTTGATTCTATCGCCCTCTCTAGAAGATATTGGCCGTGGTTCTATTGCGAGTTGTCGCCGGAGCAATGTGGGGTATTAAACCGTTCCTGGCTAGACAGCGGGAAGAAAGTCGAAACTGATTTGGTTAAGCGCCCTGGGCAGACCTTCAAAGCACCTTCTGTATTTGAAGTAGGGCTTGTGCAATTCGGCAAGGGGCTTACGTCAAGCGAAGTGGCTGCTATTACAGTGGTGCATCCAATGGTAGATTCTTCGCTTTCCCCTCTTTTCCCAGGCACTCACTGCATACCACCCTATGACAAGGCGGTACTCAAGAGTTCCCCGTATCGAAAGGCCAAGGAATCATTGTTCTCTTGCGCGACGCCAGAAGCAGTCGAGTCTTATGTTGTCGTATGGGAATGTCTCGGATGGCTGGATTGTGCCGGTCGTGTGAAAAGGCTATCCGATGCACTCCCGCCGACGCCCGATGAAATCCCTATTGAATGGTGGCCTGAATTCTTTGCATGGCTTGGTTTTCATCATCCTGAAAGCTTACTTGATAAGGACGGGCGAGCTGGTTTGTCACCGATGTTTCACATTCAATTTCCTCCCAGAAGCATTGAGGAACAGGCTTCATACTGGCAAGTGCTGGATGTCCTATGGAGACTCAAGAGGATTTGTGGCCTTGTCGGACCTTTATCGCCAAAAGACATCGTGATAAAGGCGAATGACTGGTTGCAGGAAAAAACCGCAAGTGCTGTATCGCGAACGGTGGCCGGTGGCGCGGCGATCCCGGCGGCGGCGGATGCTGCCGACAATGTCCGGGGGCCGCTGCTAGATGGGCGGCTTGCGGCGCGGGAGCAGGGACCGAAACCGGGGCAAAAGTCCACGGAAACACCACGGGCGATGGTGTTCAGCGCAAGAGGGGGGAATGACTCCCCTAAGCACATCACTTCGTGGGACGTTGAATTGTTGCCGAGCCAAGAGAGGCGAAACTTGACCCGTGCTGAAGGTGACTATTTTGCGATCCTGGCGTTGGCTGCCGAAAGGGACGATCAGAACAATGAGGACCGGAAGTATGTTTCGCGAGAGGGATTCAAAAATCCTGAGTGTGACACTGCGCAGGCGCACCACATGACAGACCCTGACGGTAGCCGTGACAGACTTCGTGAGTCCATGCCTGAGCTGAATCAGTTCGGCTTTGTGGAGTATTCGGATGAAGGGAACAGGATAGGCGACGATTTCACTGTCAAGACCACCAAGGGAAGCACAGAGACGGGATCCTATGTCCAGAAGGTCGAACTCACCGTCAAGGACGGACAACAGTAGGCGACAGCCTCTGCTTTCCGGAATCACTCCGCCGGGATGATTTCAATCTCCGCTATCGCCGCGAATTTGTCGTTGTGACCGGACAGGGCGACGAAGCGGACGTATCGCGCGGCGACCGGAGAGGGGAACAATAGCTCCTGCGCCGCCGGGCCGCGCTGCATACTCCCTGAAAAAACCGGCTCCCCCCAACCGTCCACGCCCGCCCGGGCGAACACTTGAAAATCCTTGATGAATCCGTTGGCCACGTCCTGCCGGGGCAGGAGGCGGATTCCTCGAATGCGCTTCGTATCCCTCATTTTGATCACGATTTCGTGGGGATAGTCCGGCGCGGTACCCTCCCAGGGCGTGTGCCAGATTGTCTTCGGATCGCCGTCAACCGCGTTCGCGCCGGGGTAGCCGCCCGCCGCGCTGTCGGTTGAAACGGCGCTCAGATCCGGCTCGCGCATGATTTCCGCAATCCGGGCAAGCTCAATTTCATCCGCAGGATTGAAAGCGTCGCTCGCGGCGTATCGAAGCAGACTGCGGAGCAACTGCCGCGCCGCTGGGCGCTTTTCCAGGTTATTTTCAAGATCGAGCGAGCAAACAAGCAACCGTCCGCCGCCCGTCCTGGTCTCAAACACCGCGCCCAGCTTGCGATTCGTGTTCCAGTCGTCAATGACCTGCACTATCGGGCGGAACCCCGCCGGGAAGGAATCGAGAATCGCCAGCCTCGCGCCGCTCATAAGATCGAACCACTGCCAGTCGCTGTGGAATCGCGTGGGGAACTCCGCAAGCGCTGGATGCTTCGGATCGCACAGAACGCCCAGTTGGCGCGGCTGGCCGGGGAACCACTGCATGTTCCAGAAGATCGGCTCGAACGACGACGCCGCGTAATGTTTCGGCGACGAAAGCCGGGGCAACAACAGGAGCCGCCCGCCACGCTTGAGAGCGGCGATTTCATCCTCGCCAAACTCAGGCGAGACCTTCACGCCCTCCGGAATTGAAACGTCAACCTGAGCCGGATAAACCCAGATGCGCCAGTCGTTGCGATACTGCGTTCCCGCAATCGAGACCTCGACCGTTAACTCGCTCGGAGCCGGCACGGCGCTCAGGTCAAAATCGATCCTTCCAAGACCGATTCCGTTTCCGAGCGGGATTGCCCGCTTCTCAAGTTTTCCCGCTGCAAGCTGTTTTCCGCTGGAGTCCGTGATTGTCCACTCAGGCTGCGCGTCCATGATCGGCGCGGCGCCGAAGTGGCAGACCTCAACCGTTCCCTCGAATCTCTCCGCCGTCGTCCACGTCATCTTCTTCATCCGGAGCAGGGGAACCGTCTCGCAGCAGAACTGACGGAACTCCTCCGGCGCGACGTAGCCCTTGGAGTCCCAGAAGGCGTCAAGCATTCCGACGAGGGCGGTTCCCTGGCCGGGGAAGTCGTGGAGTTGCAGCAACTGGAATCCCCCCGCGCCCGGTGTGCGCAGCATGGCCTCGATATCGGACTTATAAAGTATTACCTGTAATTTTCCGGACGCCGCCAGGAAGTCGCGCGCCTGATCGCTCATGCCGTGAGCAGCAAGAGAATCGCGGAATGTCTCGAAGTTCCTTGCGCGGAGAACGCCTGCGTATTTCGGGATTTCCTCGAAATTTGGATAAACACACCACTGGCCGAGTTCATGCGCTATCACCGGAACCTGACAACCGGCCAGGCTTGCCGCGTAATCGAAATCTGTTCTCGGGCCGAGCGGGCCGCCGTGAAGCCTCAGCGGGCCGCGCCGACCGGGTAATACGTGGTACTGATTCTCGGGAATCTCCGGCCACCCGGAGCATCCGGTGTAGAGGCGCCGCCCGTCCTTGCGCTTCCACTCGGAAACGACGCCGGCCAGGAATTTCTTCTGGTTCTCCCCGGAAGGCTCGTTGCCCACGGAAAGCATGCAGAAGGACGGATGATTGCCGTACGCCTCAAGGATGCGGTCGGCCTCGGCGCGGATGTAGCCGTCCGTCCTCTCGTCCGCGCCAAGCGCGGTCCAGACCGGAGTTTCGATCTGGAACGTCACCCCGGCCAGGTCCGCCGCTTCGAACGCGGCCTCCGGCGGACACCACGAGTGAAAGCGGACGTGATTCAGTCCGTATTCCTTCGCAATACGGCACAGCCTGAGCCATGACGCGACGTCCGTCGGCGGATGCCCGGTCATGGGGAAGATGCAGCATTCCAGGTTGCCGCGAACGAATGTTGGACGCCCGTTCAGCGTGAATCGGGTTCCGGCTGCGGCAAACTCGCGCATGCCGAATCGAACACTTCGCGTATCCGAGAAATCCCCCCCGCGAACCGAATCCAGCGAAACGTCAATTTCGTAAAGGGCGGGATTGAATTCGTCCCAGAGAACGACCCCCTCCCCCATTTCAACCTCAAGCTCGACGATCCTGCCCCCGGCTGGAATAGACTCTCGCTTCGCCGCCGACTTCATGGCCGCTTCAGCCGTTCCAGCCTCGGCGTCAATCGTCCGGGCCGGCTTTGCCATCGCGGAAATATCGCATTCAACCGCCCTTCCGAGATCGTTGCCGATTTCGATGACCGCTCTTACCCTGCGAAGTTTGACATTCGGATGGACCTGAACCGATCGAATCCAGACGGGATCATGCGCGGAAAGCTCAATCCGCCCGACAATCCCGTTCCAGTTCGTCTGCGTCATATCCGTGATGGAATGCGCCCACCGCCCGACGTCATACTTGATCGAGTTGTCAACGCGTATCGTCAGCCTGTGCGGTCCGGGCGCAACCTCGCCGAGATCGTAGACGTGCGGAGCGCAAAGGCTGTCGCGCATGCCGACCTCCGCGCCGTCAAGCCAGACGCGCGTCTCCCAGTGGCAGCGCTCCAGAAACAGGCTGACTCGCCTGCCGCGCCATTCGTCCGGAATCACGAATTCCCTGCGATACCATGCCGGGCCGACGTATGTATAAACACGGCTGAGCATCGAGACCTCGGCCTTGTCGTTCTTCGCCCCCTTTCGATTCTCGTCTGTCGTTCCCGGCAGGCGCGCCTTTTCGCCAAACGCGGCGGCTGACCAGTTCTCCCGCGCTCCGACACAGTTCGGGTCGAGGCGGAATTCCCATTCGCCGGCAAGAGAAATCGGAGCAGGCCGCGCGCCCGATCCGGCGCATGAAGCAAGGGACAACAGGAGAGCGCAAACCGTCAGACCGAAGGTTTTGGCGGACATTCCATAACTCCTCAAGCTGAGTCACTTTATCGGACGCAGATAAATGTTTCGGAACTCGATCCTCTCGCCCTCGCTCTGAAGGCATATCTTACCTTTTGACACCGATGTGTTTGTCGCTGCGTTCTGCCTGACTCCATTGACCATGACCTCTATCGTGTTGCCTTTGCACGTGATGTCGTATGCGTTCCACTGCCCGCGCGGCTTCTCGCTGGACTTGCCAAGCTTCATCATCCGCCGCCCGTCCGCCCGCCCGCCGTCGTTGCGCTTGTGCTCGTCGAACTCCGTCCCCTCGATCACCCAGAAGTCCCCGGCGTTGCCCGCCGCAAGCTGGCACTCGATGCTCTTGGGCCAGACCATGTCCGGCTGGCTCATGTGGATCAGAACGCCGCTGTTGCCTCCCCACATGCCGCCGGCCCAGCGCCACTCGACGTGGAGGACGTAATTCTCGTATTCCGCATCGGTCCTGATGTATCCCGCCGGTTTTCCATAGCAGCGAAGGACGCCGTTCGCGACCTTCCATGTCTTGTCCGGGTCCGCGTTCGGTTCGCCCAGGAAGCGCGTCCAGCCCGCGAAGTCCTTGCCGTTCCAGAGCCGCGCGACGGCAGCAACCGGCTCCACGTAGATGTTTCTGAATTCGATGACCCCGCCCTCGCTCTGGAAGCAAATCTTTCCGGAGCGCTCGGACGCGCCGGTCGCCTCGTTCTGGAGGACGCCATTGACGAACGCCGTGATGGAATCTCCGCTGCATACGATGTCATACCGATTCCATTCGCCGGGCTTGTTCTCGCTGGACGGATTGCGTTGCGGGACACATATCCCCTGCTTCCCCTTGTGCTCATTGAACTCCGTCCCCTGCATGACGATCATATCGCCTGCGTGGCCGTTGAAAAGCTGGCACTCGATGCTCTTCGGCCAAATGGCGTCCTGTCCGGACATGTGCAGGAGGACTCCGCTGTTGCCCGGCTCCCCGTCCCAGCGCCATTCAAGATGGAGAATGTAATCCTTGTATTCGGCCTGCGTCTTGATGTAGCCGTGCGGCGCTCCGGCGCAGCGGAGAATCCCGTCCTTGACCGTCCACACCGGGGCGGGGTCGCCTTCGCCGACGAACCTGTCCCATCCGGACGTGTCCTTGCCGTTGAAAAGCTGGATTCTCTCGGCGGGCGCAATCGGCTCTCCCCACGCGACCGTCGAAAACATTACAACCAATGCCGGAATCGTCAGCAGTATTTTCCGCAACACGTTTAGTCCTCCCATTTGCAGTAACCAGCCGATCCGCCAGCGCCGCAACGTCGGTATGAATGGTACCGCAAATATCCCGTTGAAGGCAAGTTTCGCCTGCCAGGAGCGCCGGGAGTTGTGGGGCCATCAATCTCTGCGTCGACTCGGAATCTCCCGGGCGATTCGGAATATGGCGATCAGGACAAACAGAAGAAACTGCGCGAGTACCATCCCCCAGAATCCCCAGCCCCACCGCGTCCACACGATCAGCGACACGATCACAGACAGCCCGGAAAACAGAATGGGCGAGGAGTCGTCCAATTGCGCGGCCCTGAAGTAGAAGACCGCGAATCCCGTCATCACAATGAATCGAAAGTCAGAAAGCATCCGCCATGTCTTTCTCACGCCATGCGTCTGCGCGCGCTGAGTGGCAGATTGGCAGAGGAATTTTTCCTGAAAGCGATCGGATTGATCGCTCTCCCGCTGTCAGTGAAACTCAATTCCGAACAGTTTCGCCTGTCGCATCCTGAATCGCAGCACAACCGGCGCGCCTTCGCATTTCAACGAAGATTCGCCCTTCCACGTTATCGGGAAAGCCTGATCGTCCCCGGCGAAGCGATCCGTGTCGTCGAAGCCTCGCCCCTCAATATCGCCGCCGCCGAACTTTCGCAATGCGACCTTGATGTAGCCTGTTGGTTTTACAACGGCGTTCAGGCGGATATTGTCGCCCGGCGGGATTACGGCTACGGTCGCAAATTCCCCCTCTTCGTCGCACTGGAGAGCGACGAGCCTGCCCTTCGGCCAGACGGCCAGCCCGGAAGCGCCCTGCAATCCGGGGAAGAGTCCTTTGCGCAAGTTGATATCCCGCCCCGGGTACTTGTGCGGGATCGGCGCGCCGGAATATGCCAGCGCCCACGTCCCGTCAGGACATTCCAACAGATTTCCGCTGCACACGACCAGCGCGCCGTCAGGCTTGCCCGGCTCCCCGCACGGCACGACCGGCCCGCCGGGAACGCGCGACCAGTTCCGCCCGTCCGGGCTGGACATCAGCCACACCGACCCGCCGTCGCTCTCCATCTCCCATATCCACGGGAACATGACGTGGTTGTCCGGACAGTCCGGCAACGTCGTCTTGCAGTTCGTGTAGAAGACGTGGCTTGCCGGCATGTCTGCGTCGGTCGTGGCGACTATCTCCGGCTTGCTGAAGTGCCGGAAGTCGTCGCTGACCGCGCGGCCTATGGAGCGCCGCCCCACCGGAATCCAGCAGTCCGAGTTCGCCGCCCCGAATCCGGGCGCGCGCTCGTTGACCTGCCACGCGCGGACGTAGGCGACGCATTTCCCGATGTCCTCGTCATAATAACAGGTATTAAGCGTGTCCGCGTGCTGGATCATCAGCGGCTCCGGCAGGGACGTCCAATGAATCCCGTCCGGCGACACCGCGCCGAAGACCGCAACCACGCAACGGAAGCCCCCGACGTCAGGACGCCGCGCCATTGTGTCCGCCTCGCCTGGATACTTCTTCGCGAAAGCCTCCCACTCCTCGTCGGTGATGATGCCGAGGTAGAGCATCTTGTAGCGCTCTTCTTTCGAGGACGGGTCAATGAAAACGCTGCCGCCGTGGAATCCGCGCGTCGAACCGTTTAAGTCGCCGCGGAAAACGATGTTGTTGTCGCGGTTTCCGGCGTATTCGAACAGGCCCAGTTTCGGAATCGTCCATGCGACGCCGTCCGCGGATTCGGCGTAGGAAACGTGGCCGTTGTGTCCCGGCAGGATTTTGTCCTTCGAACTGAAAGGCTCCGGCTGCGCGCACGGATCGGTCACATACCACGCCTTGAACTTGCCTTCATCGAAGACGCTCGCGGCCATCTGACCGGGTTTGAAGGGGACCTTCTGCGCTTGTTGCGCGACAAGGCGAACACCGCGCGGCATGTCAATCGGCTCGAAGACCGCCGGCCGGGAACCGTCGCCCTTGAGCCACGCGCCCTGAAGTTTCTCCGCTTCGTTCGCCGCCGGATCACGCTGAATCCTCCAGGCGAAACTCCCCGGACGGACGTATTTCCAGCTTGTGAAGTGAATGTGCCGACCCTTGAGCTTCACCGGCTCGCCGAAGAAGCGATCGGTTGTCTCAGCCCGCGCGTTGGAGAGAACGCCCAACGCCGCAACGATGCCGGCGACTCCGCAGTATATTCTCATAATTGAAACTCCAGTCTCGTGTCACGGCCTCCCGAAATCCTCTATCGCCCCCGCGATGATCGGGAAGCTCCTTCGCCAGACGCCCGGCGGGACGTTCTCGGAAATCTGGATCGTCATACGCCCCGTATGCCCGGCCCCGGCCAGAATCCGCTCCGTAGTCTCGCGTATTACCGCGTCCGGCATGATGTGGACCGACGACGGGTAATTCAGGAAAATCCGCATCCAGGGCCACATCCCGGCGGCCTGCGCCGCGCTCGTGTCGTTATCCGGCGGAGGGGAGAGGGAATCGAGACCGGAAACGCCGGATTTTCCGATCGCGTTCCACAGCGCCTTCAGGTTTCCGTCCATGTGGACAAAAATCAGCCGCCCGCTTTCGGCCAGCATGTCGGCCATGTGCCGGTAAAGGGGAACGCAGTATTTCTCGAAGTTGGAAACGCCGATGGCCGGGGCCGTGATGTTGTCCGGGAAGCAGATGTAGGGAACCGGCGATTTGGCGACGATTTCAAAAATCCGCTGGAAATGCCCGTTCATAAGTTCGACGCACTCCTCGACCCGCTCCGGGCAGTCGGCAAGATGATAGGTCAGGTCTTCAAGGTTCACCCACTGTATCCACAACTGCTGATACGGCGTGCGCGGGACGGCCGCGTGCGGAAGGCCGTCGTCCCCGATTTCCGCCATGACCTTCAGTAGCCCCTCGGAATTGTCGCTGATCACCATGTCCCGCAGATACGCCGCGAGAATCGCGTAGTCCCCGGGGTCCTTGATGTAATGCTTCTTCGTCGAACCGGTTCCATACGTCGGTTCGATCAGCTTTTCCTCGACAAGGTCGCCGGCGGGGGTGTGCAGCGTGTTGCGGACGCCCTTGAGACCGTCCCTCGTGAATTCTTCGCTTGTCGTTTTGCAGTGTGGCGTCTCCGCGCGGTGAGTTCCGCACCAGCGCACGATGCCCAGGTTGTTACGCCCAAGAACCGACCATATCTCCGCCGTCGGCGCCGCAAGCCCGTCGTATTGGATGAAGGGCACGCGGTCAACCTCGCGCCCCTGAAGTATCGCAAGCAATCTCTCGCGCATGGTCATCGCGGTCATGATTTCTCTCCCAGTAGAATTACTTCGACTGCGCCGGCGTGGGCGCGGAGCGCCAGCCCTGTCTCTGCCAAAGGGGGGGCCGGCGAAGCGTGAACCAGCCCATCCAATGTTCGACATGCCGTCCCGCGTTTCTTTCGACTCGGCATGGGATTCGGAGAACCGGCACTACTTGTTAACACGTTTTATTACAATCTGCCGCTGCGTCCAGCGCAGTATGTGGAGGGCGTCCGCCCGGTACTGCTCGAAGTCGGCCACGGGAATCCAGCGCGTTTTCTGGTCGAACTCCTCGGTCGCCTTCAGCGTCCGCCCGGAGTCCTCGATCGCATACGCGCCTGCGTAATGAAGGTGTTTCGATTCGACAGCCAGCTTCTCCGGAACCGCCGCAACCTCGAAGCCTTCCGGCAGTCTGACGGTCAGCGACGTTCGCAGACCCCGGCTGGTGTATGTGCTGATCGGGAACTGGCGAGTGGGCTTGGCGATTTCCGGGAAGTCCTTCTGTATCGTAGGGATTCTGAGCAGGAGCAGGTCCTTCGCCGGGGTGGCCATGCGCGGCATTTTGTATGTCATCCTGAGATTGAACGCGGCTGTCAGGTCCATGACGTCCGCGAATTCGCACTCGATCAACTGCGCTCCGGGCCGCTCGCGCTGGAGATACTGCTGCATGTAGAACTTTCGCTCGTTCGGGGGGACGGTCTTCCAGTAGCCGCGCAGTCCGGCCTCATAATTGCCGTTGTAGACATTGCGTTCGCTCAACGTTCCGGATCCGTCCGGCGCAAGGACAAGCTCCTGCTCCGAAGTCTTCAGGTTGTCCTCCGGTGGGGGGACAGGGATGTCAATGATCTCGCCCTTGACGCAGTTAACCCCCTTGATGCCGTGGTCCATGGCGCTGAAGTATGGGTAGCGGTAGTCCGACGCGGTGGCGTCAATCACGCGGGGCCTGCCGTCCGGGTAGACGACGTTGATGCAGTGATTGGCGTCCATGCAGGGGATTTCCGTGTAGGCGGCGGCCTCGCTGTTGGTTTTGACGATCAGGGGTTGCGCCTCGATGCCGGCGGCCTTGCACAACGTCGCCGTCAGGATCGCCTTGTCCGTGCAGTCGCCGTAGCCGTTTTTGAAGGTTTCGATCGCCGGGTGGCCGGACCATCCGGATGAGCGCGATCCCTTTATCGAAAGATAGATTATATTCCGCTGAACCCACTCGTAGATGGCCTTCATCTTCTCATCGTCGCTCCGCATTCCGGCAGTCAGATCGTCGGCCAGTTTCTGAAGCTCCGGAGTGACGGCGATCCTTTCGCGCTGGAATTTCGCCACGCCCTCCATGAGCTTGCCCCACTCGAAGAACAGGGAGCAGCGGACGTTGGGCAGGACATCATTCTCCGGCGGCATCATCGCCTCCGGCACGAATGGGGGAACGTCATGCATCGCCCAGCGATAAGTCGTTATGGAATCTTTGGTGACGATTTCCGGGACGGATTGCTCCTTCGCCATGTTGCGGGTCGCGTAATTCAGCTTCCTGGCCTTCGGGATGTTGACCTCCAGGATGCTGTCCAGGAACGGCTCCTGTCCCTGGAAGGTGAATCCTGGGAAGAAGAGTTCCGGATCGTCGGGGTTGTACAGGTCAATTTCGTAGATGAACTCCACCAGCGAGCCGATCTTCACGCCGGGGATGGTTGCGGAGACCTGCCTGTCATTCTTGTTAAAATAAATGTCCTCTTCGGCGCGAGAGGCGACCTTGATCATGCCCGGCTTGAGGACACTTTCAGAGCCGTCCGGCTGGATGCTCCGCCCCAGCAGGATGCTGGACCGGGTGCGGCCTTCCTCATACCAGAGCGAGAGATTGGCGACGTCCAGCCTGGATTCCTTCAGCACGAGAACGAGGCCGTGGTAGCGGTAATAGTGCCCGCCGTCCTCTTTCAGTCCGTCAACTCCGTGATCCAGGCAGGCCACGCCGGCTATGCCGGGGAAATCCCCGGCGGCTTTCATGGCGCGCCTGCGATATTCCTCCAGTTGAGCGGGGGTCAGCGGCATGAAGCCGGCATATCCGACCGCCTCGGTGGCCGGCGGAATCACGTTCAGGATTTTGAGGTCGTCGCGGGAAAGGGTTTCGCCGTCGGCTGTCGTCAGTTTATCGCCGGCGTATGAGACGCCTGACGTTGTCTTTGCGCCATTCTTCCATGTATCAACCTTGATGACCGGTTTCCCGGCTTCGGGCCGGGCGGGTGGCTGCCCCTGGGCCTTGACGCCGGGCGAGGGAGTCTCCGCGGCGGCGGCAGGCTGCGGGCTGTCTTGCCTGATCGCGGCGCAGGAGGCGGCAAGAAAGAGCAGAAGCAGGACGAGGATCAGCGGGGCGCGGCGCATTGTCATGTTGACCTCGCAATAGTGTGCAGGCAGGGGATTTTCATTTCCGGCAGGCGCGGGCGCAAGCGGTCGGCGCGATTTTCGCAGTGGGGCCGCATGAAAACGTCAACAAGGCTTTATAGATATCCGCGCAGCGGGTGTCAAGCCGGAATGAAGATTGCGGAATTGCCGCAGCAATTACATTTTATGGCACTTGACAACGCGCCTGAATAGGTTACTATTAGCGTTACGTTTCCCCGGCGCGGGCAAACGCGCCGGAAGGCCGCCAGGCGCACGGAGTGGGTTTAGCCCACTCTTTTTTTTCCACGCTTGCGCGGCCCGGTCACAAACGGCAGTTGGGAAAAGAGTTAGCGATGCGAGACGGCGAACAGATACTGAGACTTGTCGAAGCCTTGCACAAGAGCAAGGATATTGACAGGGAAAGCATCTTCGAGGCGGTGGAGACCGCCTTGGCGCATGCTGCTCAGAAGAAATACGGCAGTTCACGGGAGATCACCATCACCGTGGACCGCCAGTCGGGGGAAGTCGCCGCCACTGCGGACGGGAAGGCGATTGATCCGTCAGAGCTTGGCCGCATCGCCGCCCAGACCGCCAAGCAGGTCATCATGCAGCGCATCCGGGAGTCGGAACGGGACTCCATCCTGTCCGAGTATGAGACAAAGCTCGGAACCCTTGTCAGCGGCGTCGTCCGGCGCATGGAGGGCGGCGCGGCGGTGGTGACAGTTGACAAGACGGAGGCGATTCTGCCCAGGGGGGAGCAGATTCCCGGGGAGTTTTACCATCCGAACGACAGGATACGGGCGATGATTGTTGACGTGCGCAAGGTCGGCACTCGCGCCCGGATCGTGCTTTCGCGCACCCATCAGGACCTTGTTCTCAGGCTTTTCGAGACAGAGGTGCCGGAGATCGCCGACAAGGTCGTGCAGATCATGGCCATCGCCCGGGAACCGGGCACGCACACGAAGGTGGCCGTCATCAGCAAGGACACGCGCATTGACTGCGTCGGGGCCTGCGTGGGAGTGCGCGGCACGCGCATCAAGAACATAACGGGCGAAATGGGCGGGGAAAAGGTGGACATTGTCCGCTGGAGCGACGCCCCGGAGATGCTGATAGCCAACGCGCTGAAGCCCGCCGAAGTCTACTCCATCGAATTGATCGAGGAGGGAGACAGCAAACGCGCGCTTGTTACGGTTCCGCACGACCAGTTGTCGCGGGCCATCGGCAAGCGCGGGCAGAACGTCCGACTTGCTTCAAAGCTCTCGAAGTGGGACATTGACATAGTGGCCGCGCCGCAAGCGACGCCTGAAGGCGAAGCGGCGGCCGCCGGCGAGCAGGCCGCCAGCGCCGCTGCTCCGGCAGTGGAATCCCCCGCTGAAGCCCCTGTCGCGGAAACCGCCCCAGCTGAAGCGGAGCAGGGCGGAACCGACGACGCGCCCAAGGCTGAACCTGTCGGGGGACAGCCGGGTGGGACGCCGGAAACAGGATCGGCGGAACAGACTGAGCATGACGGCAGGGAGCAGGGCGCCACCGATGAGTAGGCAGGCGCCTTCTTACCTGATTTGCGCGGCGGAAGCTGATCGCCGCTGTTACAGAACCGCAAAGAGAAAGCACGGAAACGGCTGTGGCAAAAACTCGCGTATCCAGTCTGGCCAAAGAACTGAACGTAGGCTGGAAGGAAATAGTAGACGCATGTCAGAAACTGGGTTACATAACAGTAATCTATCACGCTAACGTACTTGAAGACGAGCAGGTCGCCCGGATAACGGAAATCCTGGGCGGCCCGAAGCCGCAAGCCCCCGCAGAAGAACAACCGCAACCGGCCCAGCCTCCGGCAGAACCGCCGCAGGCCGCCCCCCCGATTTCTCAACCCGCGCCGATTGCCCCGCCTCACCCTGCACCCCCGCGATCCAAGCCCCCCGCCCCGCGCACGTACAGCCCCGAGATGGCGGCTTACATGGGAGCGGCGGCGGCGGGTTTCCGGATGGGGCCGGGCGGGATGCCGATGCCTGCGCCGCCGAAGCAGAAACCTGCGCCGCCGAAGCCCGCCCCGGAGACTCCGCCGGAGGAGAAACCGGCGCAAGCTCCTGTCATGGCGGAAGCCGTGGCGGAGACTGCGGCAGTCGCCGTTACGGAAGCGCCGCCTCAACCGGTCGCGGAAGCGCCCGCCGTTCCGGAGCCTCCACCGCCGGAAGCCCTGGAAACGCCTCCCCCGGAAGTTGCGGATCCGGAAGTCGTGGAGGTCAAACCCGCCGACGAGGAAAAGGCCAAGCCGGAAAAGAAGCCGGCAAAGCCCAAACCCGTCGTCATAACGCCCAGGGACGCCACGCCGACAATCACCGGCCCCCGCATCGTGCGCAAGGGGACGAAGAAGGAAGTGGCGGACACTCCCGCCGCGCCGCGAAGGCGCTTCGACATGGGCAAACCCCGGGTGACAGTGGCTCCGGGACGACCGGCTCCGGAGATGCCGGAACCGCTGAAGGAAAGCACCAAGCGGGGTGAAAAGGGCAAGAAGCCGAAGGAGAAGGAGGCCGATCGCCGGGAAGATCTGGTTGTCGTGGAGAAAGCCGGCGCCAAGAAGCGCCGTCCCCGCCCCTTCGAGCCGGAGCAGACCGTCACCCACGTCGCCGGGCATACGGTGACGATCAGCGACCAGCGCAAGGAGAAATTCACGTCCTCCGCCGGAAAGGCCAAGCCTGCCCGGAGGACCATAATCATACGCCGTGCTGACCGGGTTCAACCGAAGAGGGAACGGGACGCGAAGGTCGAGATCACGCCGCCGATAACGCTGAAATCGCTGTCCGAGAAGTCCGGGATTCGCGCGCCGGAGCTGATCAGGGATCTGATGTTCAAGCACGGCGTTCAGGCCACGCTCAACTACGTCATTGACGAGGAGGTAGCGGTTCTCCTGGGCATGGAGCACGGCCTGGAGATCGTGGTCAAGAAGGCGCAGACGGTTGAGGAGAAGCTCAAGGCGGCGACGGATCAGGACGATAAGCCCGAGGACCTGCGGCCGAGGCCGCCGGTCGTGACGATGCTGGGCCACGTGGACCACGGCAAGACGTCGCTGCTTGACCGGATACGCAGTTCGGACGTGGCCAAGCACGAGGCCGGGGGTATAACGCAGCATTTCGGCGCCTACCAGGTTGAAACTAGCCGGGGGCCGATCACGTTCCTGGACACGCCGGGGCATGAGGCCTTCACCGCCATGCGGGCCAGGGGCGCCAACCTTACGGACATAGCAATATTGGTTGTGGCCGCCGATGACGGCGTCATGCCGCAGACCGAGGAAGCGATCTCCCACGCCAAGGCTGCGGAAGTGCCCATCATCGTAGCCATGAACAAGATGGACAAGCCCCAGGCCGACCCCCAGAAGGTCATGCAGCAGCTTGCGGGCAAAGGGTTGATACCTGAGGAGTGGGGCGGGCAGACGGGCGTTTGCCCGGTCTCCGCCATAACGGGGGAGGGCATTGACCAGTTGCTTGAGCGCATATCCCTGGAGGCCGAGGTTCTGGAGATGAAGGCCAATCCCTCCCGGCCCGCCATGGGGCGCGTGCTGGAGGCAAAACTTCAGGCCGAACGCGGTCCCACAGTGACGGTTCTGGTGCAGAACGGCACGCTGAAGGTCGGGGACATCATCGTATGCGGCGCCAGCCAGGGCCGGGCGCGCGCGCTGTTCAATTACACGGGCGATCCGATTGAGACGGCCGGACCGTCGGTTGCGGCGCAGATCATCGGGCTTGACGACGTGCCGGAGCCGGGGGACGAGTTCCGCGTGGTGGAGACGCTGGACACCGCGCGCAAGGTGGCCGACGATCGCGTGGTCAAGAAGCGCGAGGCCGCACTGGGCGCGCGCAAGCATATAAGCCTGGAAAACCTCTTCGCGGACATGGCCGCGAAGCAGACGCGCAACCTAAACATTGTCCTGAAGGTGGACGTGTTCGGCTCCTTGGAACCGCTGACGGGGGCGTTCGGGAAACTCGGCACCAAGGAAGTGGACATCCAGGTTCTGCACAGCGGCGTGGGTGGCGTCACCGAGGCGGACGTGCTGCTGGCGGACGCATCTGACGCGGTGGTCATCGGATTCAACGTCGTGGCTGACGAGCGGGCGCGCGCGGCCGCTGAGGCGCGCGGCATCGAGATACGGACCTACAAGATCATTTATGAGCTTGTTGACGAATTGAAAGCGGCCTTGGAAGGCATGCTGGAGCCGGAGCAGCGCGAAATCGCGCATGGCCGCGCCGAAGTGCGCCAGATCTTCCGCATCTCCAGGGTCGGCAACATAGCTGGATGCTATTGCCGCGAGGGCCGGATGGTGCGTTCGGGCCGCCTGCGGCTTCTGCGCGACAACGTCATAATCTACGAAGGCGCGGTGGAATCCCTGCGCCGCGGCAAGGACGACGTTCGCGAGGTGGCATCCGGCATGGAGTGCGGCATAAGGATTGCCGGCTTCAACGACGTCAAGGAAGGCGACATTATCGAGTGCTTCGGCGTGGAGAAAATCCATCGCACGCTCGATTCGGCCCGGCGTGCGGAAAAGGCAGCCAAGGGCGAGTAAGCGGCCCGCCGGAGGTGAACGCGCGTGATTGTCGGCATCCTGACCGCGCGACTGACCATTCCGGAAGCGCGCTCGCTCAAGCAGAAACGCCACGTTCTCAGGAGCGTGAAGGACCGCCTCCGAAACGATTTCAACGTCTCCGTCGCCGAGACAGGCGGGCAGGACCTCTGGCAGTCTGCCGAGCTTGCCGTGGCCATGGTTGGGACGGACCGGCGCTACGTTAACGGGGCGCTGGATCAGGCAGTGAACATGCTCAGGACTGCGCCGGGCGCGATCCTGGCCGGTTACGAGATTGAGTTTTTCTGAAAAGCCCGGCGGAGATCACGAGGGCGGGATGGGCGAGAGAAAACGAAACAAGGTATCCGAGGCCCTGCGAGGAGCGATCAGCCAGATCGTCCTTTTCGAGTTGCAGGATCCGCGCATCGGATTCGTGACGATAACAAGCGTGGAAGTCACGAAGGACCTGATGCAGGCCAAGGTGGGAGTCAGCATCCTGGGCCAGGAGGCCGACCGCACGAAGGCGCTGGCCTGCCTTGACCACGCTCGGGGTTACATCCAGGAGCAAATAGGCCGAAAACTTGAGCTGAGGCACGTGCCGGCGCTCAAGTTCGAGCTTGACGATTCCGCCCGCAAGGGCGAAGAGGTCATGCGCCTCATTGAAGAGGCGATGAAAGACAACAGGCGGGAGGAATAGGCCCGCCAGCCGCCGAAGGAGATTTCGCGAGATGGCGTCAAGCCGGACAGCAAAAAGCAAACTGGCGTCCCGAATCCGCCAGATTCTCGCCAGAGAGGTCGCGGCCCAACCGGCCGGCGAGAACGAGGATCCCATTGAACATCTGATCCTGGCCGTCCTGGAGGGATGCGACACCCCCACATCGAAGGCGAACGAAGCCATCGCCGCCGCGCGGCGCAACTTTGTGGACTGGAACGAGGTGCGCGTCAGCTCCGTGGGCGAGATAGCGGATTGCCTGACCTGCCTGGGCGACATGGCCAGGCAGAAGGCCGCCTCGCTCAAATCGCTGCTGAACGGGGTCTGCGAGAGCAAGCGCGGGATATCGCTGAACTTCCTGCGGGAGCTGACGGTCTCCCAGGCTCAGGCCTATCTGGCAAGCCTTCCGGGAACGGACGAGAGGGCCGTCGGGGCGGTGCTGCTGACCTGTATGAATTCCCCCAACCTGCCGCTGGATGACGCCGGCGCGCTGCTCTGCCAGCGGCTGGGCCTCCTGGACGCCGGGCGCGTGACGCAGAAATCGAAACGCGAGCTTGAGGGGATCATCGGCAAGGACGGCCTGCTGCTCTTCCACCGTTTCATGGCGGAACACGCGCGCAATCATTGCGCCGGGGATATCCCGAACTGCCCGGCGTGCATCGCGCGCGCGGAATGCCGCTTCGCGCTGGAGGAATACGCAAAGGCGGCGCGCAAGCCCAAAGCCGCCGCGCAGCGACCGGCGGCGCCAGCAACCCCGGCAAAGAAGGCGGACGCGCCGAAAAAAGGGAAGGCGAAAGCCGTCGTCGCAAAACCGTCCGGGAAAAAGCCGACAACCCCGCTGAAGAAGAAACCCGCCGCCGGAAAACGCGCCCCGAAAAAGGCGACCTGACAACCGCAGCGCGCAGCAAGGAAGGAAAACGCAGGAAGTGAGTATTCTGAAACTCGGCATACCGAAGGGAAGCCTGCAGGACGCAACCGTGGAGGTCATGGCCAAGGCGGGATGGATGGTGCAGATATCGCGCCGCTCCTATTACCCGACCGTTGACGATCCCGAGTTGGAACTTCGCCTCATCAGGCCTCAGGACATGTCCCGCTTCGTCGAGCTTGGCATAGCGGACGCCGGGCTTACCGGCAGGGACTGGGTGCTGGAGAACAACTCCGGCGTGCAGGAGGTTTGCGCGCTGGAATACGCCAAGCAGTCGCTGGCGCCGATCCGCTGGGTTCTGGCCGTGCCGGAAAACTCCCCTGTGGAATCAGTCCGGGACCTCGAGGGCAAGCGCATCGCCACGGAACTTGTGAACGTCACACGGGAGTATCTCTGCCGCAACGGAGTGGACGCCGAGGTGGAGTTCTCCCACGGCGCGACAGAGGCCAAGGCGCCGGACCTTGTTGACGCGATAGTGGAGCTGACGGAAACCGGCTCGACGATCAAGGCGCACAAGCTGCGCATAGTGGACGTCGTGATGGAATCCATGACTGTGCTGATAGCCAACGAGGAATCGTGGAAAGACGCATGGAAGAGGGAGAAGATCGAGAACCTTCGCATGCTGCTTGAGGGCGCAATGGTGGGCCGGCGCAAGGTGGGGTTGAAAATGAACGTCCCGGCCGCGCAACTCAAGTCCGTCGTCGAAATACTGCCCGCTTTGAGACAGCCGACGGTATCCACGCTTTCGGGGGACGGCGGTTACGCGGTGGAGACCGTGCTGGACGAGAAACAGGCGCGGTCTCTGATCCCGCTGCTGAAAAGGCGCGGGGCCGAAGGGATAATCGAGTTCCCGCTCAACAAGGTGGTGCTATGAGTCCCGGCGGCGTTGACTACCGCTGGTTTTGACGGGATAATTGAATAATATGATTCTGTTGGCCGGGGAAACGACTGGTCGGGGGGCAGTGTCGCCGGGCCGCGTTTTTGCGGCGTGCGCAGCGGCATGCCTCTTATTTACGTCGGCATGTTCGACGGTCGCGCCGTCCGGTTCACCGGCAGTCTCAAGGGCGGCTTCCGCGCCGGACGCATCCCCGGGGAATGAAATCGCCCAGACGGAAACGCCGGGACCGGGGGACACGTCGCTGGACTCCCGGAAAGCCCTTATGGAAGCCGCGCGGGAGGACGCTGCCCGGCAGTTGCTGCGGGACGCCGAACTTGCCCGCAAGGCCCAGGCCGAGGCGCATTACGCCGCGGGATATCATTACATCCTCCTGAAGAAGTGGGACGCCGCGACTGCGGAGCTTGAGGAGGCGCTCAGGCTCGCGCCGAGCAACCTGCTCGTCCGCCAGAGGCTGGCCTTCTGCTACGAAAGCACAGACAGGGCGGAAAAGGCCAGGGAAATCCTCGACAAGCTCGCGCAGGAATCTCCGGACGACTACAGGCTCAGCCTCATGCTGGCGGAGCGGGCGATAAAGGAGGGGGACGACGACAAGGCATTGGAATGCCTCGTCAAGGCCCGCGATACAGCCGGAGCAGACGCATCAGGGCAGGAGAAGCTCTGGGTCCTGCGGAAGCTGCTGGACATACACAAGCGCAAGGGCGACAAAGACGGCATCATTGACGATCTGAGCAGGATGGTCGAGCTGCTGCCGGATTATGAGACGCTTCAGGAGCGCGTCACCCTTGCCGACATGCTTGCCGCCGGAGGGCGCGCGCCGGAGGCCGCGCCGCATTACGAGGCGGCGGCCCGCATCCTGAGCAACACGCGATACATCGAGCCGATCATCAGGATCAGGCTGAAGCTCTTCGACATTTACAGGGCCGACAAGAAGCCGGAGAAGGCCGCCGAGTCGCTTGATAAGCTGGCCGCCGAGGTTCAGGCCAACGCCCATTCCAGCGAGCCGCTGCCGGACAACAAGCTGCTTGAAATCGGCGAGGAGCTTTACGCCAGGCAGGCCTTCGCGCAGGCATTGGGCGTATACCTCCTTACAACCGACCGGCAGCCGCCGGCCCTCTTCAGGTGCGGGCTGTGCAACGTCAGCCTGGGGCGACTGGCGGAGGCCGTTCCGTTCTTCGCGCGCTATTCCGAGATTCAGCCCGAGGACTGGCGCCCAAACAAAATTCTGGAAGACGTCCACACCGCGCTCAAGCAGCCCGAAGACGCCCTCAAGCAAAGGACGCTGGCGCTCGGCAAGCTGATGAAACAGGCCGAGACGGGCCGGCTGGACGGGAATCCGGAGGCGCTCCTGCTGCTCCTGAGCCTGGCGTCGCGCGACGCTGAGAAGGGGGGGGGGGCGGCGCAACTTGTGGAGAAACGGCTGGCGGCGGTCAAGATGCCGGAAGCCCAGATACAGATCAGGTACGCCCTGGGGGAGGCATGTTATCGCGCGGACGACGGGGAGGGAGTGGAAAAGCACTTCCGCGAAATCCTCAAAATCAAGCCCGATCTTGCGCTGGCGAACAACTACCTGGGCTACTTCTATGCGGAGAAGGGCAGGAACCTTGACGAGGCCGAGTCGCTGGTCAGGAAGGCACTGCAGGCGGAGCCGGAGAATCCGGCGTACCTGGACAGCCTGGCGTGGGTGTTCTACCGGCAGGGCCTGGAAAAGGGCGAGAATGACAGGGTTGCGCGCGCGCTGGAGCTGCTCAACGCGGCCTGCGGGAAGATAGAGGACTCGGTGATTTTCGATCATCGCGGCGACGTGCACATGAAGCTGGGCAACTCCGCGCAGGCCGTGAGCGATTGGCGCAAGGCGTTGGAGATACGCAAGGGACAAGAGACGCCGCTTCCGGGGTTCTCCGAGGAGGCGATTCTGGATAAGATACGCAAGGCCGTTCCTGAAGGAGGCAACGGGCAATGAAAAGCTACAGGCGGCACGCGCTGAAGCACCATATTCTTTCGCCGACGGGGCATCCCGGGAGTCCGCGGGGAACATCCGGGAAGGCCTGAATCGCGCCGGCCGGACCGCCGGCGCCGACGTAAAAAGAAAGAACAAATTCAGAACGGAGCAAGCTGCAATGTCAGGACATTCGCATTGGGCGACAATCAAACACAAGAAGGCCTCGAAAGACGCGAAAAGAGGCAAGGAGTGGAGCAAGGTTCTCAAGGTCGTGATGGCCTCCGCCAGAGAGGGCGGCGGCGATCCCAAGATCAACGCCAAGCTGGCCCAGGCGCTGGAAAAGGCTAAGGCCGTGCACGTGCCCAAGGACACGATTGACCGCGTCATCCAGAGGGCAACCGGGCAGTTGGACGGTTTCGTCATCGAGAACGTGACCTACGAAGGCTATGGCCCCGGCGGAACCGCCGTCATGATCGAGACGCTTACGGACAACAAGAACAGGACCAACCCCGAGCTGAAGAAGATTTTCGAGAAGCACGGCGGCAACCTCGGCGCGGCGGGCTGCGTGTCATGGCAGTTCGTCAAGCGCGGCGTCATCGTCTTCAGCGCACCGGGCAAGACCGAAGACGAGGCCATGGAGATCGCGCTGGACGCCGGCGCGGATGACATCAGCGGGCGCGAGGGGACGTACGAAGTCGTCTGCGAAACAAGCGACTTCGAGAACGTCAGGAAGGCCATCGAAGCGAAGGAAGGCGTCAAGATCGAGTCAGCCGAACTGGCCCTCAATCCGACCAGTTACGTTGATTTGAACGCCCACGACGGGCGCAAGATTCTGGGCCTCATGGAAGACCTGGAGGACCACGACGACGTGCAGAGCGTCGCGTCGAACTTCAACCTTCCGCCGGAGCTTGTCGCGGAGTATGAAGCGCAGGGATAAGTTCCCGCGCGGTTGGAACGCAAAGAATGCGGGGCAGGCTTTTCCGGCCTGCCCCGCTTTATTTCGGCGATTCCGCGTCGGGACTATTTTACGACGAACTCGTATTCCCCGCTCCCGATCTCAAAGATCGCGATCCCGTTCTCCCGCCTCACGAACCTGACGCCCTTTGCCTGCGCCGCCGGAACTCCGCCCTCGTAGACCTTCCCGTCGCTGCCCGCCGGGACGTGAACCACGGCCGTCGTGTTCGGCGGAATCGCGACGTTGAGCTTGAATAGCGTGTCGCTCGATTCCCAGGCGACCTTGATATCGCCGCGGATGGACCTGTATGTTGCGTGGGCGAACTTCATTCCGCCGCCCGGATGGGGACGGACGATTACGCGCTTGAAGCCGGGGGCCGCCGGATCGGCGTCAATCCCCGCAAGCTCCGCGAACAGCCACTGCCCGACGCAGCCGAAGGCGTAATGCGCAAAGGAATTCATGCCGGGGTCCTGGAATCCGGCGTGCTCCGTCCAGCCGTCCCACCGCTCCCAGATTGACGTCGCGCCGTGGCGGATGCTGTAACCCCATGAGGGGAACGTGTCGTTGGCCAGCAGCCTGTGCGCCAAGTCGCCGCGCCCGTAGCGCGTCAGGACGGGCAGCAGGTGCTTGATTCCAACGAATCCGGTGGAGAGATGGCAGTCGCGCTTCTCAATGTCCTCGACGAGATGCGCAAAGGCAGCCGGGCGCTTGTCCTCCGGCAGGAGGTCCATGTCCAGAGCCATCAGGTAACACGTCTGCGTTTCACCCCGGATGCGGCCGTCCCCGGAAACGAACGCCTGATTGAACGCCTCCCTGACCTCGTCGAAGAGATCACCGTATTCCTTCGCGTCCTCCTCGTTGCCGAGCGCCCGGGCCATTTCAGCCATGAGCCGCGCGGAGTTGGCGTAATAGGCGGTCGCGAGGACCTCCTTCGGCGTGTCGGCCTTGATGGACAGCCAGTCGCCGTAGCCGGCCGCGGGCTGGATGTGCATGTTTTTCTTGAGCAGGTTGCCCAGCGTCGGCTGTTTCAGGAAGCGGGAGAGCGGGTCCTTGCCGCGCCTGCGCAGGAACTCGATGTAACGCTTCATTCCCTGGTAATGACGCTGTATTACCTTCTTGTCGCCGTATGCCAGATGAATGGCATGGGGACAGATCGTTCCCGCGTCAGCCCATGCCGGGGAGCCTGAGCCGAGGCCGACGTCCGGGGCGACGTCGGTATAGGAGCCGTCGGCGCGCTGCGCGTCCTCGAGGTCAACGAGCCATTTCGTGAAGAACGCGCCGGCGTCCATCGTGAAGGTGGCCGTGCGGATGAAGACCTGCGCGTCGCCGGTCCAGCCCAGGCGCTCGTCGCGCTGCGGGCAGTCCGTCGGAACTTCGATGTAATTGGCGCGCTGCGTCCAGACAATGTTGCTGAAAAGCTGGTTGACCATCGGGTTTGAGCATTCGAAAGTTCCCGTGATCTCCGCGTCCGAGTTGCAGCGAACGCCAGTGATCGTGTCAAGACCCGGCTCGCCGGGGTAGCCGGTCACCTCGACGTAGCGGAAGCCGTGGAAGGTGAAGTCCGGCTCCCAGACCTCCTCGCCGCCGCCATTCAGGATGTAATAGTCCGTCGCCCGCGCCCCGCGAAGGTTTGTGACATAAAGGGTTCCGTCCGGATTCAGAACCTCCGCGAAACGCATGACCACCTTTGTCCCGCGCGGACCGTTGACCTTCAGCCTGACCCACCCGGCGAAGTTCTGACCCAGGTCGAAGATGTGAACGCCTTTGGCCGGGGACGTGATCTTTTTCGCCGGGACTTCGCCCGTCCTGCGGACGGTGACGCCGGGATACGCCTCAACCTTTGCCGTGACGTTCTGCGTCCATGCGACGGGAAGCCATTTCGAATCGTCGAAGCCGGGCATGTCCCATCCCGGCGTTTCGAGCGTGGCGTCGAAGGTCTCGCCCATGAGGAAATCGGCCTCGAGCTGCGGGCCGGTCGCGGCGCGCCATGATTCGTCCGTGGCGATGACGCGCGTCGAGCCGTCCTCGAACTCGATGTTCAACTGCATCCGCAGTCGGGGATTCCTGCCGAAGCGGTTGCGGATGCGGCCCCACGCGACGTAGCCGCAATACCATCCGTCGGCCAGCGTGGCGACTATCGCGTTCCCGCCCTGGCGGACCATGCCGGTGACGTCGTACGTGTTGTAGTAGACGCGCTTCTTGTAGTCCGTCCAACCCGGCGTGAAGAAATCCTCTCCGACGCGTTTCCCGTTTATGCCCGCCTTGTAAAGGCCGAAGGCGGAGGCGTATAGCACGGCCCTGCGGATGGGCTTGTCGAGCGTGAACTCCCGGCGCAGACGGGGCGGGGGGGGGAGATAAAGCCCCGATCCGCCCGGCGTGCCCCAGGGCGAATCGCCGATGACTGCGATCACCCGAGCGGGCCGCCACTTCTCATCGTTGAATTCCGCGCCCTTCCATCCCTCGGCCTCAGCGCTTGAGACCTTCCAGGAATCGTCCAGCGTTTCAACCATTGGCTCGCCCGTCTCGAATTCAACGACGAGCTTGCCGATCAGCCCGGCCGGCCCGCCGCCGACGGTTGTCGCCGCCACGGCGATGCAGTTCCGTCCGGGCGCTATGCGGCCTTTCATGTCGAAAACGGACGGCGCGCTCCACGTGTCGTTCCCGTCTCCGCTGCGCCCCGCCTCGGTTCCATTCAGAAAGAGGACGAACCTGTCGTCCGCCGCCATGACGATCCTGGCCGCGGTTACGACGCGGCCCCCGGGGATTTCAATCGCCTTGCGGAAAAAGCGAGTTCCTTCCGGCGCGTTCTTCACGGGATCGCCTTCGGGATGCCAGACCCATTTGCATCCCGCAAGGTCCGCCCCGGTCAGCATGTGAAGCGGCTTCTGCGCCTTTGCCGCCGCCTCGTCGCAGCCGATCCACTTGGCAGTCCAGTCCGACGGCTCAAGCAATCCCATCGTCCACGCGGCAGGCTCCGAATCCGCGGCGTTACCGTCTCCGTCCCAGACGCGGACCTTCCACCAGCATTCCATCCCGGAGCGCAGTATTTTGCCGTCGTAGACGACGTGCGCGGTCTGATCGGACGCGACCTTGCCGGAGTCCCAGAGGTCGGCCCGCCCGACGTCGAGCGCGGCGCGCGAGCTTGCGACAATGATCCTGTATGCGGACTGAACCTGCGCGCGCGACGGCTTCTCCCGCGATGCCGAATCGCCGGGGGCGGATTCAAGCGCCCACGTCAGGCGCGGGGCCGGCGCGTCAATGCCGAGGGGATTGACGCGGTATTCGCAGCGAAGGCGCGCGGGCCTTATCTCCGCGCTTGCCGGCAGGGAAGACAGAACGGCGAACGCGACTGATATGCACGGAAATTTCGAGTTGAGCAATGGTAGTCTCCTTTCTGAAAATGACGGGGGAATTATACATGGCCTCGCCGGGAATCGAAGAGACAAACCGATTCGAGCCGGTATGCAAGGTCTGCGCCCGTCAGTGTTCTCTAACGCCGCGTCTCTGCGGCAGGTATAATTTATAAAGACGTGATTGCCTCAGCGTATCCTCAGGAGAAACCCATGTCCTTTTCAGCCGACGGAAGATGTTCCAGACGCCAACTGATTAAGAGCGCCGCCGCAGCCGGGGCCGGGAGCCTGCTGAGCGGGCCGGCCGCCGTCATGAGCGCCCTCCGCATTCCGCTTTACGCCCAGGCCGCGGACGCCGCGCCGACCGCGAAATCGCTCGTCGTCGAGGTCGTCAACCCGAAATGGCAGACAGAGAAGAAGAAGCCCGATCCCGCCGTCATGCGCGAGATGATCGCCAGGGCGCTTTGCCTCTTCACCGGCAAGACCAGCGTTTCCGACGCGCTACGCTGCTACGTCTCGCCAGAAGACAAAATCGGGCTGAAGTTCAACTCCCTCTCCTTCGACTTCATGCGCACCAACGCGCCAATCGCCGCGATCATGATGGAGTTCCTGCAGGACATCGGCGCGCAGCGCGGCAACATCGCATCCGTCGAAGGCAGGGACGTTGACGTGAAGGGCTGCATGGCGCCGGACCTGACCTTCGGGCCGGAGATCGAGGTCCACGACAAGAAGACGCGCCTGACCAACTTCATCACGAAGCAGACCGACTGCATCATCAACCTGCCGGACCTGAAGGATCACGGCGGGGCGGGCGTCACGTGCGCGTTGAAGAATCTCTCGCACAGTATGTCCGTCGTCGCGCAGCCCAGCAACATGCACGACAACAACTGCAATCCCTACATCCCCGTTGTGAACTCGATGGAGCCGGTGAAGACGAAGAGGCGGATTTCGATCTGCACGGCCTTCAAGGGCGTATTCGAGGGCGGGCCGATGCCCAGCAAACCGCAGAATCAGTGGCTGCGCAATTCCGTCATCGTCGCGACCGATCCGGTCGCCATGGACCGCGTCGCGCTGGAACTCGTCCAGGCCGCCCGCAAGGAGCGCAACAAGACGGACCTTTTCATGACCGGGCGCAAGCCGCTCTATATCGCAAAAGCCGCCGAAATGGGACTTGGGACCAACGACATGGAGAAGATTGACTGGCGGATTGTGGAGATGTAGCAAGCTGCGCGGCGGCAAACCCGTAAAGGTGGAAAAACATTCCGGAGGGTCGGCGCTGAGCGTATATGCCGACAACGGGCGGCCCTGCATGAACCGCGCGGGTTCGGAGAACCCACCCTACCTCCCCCCCCCCTCACCTGTGGAAGCGCCTCTGCTTCCATCTGTCGAAAAGCACCGCCGACAGAAGTATCGCCCCGCGCGCGACGTACTGCCAGAACGCCTCGATTGCCAGCAGGTTCATCACGTTCTGAACCATCCCCATGATCAGGACGCCGACGATCACGCCGGGCATTGTCCCGACACCGCCGGTCAGCGATACTCCCCCCAGCACGCAGGCCGATATCACCTCCAGCGCGAAGCCCTGCGCTATGTTCGGCTGCCCGCTGGTGAGCCTTGACGCTAGGACGACGCCCGCAAATCCGGCGACCATTCCCTGCATCGCGAAAATGGCGATCTTCGTCCTGTCCACCGCGATTCCGGCAAGGCGCGACGCCTGCTCGTTCCCCCCTATGGCAAGGGTGTTCCTGCCAAAAGTCGTCCTGTTGAGCAGGAAACCGAAGATGACGAAGCATGCGACCGTTATCAGCACCGGCGTCGGAACGCCCAGGAGATCGGACAGCCCCAATCTGTAGAAATTCTCATCGCTGATGCCGACGGCCTTGCCGCCGGAGGTTATCAGCGCCATCCCGCGGACGATCTGCATCGTCGCCAGCGTGGTAATCAGCGCGTTGATGCCGAACTTCGCGACAATTACCCCGTTCATCACGCCGACAAGAGTTCCCGCCAGGACGCCTGCGCCCATCCCCAGCGCGACGCTGGAGAACGAGGACATGCTCCCGGACAGCGCGTTTGCGACCACGACCGCCAGCACTCCGGAGAACGCGACAATAGACTCGATGGAAAGGTCGAAATGTCCGCAGGCCAGGCAGAAAAGCATAGTGCAGGCGCCCATGCCGACCATTGAGACGGACAGCGCAAGGCCCTTCATGTTTGTCACTGTGAAGAAGTAGGGCACGAACATCGCCGCCGCCGCGAACATCGCCGCGAAGACGAGCGCCATGCCCGCGTTCTCCCAGACGCCGCGAAGAAATCCCGCCGCAGGCGCTCCCGTCTTGTTATCTGTTTCCTTCATTGCTTTATCTGAAACTCACGGCGCCGCGCATGCGCGCGCGAGCGCGATATGCCGCGCAATCATCATGCTCTTTCCCGCCTCATGACGCAACCGCCTGAGGCCCGGCCGGCAGAGCCAGCTTGAGAAGCTTCTCCTCCGTCGCGTCATTGCGGTCAACGGACGCGACAATCCTTCCGCTCCGCATCACAAGGATTCTGTCCGAAACGCCAAGCGCCTCCGGCAGGTCGCTGGAGACCATGACAATGCCCACGCCGTCCCGGGCCAGCGACTGCATGATGGCGTAGATTTCGCTCTTCGCGCCGACGTCAATGCCCCGTGTCGGCTCATCCAGAAGCAGAACCTTCACCTTCTCCGAAAGCCACCGCCCGAGAATCACCTTCTGTTGGTTGCCGCCGGAAAGGTTGACCGCCAACTGGGCCGGCGACGGGGTCTTGATCCTGAAACGCTCGATTTGTCGCGCGGCGTTCATTCCCTCCCAATCCCCGAAGATGAAAAACCCCCGGCTGAGCCTGCCGCTGAGGTTCAGGTTCTCCAGCACCGACCGGATGGGAATGATCCCCTCGTCCTTCCTGTCCTCGGGGCAGAGGACCATCCCGCGTCCGATCGCGTCGGCGGGCTTCCGTATTACGACGTCTTCACCCGCCAGCCTGACCGTTCCGCCGGTTTTGCGCACGGCGCCGTAGAGCAGTTTTAACAATTCCGTGCGCCCCGCGCCGACCAGACCAAAGACGCCGAGTACCTCCCCCCCCGCGACGCTGAAGGATGCCGGTTCGCTCAAACCCGGCCCGGCCAGGCCGCTGGCCTCGAGAACCGGCTCGTGAAGCTGCCGGGGCGCGTAGTTGTAAATGTCCCTGATGTCGCGCCCGACCATCCGGTTGACGAGGACGTCGCGGGTGACGCCGCCCATGTCCTCGAACGTCTCAATGCGGCGTCCGTCCCTGAAGACGGTGGCCGAATCGCAGATTTCGAAAATCTCGTCAAGCCGGTGCGAAACGTAAAGTATGGACCTGCCCTGGCGCTTCAGTTCGGCGATTACGGAAAAGAGTTTTGCGACCTCACGCGCAGTCAGGCTGCTGGTCGGCTCGTCGAATGCGAGAACCCGGGCGCCGCGCGTAAGGGCCTTTGCGATTTCGACCATCTGCCGCTGCGCGATGGGCAGGCGCGAGACCTTCGTCGCCGGGTCAATGCCCTCCTCGATGGTCTGCAACTGGGCAGCAGCGGCCTCGCGCAGCCGCCTGCGGTCCAGAAGCCCGCCCCGGACGGGCATGTGCCCGAGGAAAAGGTTCTCCGCGACGCTCAACTCGGGGACCAGTTGCAGTTCCTGGTAGATGACGGCAATCCCGTTGCGGAAGGCCTCCGCAGTGGATCGGAAGACCATGGGCCTCCCCCCCAGGACCATGTCCCCGGAATCCGGCGCGTACGCCCCGCTGAGGATTTTCAGCAGCGTGGACTTCCCCGCGCCGTTCTCGCCCACGAGTCCGTGAACGCTGCCTTCGCGGACGGAGAACGAAACGCCGTCAAGCGCCTTGACGCCCGGGAAGCTCTTGCTGATGTTCCGGAACTGGAGATACGGGGAATCGTTCGCCATTGCTGTCGCCCCGCGCGCAAACCGTCCGCAGGATCGCGCCAGGAAGCTGGAAACATGCCGCTACTTCTTGTCCTTCAGCAGTCCCTGTTCGGCGAGAATCTGTTTATATGTGTCGCGGGTGATGAGCATGCCGACCGTTCGCGTGTCCTTCGGCGGCTCGGTTCCGTCCTTGATCCACTTGAACATCATCTCGGCGGTCTCGTAGCCGTGGCGCTTCGGGGCCAGCAGCATTGAGCCGAAGAACCCCGTCGGCTTTTCCTTCTCAAACTCGAAGATGCAGTCGGTCCCGTTGATGCCGATGGCCAGCGTGTTCTCCGCGTTGAAGCCCTGCCCCTCCAGCGCGCGCACGGCGCCCAGCACAGCGCTGTCGTTCATGCCGGCGACGAGCCAGCGCTTCACCTCCGGATGCTTGGTCAGCAGGGCGTTGGCCGCGTCAATGGCCCCGGGCTGGTCGGACGTCTTCTGCGGAGCCTTGTATATCTTCTCCTTCGGGAAGCCGGCCTCGACCAGCGACTCGAACGCCCCCTCGGTCCTCTCCCGCGCCGTGTCAAGCTCGTCGAACGTCATCATCATTACCGCGGTCTCTTCCATCTTCCATCCGCGCTTCTTCATCTCCTCCCAGAGCGTCTTGCCGACGTTCTGGCCGATCTTGCGCGCGGAAATTCCCAGGTAGTGGACATCGGTCATGAACTTGCCGTCCGCCCCGACGAACTGGTCGTCCACGCTCAGGAGCTTCAGGCCGTTGGCCTTCGCCTTTGCCGCGATTGCCGGACCGAGGCGCACGTCCGGCGTGCAGATTATGAAGCCCTGCGTCCTGTTGGCGGCAAGGTTGTCAATCGCGGCCATCACCTTCTCTCCGTCGCCCGCGCCGATCTTGATAAGCTCGAAGCCGAGGTCTTTGGACGCAGCCTCGGCAAACTGCCACTCGTACTGGAACCACGGCTCCTCCGGCTGCTTCACGATGAAGCCGATCTTGATCTTCTCGACCGCCACCCCGCCCGGCGTGGCTCCGCCGGGTTTCCGTGCCTTGCAACCCTCAATCGCGCATACGGCGATGATTGCCGCCGCGACGAACGTCAACGCTTTTGCCTTTGCGCTCTTCATGGACGAATCTCCCTTCCTCAATTTTCGGTTCAGGCCGCGCTCCCGCGCCATCCGCCGGGCGGGATCGGCGTGGGGATTATAACACGCCGCTCTCCGGTGGCGACACTGATCAACGCGCCTTCAGGGGCTTGATATCAAGTCTGCATGACTTTCCGCATTCGATTATCACTTCATCGCCCACAGACAATTCAATGTCATGCCCGGCGCTTACGCAATGGTCCAGAGCCTCCTGCCAGCCGGCGGTCTTCGTCCCCGGGGTTCCGGGACCGAAGTCCCCGCTCCCGTCATAGGCGAGGACTATGGTCGGCGATTTCGCCCTGGTTTCCGCTTCCGCCGGCGTAATGAGCGCGCACCGCAACGCCGGCGTTCCGAAGAAAATCGCTGTTCCTTTCATATATATCGTCCTCACAACTCCGGGCGCCTCCCGGCCTCGAACGCGGCCTTCGCGTCATCCGCCGTGAGAACCCTCTCATAAACCTTCAAGCCGCGCATCCGTCCGATGACCTGATACGATCCGGCCGGACCGCCGCTGTACTGCCCGACGTGCAACGGCCCGCCGAACTGCGCGGGGGCTGCCGTTCCCGTCTTCTCCGCTACCAACTGCCCGTTCTGATAGAGCCGCGCGGTCCGCCCGTCAAAAGTCCCGACGATGTGCAGCCACTCCCCCATCGCCGGCTGGCCGCCGTCGCAGTCAATCCCCGCCACATGCCATCGCCACGTTCCGCCCAGCTTCTGAAGGAACCATCCCGAGACCTGCCACTGGCCGCAGCCGAGGACGACAGGCATCTCGCCCGGCGCGTCGAAACGAACCAGACACTCGACGGATATCCTGTGCGTGACGTCGAACGCCGGGCGCTTGGCGAAGGTGACGAAGCCGCCCTTCCGCAGGTCGAGCGCGCCGTCCGCAATGCGCGCCTTGCCCTGGATCGCTCCAGTTTCCCTGCCGCCGGAGATCAGCGCGGCGGAGGCGTCCTGCGCAAAATCAGCCGCGAACACCGGCTCGCGGATTTCCGGCAGAGGCGTCGCGCTCGCGGTCTCCGAATCTCCGCTTTCAAATCCGCGCCGGTTGACCGCGCGCGCCATGTATGCCGATTCGGTTCCGGCGGGGGCGCTGTTGTCCGCGTACGTCAGGGGCAGGATCGGCTCCCCTGTCAATCTCTCGAATCCGGCTGAATCCTTCGTCCTGCGGTAGACGTGATATCGCGCCAGGGAATCCCCCTGCTCCGCCCAGCGCAACGCGACTCCGCCGCGCTGCGGAGTCGCGCTCAGTCCGACGGGCGCGGGGGGGGGGCACGCCTGCGGGACTTCCACGCTCGCCCGGATCGGCGCGCTTCTTTCGCCTCCCGAAACGAGGATCAACGCGTAATGCCGAACGCCCGGCTGAGCCTCCGCGTCCTCAAGCTCGAAGAGCGTCGTGGCGGTCAGGAGCGTGTCATCCCCCGGCTTGAAGTCGGGGGACGCGCCCCTGTGCAGTTCTGCGGACAGGCCGATCGTTCTGGCGGAGCGCTCCCATGAAAGGCGAACAACCGCGTCGCTATCCGTCCTGGCGGAGAGTTCCGGCAGAGGCGACGGCATAGGGGGGGGGATGAGCTGCCGGGGCAGGCCGGGGCGGATTTTCGCGCCCGGCATGTCGGAGCGCGGCTTCTGCAGCGCCTCCCTGCGCCCGTCCCGGATGATGTCGAGCATCGCGCGGTAATGCGGGTCGTCCGTCGAGGCGAAGGACACCACCGGATCGCCGGACCTGTCCGGCGGTGCGTACGGCTTCGGAGCGAAATGCTCAAGCGGCATCGCGCCGTGCAGATAGACGCCGCCTATGATCGTTCTCACGCGCTGTCTGTTCGGATCGGGCTTGCGGGCGCGGCACCAGCCAAGGCCTCCCCCTCGGGCGCCTGGGGCCAGCGGCGCGCGCAGAATGCGGCTCATCTCCGGTTTTTCAAGGTTGAACCAGTCGTTCTCGAATGAGGCATCCTGATGGCATTCCGCGCAGCCGGCCGCAGTCATTTCCGTCACCAGCGCGCTCCGCGTCCCCTGCCAGGATTGAACACTGCATCCGGCGTCCGTGTAGTCCCACGTCCCGTGATAAAGCCCGTTCGAGTCAATCCACGCCATGATGAGATCGCGCTCGGTCCGCGTCAGATCGGGTATGCGTCCGTCATGCCCGCTGAGGATTCTCCGCGCCATGGGGGCCGCGCCGGAGCCGTGCGCACGGGTCGGGAGGATTTTCGCGGACCAATACGACGTGCCGTTCATGCAGTCAATGCCCGCGATCAGGTGCGCCGTCAACTGCGTCTCCCGGCGGCTCGTCAGGTTCTCATAACCGATGTTGAAGTACTCCGTCCATCCGCCGCTGAGGTCAAGCGCGGCGTTGATGCCCTCCTTCCCGCCGTGACAACGGACGCAATGCCGGTCCAGGATCGGCTGGACCATGCCGGGGAAGTCCACGTAGCCGCTCCCCCATGATTCCGGCTCGAGCTGCGACGGCTCCCGGTTGATCGCCTTGCTGCGGCCCAGATTGGACGGCGTCGAGTATTTCTCCTCGTGGCAGCCGATGCACGAGCGAGTCACTCCCGGCGCGGCCTGCACGAACGTCCTCATGCTGCGCACCAGCGTCCCCTCCGCGTCAAGCGCCTGAAGGTAGACGGCCCGCCCGCATGGGACTTCAAAGTAGGCCGAGCCGTCATCCTCGACCGGGACGACGCCGAGGTAGTTCTTCACGCTGAAGGCCAGGACGCCGCTGACGAGGAAGGTCTGATTGAAGGCCCCGCCCGGCGTCGCGCTTGCGCGTGATGTCTCCTCGATCACCCTGATCTTCTTCACCTCCCCGCGCTTCACGCCGTCAAGTCCGTTGTAGATGTCCTGGACATAGAAGCGCCCCGTCCGGCGCGAGGGATCGGCCACGCTGATCGGCGCGGACGGCCTCTGCGTCGGCCTGATCGGGATGGGATTGTGACAGTCAATGGCGTCGTCGGAATAGACGACGGCGCGGCGTCCGGCGCGGTCAATCATCATGATCGCGTTAGGCTTGCCGTTCGCCGGCTGGCCGCTGTATAGGACGACGTCGCGCGAGATCGGCCACGGCTCGCAGGACTCCCCGCCGTCGTATGTCGGGGCGTCGTGATGCTCCAGGTTGAAGATGGCGTCGGGGGAGTTCTTCCCCGCGCGCATGTTGATGAAGGCGACGCTTCCGCGGGGAGGGGAGTTGTGCGGGGTGAGCGTTCCGACGAGCAGGTCCGGCTCCCCGGGAACCGGGCGCGCGTCCAGGATCGCCTCCGGATGGACCATGTTATTGGCGTAGACGGCCTCCTCCGCGGCGCCGTCCGGCATGATCGTCCAGAGGCTCTGCTGCGTCAGGGCCGTCTTGTCCACGTATTCCCATCGCCCGTGCAGGATGCGCCCGTCGGGCATGACGCACGGATCGAATTCGTTAACATTGTTGACGGAAATGGCATGGACGCCAGAGCCGTCCGCGTTCATCACGTGCAGAATGTCCACGCCGGTGTTCGCGCAGGGTACAAGGCCGTTCAGCCGGGTCGAGGTGAAGACGATCCGCCCGTCGGGCAAATAGGCCGGGTTGAGGTCGTGATATCCGCCGTAACCGCCCTTATAGTCGCAGCAGCACGACCCCGGATCGGTTATCCGGCGCAGGCCCTTCCCGTCAATGCCGATTTCGTAGACGCTCGTCGAGCCCGTCGCGGAGGGCTTGTGGCAGAAGAGGAATTTCGTCGCGTCCCATGAGAGGTCCGGCTCGCTGTAGATACCCTCGCCGAGAGTTTCCGGGGTGGTCGGGTCAATCACGGGGCGGATTCGCTGCTCCGCGCGCGGGGCGGACGGGTTTTCGAGGATGTAAATGCCGCCGCCGGGATGCCATTTGTAGTAGGTGTCATAGATGTGAAGGCCGACGTAGTTGAAGCGTTTTGCGAAGAGGATCGGCGCGTCGAGCATTTTCACGAGGTCCGCGCCGTCCTCGGCCGGCGCGTCCGCGGCAAGGCTCAGCGCGATGACGGGGCATGATAGAAACGCTGCGGCAAGCATCAGGACAACGCGCAACGGCGCGATATGCCGGACGCGATATGCCGGTTTTCCATGATCCGCCGCGCGCGGCTCCATTTCTCCCAAGCGAGAGAGCGAATCGAATCGGCGGACGGATTCCAGACAAATGACGCGACGCACAGATTTCATCCGATGAGTCCTCCAGTAACTTCGATAATGATTCTAATACGCCGGTGGGGCCGTGTAAATGAACACGGGGGCGGGGCGGATCGAGTCAGGAATATGAAGCCACAGAAAAGGAAGCGAGGCTGTAATTTGGAATGTATAGGTCTGTTTTGCGTCCGTCTTCTCTGGAGACGCGCTTTTTTACCGCCAGCAATTTCGGCGTTATGGCGATGGATTATGAAAAGCAGAGAGAGCATGGCGTTTCCAGAAGCTGATTCCACTTGTTTTCCATATTGACTGATTCGACAAATCGTAAGACACTAATATTCGCGTCATCTGCCGCAGCAGGAAAAAGCTTTTTGGGGAATGGAGGACAATCCGATGAAGATCAACGGGCTTCTGGCATGGGTGTCAGTGGTTGTCCTGGCCGGGGCGTGCCACGCTGGAGTTCTCTTCCATGTCGAGTCAGACAGCTTCAGCAGCGGATGGGCGTTCAACACCACCAGTTTTGTCGGGCCGGGCAGTTCCGTCTCGATGACATCGCTGGCCGGAGACGGTAGCCCGGCCTCGCCATGCCTGGTCATAACGACGCACACGGGACCATCCGCGTGGGGCGTAGGCCGCTGTAATGCAATGGTTTTCGATCCCTCGACGGGCGCCATCCAAGACGTGTCCTTTGAACTCAATTGTCGCAGCATAACGGCCTACGGCGACGGACAGGCCTACACCTTTGTTGCCTACCAGAACGGCGTCTACTACACCACGACGCACGTGGCGCCCTACCCCGTTACCGGTCCCTCGTCGAGCTGGCATACCGTGTCTTCGGGGGTTCTTGCGGCTGATGACTTTGTCCGTTGGACGAGCTACAACGCCTGGGACATAACTTCGCATCCTGATTTCAGTTCGTCCGGCCTTCCCATCACGTTCGGTTTCGGGGCCGGGAACGCCCTCAGCGCCGCTTTCACGAATCGCTACGACCATTTCGTTATGGATCTGAACACTGTGCCGGAACCGGGTAGTATCGCGCTGTTGGGGCTGGGGGTGGCGGGACTGGCGGTCCATCGGCGGAAGAGAAACCGGGGTCATCTGGATTTTTGATTTCTGGGGATATCATTCTTATCTCAACTGCGTCCTTCCGCTTCGAACCCGGTTTGAGCCGCTTCAGCGTTTGCCCACGATCCTCTTTGCCGCGCCCGGCAGCTCCGTCACAACTCAGGGGAACAGGCGACGGCGCCAGGCTATCCGGTCCGGTCACGGCTCCGGCTTTGCCTCGACTTCATAAACATACATTATCGAGCGATTGTCATCCGGTATGAAATACGCCCTCAGCCCCGCGCCGGACGCCTCGATAAGGAACGGATTCTGGGTCATGATCCTGCCCTTTTCCGTCCACAACGTGATCGGGACCTGGTGAACCGGGCAGCCGGACCGGACATCCAGCATTTCGATCCCCCCGAGCGTGAACTTCGGCGTCAGGATGTCGAGCGTCGGGGCGGGACTTTCCGCAGCCTTCCCCACTTGATGAGGTTCGGGAGCGGGTTCAGGCGGGCGATATCCGCTCAACCCGCTGCAAAGAATATAGGGCGTCCCCGGCAGGCCCTGAACGTCCTGAAAATCCACGTAGTGACTGCCGTTGGCGCGCTTCGTCGGATGGTCGGGGTTGGTCGCGGCGACCTCCCCGTCACGTTTTTCCGTCTTCCAGGTGTAGAATCGGCGGGAGCCCCAGCTTACGGCGAAAAGCGTCCCCGTCGCGGCGTCATGAGTGATGGCTCCGAGGTGGTCGGGGAAGGTGAAGAGCCTGCGCGCCTGGAAAGTGTCCGGATTCACGCGATAGACGACTGAACTGCTGTCCGGACGATACTCGGCGACGGAGACCCATATGGCATCCCCGTCCCAGTCAATGCCGCCGGGATGGTACATCGCCCCCTCGCCCAGGCGGGCATCGCGGACCAGGCTGCCGTCCTCCCTGAACTCAAAGAGATGCCCCCTGCCCTGCCCGATGATCCGACTGACGACGTCAACCGAGGAGAGGAAGAAGCGATCCCCGACGCGCGTCATGCCCTGAGGGTGGAAGGTGTCGAACTGGAGGGGGACGGCCTTGATCCGCGTCCAGCGGGAGCCTCTTGAAAGCGCCCGGAAGCGCTCCGCTATGACGGTCCCGGGGCCTGGATCAGCGGCGCGGGCCTCAGAAGCCAGGCAGACGCCCGCCAGGAGGAACGCCGCCAGGCCGGCATGAAATCCGAGTGATGTATAGCACATTGAAAACACCTTCAATGGACGGCTTCCGGACGGGTTTCATGCCCGCGGGGAACGTCGTAGTGTCCTGAAACGCTTGACTGTCTGCCGGCGCGGGCTTAGAATAGGGCAAGCTCAGGCCTGTTTCAAGTCTAAGTCGTGAACAGGAGAGGAGTAATGGAGGCCTGAACCACGATCTTCCAGCCGACGCCGCGCATGCAAGACACGGCGCAGCGAATGAATGCCGCCATGTTCGATGATCACATGAAGAGGTAAGCGCATATGCAGATCTCGATTTCCGGGCGACACGTTGAGGTTACTGAACCGTTGAAGGAACACGCCCGCGCGAAAGCGGAACACCTCCTGAGGTTCTGGAACAGGATCGAGTCCATTGACGTAACGCTCAATGTTGACAATGGGCGCAAGCTGGCCGAGTTTGTCGCGATGGGACCGAAGGGCAGCAGGTTTGCCTCCCACGCCGACGAGTCGGACATGTACCAGTCCATTGACGCGGCTGCGATGAAGCTGGAGAAGCAGATACGCAAGTGCCATGACAAGATTGTCGAGAGCCGCGTCAAGGGATCGCGCAGATCGCGCGCCAGGTCCAAGGAGCAACAGGCGTGAAGAACAACAGTAGCCGCCGGGGCGCCGGTCGCCCCGGGGCAAAGGAAGGTCCGTCCGGCGCTGGCGATTCAGCCGCCGCGCGGCCTGATAGAGAGACAACGAAAATGAAGCTTTTGGATTTCATCAGCGCAAAGGCGGTGCTGCCCGCCATGAAGGCCACGGACAGGGACTCGGCGCTAGTCGAGCTTGTGGAGGCGCTCCGCGACGCGGGGCTGGCCGGTCCCAGCCAGGTCAAGCCCCTTGTGGACGCGCTGACCAAGCGGGAACAGCTCGGTAGCACGGGGATAGGCAAGGGCATAGCCGTGCCGCACGCCAAACACGCCTCGGTCAAGCAGGTTATCGGGGCTGTGGGGCGTTCGGCGACCGGCATCGAGTTTAATGCGCTTGACGGCGCGCCGGTCTATCTTCTTTTTCTGATAATCAGCCCGCCGGACGCCGGAAGCGATCATCTGAGGGCGCTGGAGCGGGTGTCCGCGCTGATACGCAACGACGACTTCAACCGGTTCCTGCGAACCGCGCCGGACGCGCAGGGCATGGTTGACGTGCTCAAGGAAGTTGACGAATCCTGAAATGCCGGGGGACAGGCCGGAGATCATGGATCCCGCAGCGGAAGGCGAAGCGGCGGTTGGGGAGAACGGTTGCGCCCGCAAGGTGGTGATAACCCACACCAAGGGTCTGCACCTTCGTCCTTCCACGCGCGTTTCCGCAGCCGCAAGAAAGTTCCAGTGCGACGTGCGCATCCGCGCAAACGGGAGAGACGTATCCGCAAAAAGCATAATTGAACTGATGGGCCTGGCCGCGGAGCAGGGGACCGAACTCTCCGTCCGCGCCGAGGGTAAGGACGCGGCGGAAGCCGTCAACGCAATCGTCGAACTGGTCAGGACCAATTTCGGCTTCGGCCCGGATGATATCTGATGGAGATTCGAAGAGGCATAGCCGCGTCCCCTGGAATCGCCATACGCGAATCCTTCGTGCTGGACTCCGAAGGTGTCCGGTTCTCCCGGATCGCCATCTCCCCCGAAGAAGTTCCCCAGGAAAAGGAACGCATCGAGCAGGCGTTCGCCAAGGCGCTGTTCGAGGTGGACGAGCTGACGCAGCAGGTCGCCGACCGTATCGCCCCGCGCGTCGCGGAGATTTTCTCGGGCCACGCGGCCATGCTTCAGGACTCCAACTTCCTGGAGGAATTCAAGGAAGCCGTCCAGGAATACAATATCAGCGCCGAGGTTGCCGTCTCAAGGGTCATACGCCGATGGCGTCGCATCTTCCAGGAGAACGATTCCCTGGCGATGGTCGCCTCGGACATGAACGACCTGGAGCGCCGCCTCCTGCGCATACTGACCGGAAGGCGCCGCGAAGACCTTAAAAACCTCAATCACGAGGTCGTCATCGTCGCCCGCGATCTCGGTCCGTCTCAGACCGCTTCCCTTGACACGAACATGGTCAAGGGTTTCGCCACCGACCTTGGCGGCCCGGCCAGCCACACGGCAATCGTGGCCCGCGCGATGAACATCCCCGCAGTCGTCGGCCTGGAGAACATAACAGCCGACGTGTCCGGCGGCGACGTCCTCATCGTGGACGGCTCCACCGGCGTCGTGATAATCAACCCCGACGAGGAGACGCTGGAGGAGTACCGCAGCCGCCAGAGCGTCTACGAGAGCCGGGACCGCTCGCTGCTGGAACAGTACCGCGACAAACCCGCCGTCACTCCCGACGGTGTGAAGGTGGACATTTTCGGGAATATAGAATTTCCGAAGGAGGTGCCCGGATGCCTTGCGCACGGCGCGGAGGGCATCGGACTCTACCGGACCGAATTCCTGTACCTGGCCAAGGAGCAATCCCCCACCGAGCAGGAGCACTTCGACGCCTATCTCAAGGCCATAAAATTCCTGCACGGCAAGCCGATCATCATCCGCACGATGGACCTGGGGGCGGACAAGTTCGTGGGGCACGATCTTGACTCGGAGCGCAATCCCTTCCTGGGATGCCGCTCCATACGCTATTGCCTGGCCAATCCCGAGCTGCTGCGCACGCAGTTGCGGGCCATACTCAGGGCGGCGCAGTTCGGCGACGCAAGGATCATGTTCCCCATGATAAGCACGGTCCAGGAACTCCGCAGCGCCAGGGCGATAATGGCCGAGGTTATCGAAGACCTTGAGAAACAGGGCATTCCCCACCAGGCCGACATCGAGGTCGGCGTCATGATCGAGGTCCCCAGCGCGGCGATAATGGCCGAGGAACTGGCCCGCGAGGTCTCCTTTTTCAGCATCGGCACCAACGACCTCATTCAATACACGCTGGCCGTTGACAGGAACAACCGCCGCGTTGCGCACATGTACAGCCCGGCGCATCCCGCCGTCCTCAGGCTCATCAAGATGACCGTGGACGCGGCGGAGAAGCACAAGATCAGGTGCGGGCTATGCGGCGAAATGGGCGGGGACCTTAAATTCACGATGCTGGTCCTGGGGCTGGGCCTTCGGCAGGTCAGCGTGTCCCCCGCGCTGGTCATCCCCGAGATCAAGAAAATAATCAGGTCCGTCCCGATGGAGAAAGCCCGCGCATTTGCGGATCAGGCGCTGGCCGCCAGCGACCCGGCGGAGACCGACGATCTTATACGTCGGTTCAACCGGGAGATGATGCCGGACATGTTCAATTAACCGCCCCCCGCTGACCCGGCAAATCTCAGAACTGCCCCGCCAAAATCTTAATCGCCCGGCCTTCCAGCTTTATAAAATTCCGCCGGCGCAACAACGACAGAATGAAGAGGGCCAGCGTAACCGCCCATGTTGCGGCGCTTATTGCCGCCCCCATGTAGAAAGGCTCTGAGATGAATTCAAACCGGACCTCATGGTCCCCCGGGCCGATATTTAACCCCCTGAACAGAACGTCAACCGGAATGATCGGCGTCTCAACGCCATCAACCCATGCCCTCCAGCCGGGATAATACGTGTCCGCGAGAACGAGGATGCCGTTCCCGTTAAGCCTGACCCGGAGGCAAACCGTGTTGGCGGTGTATTCCGGCAGTCCGATCTCGGCGCTTGTCGCGCAGTCAGGCAACGCGGCTGGAGCCGTTGAAATCTCTGCATCATTCTCCGTTTCGAGTATCGCCACGCCCCGCAGGTCGTAAATCCCCTTCCAGACGGCCTCAGCCCCCTGCCACTGTTTCAGTCTTGCCCATTTCGTCGCGACCCATGCGCGGTCGAACCTGAGATCATCCGGCACGGGCTGCGACGACGCCCTGAATCGCAGATCGAGACTGGGAATGGGGTCAACCCGGAATTCGCGGAATACGCCCATAAGGCCGAGAATCCTCGCGCGGGACTCCGGGGAGGAATCGGGGGCGGACAACGGCAGGGTCAGCAACGTCCATCGCCAGGGCCATATCGGTCCCATCCCCCAGGCCGAGAAATCCGGTCCGGCGTGATTGAGGTACGGCACGCGCAATGATTTCAGCGTCAGGTAGGTCTGCGCGTCCCGGCAGCCGTGAAGCCCCCCCAGAACCGAGGACGCGTTAGTTGTCCACCAGCGCGCCATCGGCGGGACTTTCTCCGCGCCTGGAGGCGCGCCGGCGTCGGCCAGAGCCACGTCAACGTCAGACGTCACCCATAACGGTTTGCCGATGTGAATAAGATCAACCAGCATGATTGCGAGAAACGCGACGATCGCAATCATCCCCCGCGTTCCCGGCCAGGCCGCGCGCTCCATCGGCGTTGCCCGGGGAATGCTCGATCCCGCGCCGGGGGCGACATCCCGAAGCGCCCACGCGGCCCAGGCGCAAAGCGCCAGCGCGACTGCTCCGAACCATCGCAGCGCGTCTAGCACAACCCCGCCGCCGTTCCTGAATGCCTCCTCATGGAGCGGCGAGGAGACCGCCGAATGCGAAACCCCGGCGAAAATGCCGAGCGCCGATTCCGGGGAAATCCACAGCGCCGCATTCAAGAGACAGAAAACTGCCAGTCCGCACCACGCGATTCTGCGGATGAGTCCGGCGACTTTCCGCGCGTCGGGTGATTCCCTTCGCGCCGCAGCCAGCGCGTCCGTCAATGAATGCCAGCCGATTGCCGAACCGACGCTGAGGCCGAAAACGAGCATGACCAGCCCCATGCTCGGCCATCGGAGCGTTCTGAAGGGCGGAAAAAGATCGTAGGCCGCGCCCATGACGGGAAAGTATCTGCCCAGCGAGAACGCCGCGCCGGAGAAGATTCCCGCAATCGCCAGGAAGCGAAGACGGTTTGCGCCCGCGCCCTCCGCAAGGGATTCGGGCGACGACCTGCGCAACAGCGCAATCAGCGTCAGAGGCAGCGCCGCAAGCCCGGCGTAACACGCGCCGTTCCAGTGCCAGCCGACGCGGGTGTTCCAGAAACTGGAAGGTTCGGAGTTCCCGAAAAGGTTCGGGATCAGCAACGTCAGGAAGTGGGCCGGCGGCAGGCTGTAGCGCGTCGCCGCCTCCCAGTTCAGGCCGATGGCCCTGCTGCTCAGGCGCGAGTATTCCAGCAGCGGCGCCATGAAATACGCGCTGAAGCACAGAGCGAAGAAACAAGCCAGCGGCGGAGCGGCCAGGAGAATCGCGATCCTCGCCCTTCCGGCTCTTGCGCGGACGGCGTTCGCAAAGTCGAAAAGCCACGTGAAAGCCAGCGCCAACCCGCAGAATCCCAGCACCTGGACCTGGTTGCCGTTGATCTGAAGGCTCAGCGCCAGGCCGGCGAGCAGAAGTGACAGGAGGGACTGGCGGCGCAGCGCCCTCTCCCATGCCATGAGCGACAGCGGCATCAGGCTCGTCACGAACCCCGCCACCGGGAACTGAAGGCGCATGAGCATGTGCGAATTGAGCATATAGACCAGCCCGCCCATGACGCAGACGACAACGGACGCAGAATGCGTCCTCAAATACAGATACATCAGGAACCCGGCCGCCCATATGTGGACAAGCTGAACAGCGGTCCAGACCGCGCCCCCGGAAAACAGGAGGGATGGGACGGCCAATCCGGGATAAATCAGCGTGCAGGAGTAGATGCTCGGAACATAGGGTTCGCCGCAGGAATTGAATGGGTTCCAGAGCGGAATTTCGCCGGAATGCAGCGCCCACTTCAGGAAGGTCGGGCTGTGCGCGCCGTACATCGTCTGATCCGACATCATCGGATAACGCCCGCCGAAAACCATATCACTGTAGAGATACAGGACTATCGCCAGAAAGAACGCCGCGCAGCAGAGGTCCGCGGCTACGCGCTCTTTCCTTGAAGCCGCCGTCTTTTTTTTAATGTCGTCTGGCATGTTTCAGGACGGCGCTGGAAAGGCGCATCCGGCGACGCGGCTATTCCCTGGCCAGGATGCAGATGCCGGCGGCGTCAGCCACGCGCGCGGTCTCCTCCCGGTCCAGGACGATTGTCCTGCCGGCCTGCACGGCCAGGACGCTTGCCTTAGCCTGTTTGAGCGTCGCGGCTGTTTTGGGGCCGATCGTCGGAATGTCGAAACGCTCGTCGTGATTGTGCTTGGCAACCTTGATGGCCACCACGTTGCCGCGTCCGAGTTCGCCGCCGCGCAGCAGAACGGCGTCCGTCCCCTCGACCCCCTCCACGGCGATGACGCACTGCTCCTTGACGACGATAGTCTGCCCGATCTGCATCCGGGCGATCTCCTTGGCTATCGGCCAGCCGAACTCAATGTCGCGCAGCTCGGACTCGGTCGGCTTGCGCTTCGTGATGCATCCGGCCTCGATGAGCACTTCCGGGCAGTAGAGGACCGAACTGACAAGCTCAATGCCCTCCGAGGCAAGCTCCTCGGCCAGCAGGCCCAGGATGTCATGATCGCGCTTGCTCACGGCCTTGCCGAACCAGAGCTTGAGCGTGCGCGCGTCCGGGGCGTAGTTGAGGATTCTGCGCGGGTCGTAGATGCGGCCCTTCGTGACGCCGCCGCAGAGCGCGACGCGCGAGACGCCCTCCTCCCGGAATATCCTGATCCAGCGCCCCAGTTGCGCAAGGCCGGTCCAGTGGATGGCGTCAACGTGGCCTTCAAGGTCGGGGGAGGCCTCCCCCTTCAGGGCGACTGCCACAACGCGGCGCCCCGCCTTCCGCGCGCCGTCCGCGAAGGAGAAGGGGAAACTGCCGTTGCCGGCGATTATGCCGACGGAATCCGCTTTCGTCTTCGCGTCATTCTGTCCAACCATCAGGCAGGCCTCATAAGGCGATGCGCCGCGCGCGTCACACGTTAAATCTGAACTCGACCACGTCGCCGTCCTTCATGACGTAGTCCCGGCCCTCGAGCCTGACGCGCCCATGCGCGCGGGCCTCCTTCATGGAGCCGTGCTGCTTCAGATCGTCGTAGGCGACCACCTCCGCGCGGATGAACCCTCGCGCCATGTCCGTGTGAATCTTGCCTGCGGCGGTCACGGCGTTATCTCCCTCGTTGATCGTCCAGGCGTGAACCTCCGTCGGCCCCGCGGTCAGGAACGTGGCCAGCTTCAGGAGCGCGTATCCCTTGCTGACAACCTTGTCGGAGCTGAAGTTCTTTATCCCCATGTCCGCCATGAACTCGGCGCGTTCCTCCGGGCTGAGGGCGCGCAGTTCCATCTCGACCTTGCCACACATGGCCACGACGCGCTCAGGCGGGACGCCCAGCGCCGCCGCCCAATCGTCCCGGCCAAGTTCGTCCTCGCCGACATTGACGATGCAAAGCTCCGGCTTCAGCGTCAGGAAGCCGAAGCTGCGCGTTTTCTTGCTCTCCTCGTCGCTCATGGCCGCCTCGCGCAACGGCCTCTCCGCGTCAAGCGTTTCCTTGAAGCGGCGCATCAACTCCAGTTCGGCCTTGTCCTCCTTCTGCCGGACGGTCGGGCGCAGGACCTGTTTTTCGAGTTTCTCGATTCGCTTTTCCACGCCGACCAGGTCGGTGAGGATCAGTTCGGAATGAATTTTCGCCAAGTCGCGCCGGGGGTCAATGCCGCCGTCGGGACGCGGCACGCTCTCGTCCTTGAAGGAGCGCAGAACGACGGCGATGGCGTCCGCCTCCCGCAGGGCCGCGATTGCGGAGGAGGGTTCCGCGTTGGCGTCGGTCGGGGCAGCAAAGGCCCCGGCGACGTCCATGAACTCGATGGTCGCCTGGACGTATTTTCTCGAGTCGTAAAGTTCCTGGAGGAAGTCCAGCCGGGCGTCCGGGACCTTCAGCACGGCAAGGTTGAAGTTGCCCGGGCCTGCGAAGCTGCCCACCTGGCTCTCCGCGCCGGTAATCGCGTCGAAAACAGTGGTCTTCCCGCACTGGGGCAGACCGATGATGCCGATTTTCATGAAAGCGTATCTCTTATTGGGGACGTTACCCTATTTCATGTTTGGTTATTAGAGACCTGCCCTAACAGTCGCCCAAAAAATAGGGTAACGTCCCCAATAACCATCACAACTTCATACTACCACGCACCGGGAGGCGGGGCAATGCCGTTTCCCCCCCCGCGCTTTTTTGAGCTTATCTGCCACATTTATAGAGTCCCCCCTATTTCTCCGGTTTTCACACGGTTTTCAACTCTTGCACTCGGCGAGTGGAAGGCATACAATTCGTTTTTCCACGCGTTGCCCTATTCTCGCCTGGGATAGTGTCCTTGCGCATTCTCCTGGCCAAATACGAGCATCCTGAGATAGACGAGGTCGGGATAGCCATCCTTTCGGCCGTTGTGAAAAAGCATGGCCACGAAACCCGCATGGCCATAGCGACGAATCGAAGGTCAATGCGCTCGGCTATGGAATGGCGCCCGGACATCGTGGGGATCAGCTTCACGACGCCCGAGTGCGACGTCTCCTCGCGCATCGGCAGGAAGGTGCGTGAGCAGTTACCGAAGGCCTTCATCATCTGCGGCGGTCCTCACGCCACGTTCTTCCCCGGATACCTGGAAGAGAACGCGTGGCTCGACGCATTGTGCGTAGGCGAGGGAGAGGGGGCCCTCCTGGACCTGGCGGACGCTCTTGAGGCGGGTGAAGATCCCGGCGCGGTGCGCAATCTGTGGGTACGGGACGGCGACAAGATACGGCGCAACGAACTACGTCCGCTGGTCGAAGATCTCGACTCTCTGCCTTTTCCCGACCGGGAAATGCTCTACAGGGCCTTTCCGCCTCTGGCCGCGCAGGGGACAAAGGCGTTCTTGACGTCGAGGGGCTGTCCCTATTCGTGCAGCTACTGCTTCAACGACCGCTACAAGAGCCTCTACAGAGGACTCGGAAGCTATGTGCGCCAGCGTTCCCCCGGCAACGTGGTGGAAGAGATTTACAACGTCAGGAAGGACTACCCGCTCGATCATGTCCTCATAGTGGACGACACCTTCGGCAGGACGGCGAAGTTCGTCCGGGAATTCACTGATATCTATTCGCGCGAAGTCGGCCTGCCGTTTTCGGTGTGCCTGCGGCCGAATATCGTTTCGGAGGAGGTCGTCGAGTCACTCCGGAAGGCCGGCTGCAACTCCGTCCTGATCGGCATCGAGTGCGCCGACGACAGGATGCGCACGGAAGTACTGCGCAGGGACATATCCCGCGGACAAATGGTCGAAGCGCTGGCGATTCTGCACCGCGCCGGCATACGAACCTGGACGATGAACCTTATTGGCAACCCGGGCGAGTCGCTTCGGGCAGCCTACGACACGCTGCAGTTCAACATAGACAACAAGGTGAGTTGCGCGCAACCCTTCATGTTACAGCCTTTCCCTGGCACGGCGGTTCACGAGTACGCGCGCGAGCACGGCCATCTCAAGGCTGACATGGACGGCAAGAACGTCAGCAATGAGTATGCCGCCTCTCCACTGGAGTTCGCAAACCCCGGCGAGAAGCGCAGAATGGAGAATCTGCACAAGTTCTTCACGCTTGCAGCGCGTCATCCCTGGACGCTTCCGCTGGTCAAGCTCATTTGCGCGGGGCCAAGGCTGCGCATATACAAGGTTTTCATGCCCCTTTACAACGTATGGGTGTTGAGGACGCGCGTGTTTCGCTACCGCTTCCGGCCCGCCGAACTGCTCGTGGCCTGGAAGAGACTCTACTCGTTCTCCCAATGGATGCGGTGAACAGGTGACTGTGGGGCTGTTGAAAAAGGCTATTGATATAGATAAGATGTAAGCGAGATAAGACAGAGAGGCGGATAATGCGAAATGGGGGATGGATGGAGGGAGCCTGTGATAGGCAAGAAGCAGCGCGGACAGGAGGAGTTGTTCCTCTACTGCAAGCTTGGCGATCTGGTGCCGGAGGAGCACATACTCAAGCGCGTGGGCAGGGTCATTGACCTGTCGTGGCTGCGCGAGGAGGTGCGAGAGTGCTACTGCGCCGAGAACGGGAGGCCGGGCATAGACCCGGAGGCCGCGCTTCGGCTGATGCTGTCCGGCTATCTGCTTGGCATCGTGCACGACCGGGAGCTGATGCGCGAGGCGGCGGTGAACATAGCGATACGGTGGTTTGCGGGGTATCGGCTGCAGGAGGCGCTGCCGGATCACAGCA
>ENA-UOWG01000125-UOWG01000125.1-activated-sludge-metagenome-genome-assembly--contig:-NODE-125-length-127319-cov-6.061423_pt1 | contig 127319 bp, 115 predicted proteins | sample MGYA00238147_ERZ761563 | MGnify/ENA primary metagenome ERZ761563 (study PRJEB28884, sample SAMN05720216) | anaerobic digester metagenome | isolation source: active sludge of municipal...
AATGTTTGTCGGCGTCGGCGCCTCACGGGTGCGCGATCTCTTCAACCAGGGCAAGAAGAACGCTCCCTGCATCATCTTCATCGACGAGATCGATGCGGTCGGAAGACACCGCGGAGCGGGACTCGGCGGAGGACATGACGAGCGGGAGCAGACCCTGAACCAGCTCCTTGTCGAGATGGACGGATTTGAGTCCAACGAAGGCGTCATCGTCATGTCGGCAACGAACAGGCCCGATGTTCTCGATCCCGCACTGCTGCGCCCCGGCCGTTTCGACAGGCAGATAGTCGTCTCCATTCCTGACGTGAAAGGCAGGGAGGCGATCCTCAAGGTGCATACGAGGAATACGGTCATCGCGGAAAATGTCGACCTTTCCATCATAGCACGGGGAACACCGGGATTTTCCGGAGCCGACCTTGCCAATCTTGTCAACGAGGCCGCCCTTGTTGCCGCACGCCGCGACAAGAAGGCCGTTGAAATGGACGACTTCGAGCACGCCAAGGATAAAGTGCTCATGGGTGTAGAGCGGCGCAGCATGATAATCCCTTACGAGGAGCGCAGGCTCACGGCCTATCACGAGGCTGGCCACGCCCTTGTGGCAAAGATGATCCCCGGAACGGACCCCATACACAAGGTGACCATAATCCCCAGGGGCAGGGCCCTCGGCCTTACCCAGCAGCTGCCCATAGATGAACGTCACACCTATTCAAAGGAATATCTCCTGCACGATATCTCCATCCTTCTCGGCGGCCGCGTGGCCGAAGAGCTGGTGATCGGCCAGTTGACGACGGGATCGGGCAACGATATCGAACGCGCCACCAAGATCGCCCGGAAGATGGTCTGTGAATGGGGGATGAGCGACAAGCTGGGGCCCCTCAATTACGGTAAGGATGAGGAGCACATATTCCTGGGAAGGGAGATCGCCCGCCACAGGGATTTCAGCGAGCAGACCGCCCAGGAGATCGACGAGGAACTCAAGGAACTTGTCGACGGGTGCTACGCCCAGGCGAAAGATATCCTCTCGAGTAACATCCGCACACTCCACGCGCTGGCGAACACGCTTCTCGACAAGGAAGTCCTCGATGGCCATGAGATCGATGTTATCATCAGTGAAAATACCGATGGCGCGGGCACTCCGGTGTAATATATCCCCGCTTGTCATGGGGATCCTGAACGTCACACCCGATTCTTTCTTCGATGGGGGGAAACATCATACGATGGAAGGCGCGCTTGATCACGCCCTTCGGATGATCGAAGAAGGGGCAGATATCATAGATATCGGCGGCGAATCCACACGTCCCTATGCCGATCCTGTACCCGAAGAAGAGGAGCTGCGGCGGATCGTACCCGTGATAGAGGCCCTTCGCGCCAGCTCAGGCATACTTATCTCCGTCGACACATACAAGGCCGGCGTGGCTGATGCGGCGCTCCGCGCAGGCGCCGACATCATCAACGATATAAGCGGTCTGACATACGATGATGCGATGGCACAGGTCGTAGCCCGCAATGACGCATGGGTTGTTATCATGCACATCAAGGGAACGCCCCGCAACATGCAGGTTGACCCCCATTACGATGACGTTGTCGTTGAGATCAGCGAATTTTTACGTTTGCAAATGGACCATGCCGTCCGGGCCGGTGTAGACCCGGAAAAGATCATCATCGACCCCGGCATCGGTTTTGGAAAGCGCGTTGAAGACAACCTGCGCATACTGAAGATGCTCGGAGAGTTTAAAAAGTTGGGCAGGCCCGTTCTCATAGGCACATCCATGAAAAGCTTTATCGGGAAGGTAGCCGGTCTTCCCATCGAAGAAAGGGTGGAGGGTACACTGGCAAGCCTTGCTGTGGCGCTTATGAACGGCGCCGACATATTGAGGGTCCATGACGTGAAAAAAGCAAAAAAGGTCCTCATGACCGTAAAGGCGGTAATGGACGCATGATCTCCCAAGTGAGATGGCAGGACGTCATCGATATCATAATTGTGGCCTTCATCATCTACCGGGTCTTTCTGCTTATAAAGGGGACCAGGGCCATACAGCTCCTTCTCGGGCTCGTCATCGTCATGTTCGTCTTCGCTCTTGCCAAAAGATTCGAGCTGTTCACCCTGAGCTGGATCTTCAACAGTTTCATCGGGTCCATCGTTTTTGTCATCATCGTCATTTTTCAGGACGATATCAGGAGGCTCCTCCTGGCGCTCGGAAGGAGCCCCTTCTTCCGGAAGATCAGCTATGTCAAGGAGACCCTTTTTCTCGATGAACTGTCCAGCGCCTGCGTTGTGATGAAAAAGCGCTCCATGGGTGCGCTCATTGTCATAGAGCGGGAGGTCGGTCTTGAAGAGTTCATGGAAGCCGGCGTGCGTTTTGACGCCGAGGTCAATGCCGAGCTCATGGTCAGTATATTCCAGTTCGCCTCTCCCCTGCATGACGGCGCCACGATCATCCGGGAAGGAAGGATAGTATCCGCGGGCTGCGTATTGCCTCTTACCACCGCGGATGAAGTGGACAAGAGCCTCGGTACGCGCCACAGGGCGGCCATAGGCATCACCGAGGTCACCGACGCGGTGTCCATCGTGGTATCCGAGGAAAAGGGGATCATATCGTATGCGTACCACGGGCAGATATTTCTTAACATCAACGCCGATGATGTTAAGAGGATCCTCAAAGAGATATTGAGTTGAACAAAAGGACCGGACAGGCAACGTGAAGGATTTTTTTGAAAAATACATCCGCAGCGACTGGAAGCTCAAACTGCTCTCCATTGTCCTCGCCATGATGCTCTGGTACACGGTGTCGGAAGTGGGCGAGCCGAAAAAGGACATAAGCGTCGCCATTTCCGTTTCCAGCCTCCCAAAAGACTTCATCATAATGAAAATGGACCCGGAAAAGGTGAACATAACCGTGAGCGGCCGCGTTTCACTGCTCAAGGACATAAAGGAAAGCGACATTCGCCTTCAGGTCAACATAAACGGCTCAAAAGAGGGTGAGAACATCTTCAACCTTACTAAAAAAGACATCATCATGCCGAGAGGCTTGGAGGTGGCGGATATCAAACCTTCGTCGGTCAGGGTGGTCATAGACAGGATCATCGAAAAAAAGCTCAAAACCGTGGTACAGCTGGACAAAAAGATTAACAATAAATATGGTATCATATCGTGGAGCCCGCAGTATGTTATCGCTGAGGGCCCGCGAAAGGCGCTTGAAAATGTGGCGATCATCGAGACCTTGCCCGTGGGCGGCGACCTGCACCGCAACGAAGAGGCCATTAATGCGGGATTGGACACGGAAGGCCTCCCAAGGGTGAAGGTGAGGCCCGACAAGGTCAAGGTCATTCTCAGGAAGCAAAGCGGAAAGGAAACTCACTGGAACTGAGGGCACAAGGAACATGGCCCGGCGATACCTTTCGGAGGATCAACATGCCTGAACTCATGGTCAATATCGATCACGTTGCCACGCTTCGCGAGGCGCGCGGCATCCACTACCCGGACCCGGTTTTTGCGGCCGGCATCGCCGAAATGGCCGGTGCGTCGGGCATAATTATCCATCTCAGGGAAGACCGCAGACATATCAAGGACCGCGACCTCGTCATCCTTCGGGAGGTCGTCCGCACAAAGCTCAACCTTGAAATGGCGGCAACTCCGGAGATGACGAAGATCGCGTCGGAGATAAAACCCGACATGATCACGCTCGTGCCCGAGAAGCGCCAGGAACTCACCACCGAAGGCGGCCTCGACGTTGTCAGGTTCACCGCAAAGATAGAAAAGGTCATTTCCGCCATGAGGAAAAAAGGGATCGCCGTGAGCCTTTTCATCGATCCCGTTGAGACCCAGATCAAGGCCGCGGCCAGGATCGGGGCAAATATGATCGAGGTGCACACCGGGACATACAGCGACGCCCGTACGGCAAAGGACCGCACGGCGGAGCTGAAAAAAGTCGTAAAGGCGACCCGGATGGGGAAGGAGCTCGGCCTCGGGGTCAACGCGGGTCACGGACTCCACTACCACAACGTCAGGGAGATCGCCGTCATTCCCGGAATAGATGAACTGAGCATCGGCCACAGTATTATTGCCCGCGCCGTTTTTGTTGGGCTCGACCGTGCGGTGAGGGATATGTTGGAACTGATAAAGACCGGTAATGGGTGATGGGTCATAGACAATAGGAAAACACAACATGGTGATTGATTGGTCGGGATAGACATTGTTGACATAGCGCGTATCGGCAGGGCCCTTGAGAGGCACGGGGAAAGGTTCCTCGAGAAGGTCTTGGCCCCTTCAGAGATCGCCCGCGCAAGGGCAATACGCCGGCCGCAGGAATACCTGGCGGGGAGGTTCGCCGCGAAGGAGGCCTTCATGAAGGCAAGCGGAAGAAGGCTCACCTGGACCGAGATCGAGGTCTTGAGCGAGGAAGGGAGGCCTTATATCGTTTACCGGGGGAAGAGATACGACGATGTCAGCATTTCCCATGAAAGGTCATACGCGGTGTCGGTGGTTATTCGTGAAGATATCAAAGGCAAGGAGGGTGTCGCGCTATGAAGGTCCTTGAACCTCGGAGGATGGCACGCTACGACGAATATGCTATAAAAACATGGGGAATTCCATCCGCCGTGCTCATGGAGAACGCGGGCAGGAACACCTACCGGCTAATGAAGGAACGCTATCTTGCGGGCGGCGAAAACATCATGATCGTCTGTGGACGGGGAAACAACGGCGGCGACGGTTTTGTCATCGCACGCTACGCCCTCAACGACGGTTTCAAGGTGCGGGTCTGTCTCGTCGCAGGAAGAAAAGACCTCAAGGGTGATGCAGTCCTGAATATGGAGCTCTTCTCGTCGCTCGGCGGAGAGATCATCGAGTGCGCCGAAAAGCCCGGGGCAGTGAGAAACAGCGCAAAAGACGCCAGTATCATCGTCGATGCCATATTCGGGACCGGTCTGTCAAAACCAGTTGGCGGGATTGAAAAGACCGTCATCGATGCCGTGAACAACTCGGGAAAACCCGTTATCGCCGTAGACATTCCCTCCGGCATCGACGGCAGGACCGGCGCACCCCTCGGCACAGCCGTGCGCGCAATTCACACGTTTACCTATGCGTACCCGAAGCCTGGCCAGGTGCTCCACCCCGGCGCGGGTTACACGGGACGGCTCACCGTCATCGACATCTCCATCCCGCCTTTTATTGAAGACAAGGTTGGCTTTGACGGACACATTGTGGACGGCGAAATGCTAAGGGGCTTTTTGAAAAAGCGCACGCCATGGTCGCACAAGGGGACCTTCGGTCACGCCGTTGTCATAGCGGGCTCACCAGGCAAGACAGGCGCGGCCCACATGGCGTCGCTCGCGGCGCTCAAGATCGGGGCGGGCCTTGTCACCCTTATAACGCCGGAGACGTTGAATCCCATCCTGGAGGCAAAGACGACAGAGGTCATGACATATCCGGTGAAGGACAACGGCAGGGGTTTTTTCAACGCCGGCTCCTTCGGGGAGATAGCTTCTTTCATCGAAGACAAGGATGTGGTGATAATGGGCCCCGGGCTCTCCCAGGACGAAGAGACCATGAAACTGGCAAGAAGGATATACCGGGAGATAGACAGGCCCTTCGTCATCGACGCGGATGGCATCAACGCATTCGCAGGGCATACGGCCATTTTCAAAAAAGCAAAGAGGACGGCGGTCCTCACGCCTCACCCGGGAGAACTTGCAAGGCTCATCGGCAAGACCCCGGGGGAGATCAACGAAAACAGGATAGAGACAGCCGCCGCTTTTACCGGTGAGTGCAAGATCAACCTCCTTCTCAAGGGGGCCGGGAGTATCCTTTGCACAACAGACGGTCAGATGTTCATAAACCCCACGGGCAACCCGTCGCTTGCGAAAGGCGGGAGCGGCGACATACTCACCGGTTTTATCGGAGGCCTTGCCTCACAGGGTTATACCCTTACGGAGGCAGTGCTTCTCGGGACATATCTCCATGGCTACATGGCGGACACATGGGTTCAGGACCATTCAGACATGGACCTTCTTGCCCTTGACCTTCTGACAGGGCTGGGGGATGCGATAGAGGAGATCCGTGATGGAACGGACCGAATATATATCGAACGGTCCCTCTGAAACCCTCGATATCGGCGAGAAGGTGGCAAGGCAGGCAAAGGCCGGGGAACTGTACGCCATCCACGGCGGGCTGGGGGCCGGGAAGACCCAGTTCGTGAAGGGAATGGCCCGCGGCATGGGTATTCCCGATTGGGAATACGTCGTAAGTCCCTCCTTCACGATCATGAACATCTATGAAGGAAATATGACGCTCTGTCATGTGGACCTGTACCGTCTTGAGGACGGCGACCTGAGCTGTCTGAACATAGAAGAGTTCCTCGATCACGGCGTCGCGGCGGTAGAGTGGGCCGAACGTGCCAGCTGGTGGGAGGGGGCCGTTGAGGTCCATATAGAAATTAGTGGAGAAATGGAACGAAAAATTGTTATTATCAGATAGTAAAAACAGGTTAACAGCCATCGGCCGGACAGCTAAGAGGTGAGCTTCAGGCGCTTTTTCACTTGCCGGAAATACTACCATCGGAGGAACCAATGCTCGTTGTTCAGAAGTACGGAGGCACGTCGGTCAGAGACGTAGAGAGGATAAAAAATGTTGCAAAACGCGCCATAGAATACAAAGGCCGCGGCATGGATGTCATAATCGTCGTATCGGCCATGTCCGGAGAGACGGACAGGTTGCTCAATCTTGCCCATGAGGCAGCCAAATTTCCCGACGAAAGGGAAGTGGACGTGCTCATATCAACAGGCGAACAGGTGACGTCGGCGCTGCTTGCCATCACGCTCCGGGAGATGGGACACAAAGCCGTGTCGCTTCTGGCGGACCAGATCAGGATAATCAGCGATTCAAGCTACGGTACCGCAAGGATTGCAAGCATCGAGGAAGAAAAGATCCGCGGGGCATTGAAAGAAGGCAACATCATAGTCGTACCCGGTTTCCAGGGTGTTGACAGGGACGGGAACATAACCACTCTCGGCAGGGGAGGGTCGGACACTACGGCCGTTGCTCTCGCGGCGGCCCTGAGGGCCGATCTTTGCGAGATATATACCGATGTGGATGGTGTCTATACCACGGATCCCAATATATGTGATAAGGCCAGGCGCCTTGACAAGATATCATATGACGAGATGCTCGAGATGGCCTCTCTCGGGGCGAAGGTGCTCCAGATCAGGTCCGTCGAGCTTGCACAGAAATACAATGTCCCTATCATGGTCAAGTCATCACTTATGGAGGGAAAGGGAACGCTTGTTTGCAAGGAGGAGATGATCGTGATGGAAAAAGTAGTGATCTCAGGCGTCACATACAATAAAAATGAGGTGAAGATAACGATCAACCGGGTGCCGGACAAACCGGGGATCGCATCGAGGATATTCAGCTCGCTCAGCGATGCCAATATAGTCGTCGATATGATCGTCCAGAACGTGAGCCACGACAATTACAACGACATTACCTTTACCGTCGTCAAGGCAGACGCAAAGAAGGCCTTCAAGATAACCGAGGAGATCGGGAAAGAGATATCGGCAAAGGTCGCAATGGATGAAGATATTGCCAAGGTGTCCATAGTGGGCATCGGAATGCGTTCCCACGCGGGGATCGCGTCAAAGATGTTCACCATACTCGCCGGTGAGGGCATCAATATAGAGCTCATATCCACCTCGGAGATCAAGATCTCCTGCGTCATCGAAAGCAAGTACGGGGAGCTCGCCGTAAGGGCCCTCCATAAGCATTTCGGCCTTGATGCCGAGGACGTCAGGGAGGAGAGTTGAGGGTCGATTTTTACGACACCACTCTCAGGGACGGGGCACAGTCGGAGGACATCTCCTTTACCCTCACCGACAAGCTCAGGATAACGGAAAAGCTCGATGATTTCGGCATCCATTATATCGAGGGCGGCTGGCCCGGTTCAAACCCAAAGGACCTGCAGTACTTCAGGAGAGTAAAAGAGCTTCCGCTGAAGAACGCCCGCATCGTGGCATTCTCCAGCACCGTTAAACCGAATTCGAAGCCCGGGATGGATCCCACAATGAAGGCCCTTCTCGAAGCGGGAACAGACTGCACGGCCATTGTAGGAAAAAGCTGGGACCTCCATGTCCGGGACGCCCTCCGGGTGAGCCTTGAGACGAATCTCAAGATGATCGGCACCACGATCAGCCATCTGAAGAAGCTCGGCAAGACCGTCTTCTTCGACGCGGAGCATTTCTACGACGGCTACAGGCATAACGGCGAATACGCCATGGCAGTCATTGAAAGGGCCCGCGATGCCGGTGCCGACGTCATCGTCCTGTGCGATACCAACGGCGGCGCTATGCCTTACGAGATATTCGACATCACCGCGGCCGTGAGAAAGCGCGTCAAAACGAAGCTGGGGATCCATACCCACAACGATACCGAACTGGGTGTCGCAAACTCGCTCATGGCCGTCAGGGCCGGGTGCAGCCTCGTACAGGGGACGATCAACGGGTACGGGGAGCGCTGCGGGAACGCGAACCTCTGCTCCATCATCCCCAATATCATATTAAAGATGGATCACACAGGCATCGGGAAGGATAAGATCGCCCGTCTCCGGGAGCTTAGCCTCTTCGTCGACGAGATGGCCAATTTCATACCCGACAAGCACAGGCCCTATGTGGGAGAGAGCGCCTTTGCCCACAAGGGCGGCATCCATGTCAGCGCCATCAGGAAGAATCCCGAAACGTACGAGCATATCAAACCGGAGCTTGTAGGTAATTCCCAGCGCGTGCTCATATCGGACCTCTCCGGTGAGAGCAGTATCCTGTACAAGGCGAAAGAATTCAATATCGACATCGAAAAGGACCGGAAGATAGCCAAAGATATCGTAAAGAGGATCAAGGACCTTGAGATGCACGGATACCAATTCGAGGGCGCTGAAGGTTCCCTGGAGCTTCTGATCAAGAAGAAGCTCGGCATACACAGGTCGTATTTCGATCTTATCGGTTTCAGGATCATCGTCGAAAAGAAAGAGAAGTCCCACCCCGTAACGGAGGCGACGATCCTTGTCAAGGTCGGCGACAAGGTTGAACACACGGCGGCCCTCGGGAAAGGCCCTGTCAATGCCCTCGATAACGCCTTGAGAAAAGCGCTTCATAAATTCTACCCCGATCTGAAAAAGATGGACCTCGTCGACTACAAGGTCAGGGTCCTTTCAACAAAGGACGGCACCGGAGCCGCCACGCGGGTCCTCATCGAGAGCAGCGACGGCAAGCACACCTGGGGGACGGTCGGCGTTTCCGAGAACATCATCGAGGCAAGCTGGAGGGCGCTCGTCGACAGCATTGATTACAAGCTTCTCATTGAAGAGGAAAAGAAGCCGTGAAAAAACTGGTCAGCATCATCGATGCTACGAAGGAACTGAACATCCTGAGGTCGAAAAAGAACTACAAGGGTCCCTTCTCGGTCGTGGGCACCTACCGTCTCATCGACGACGGCCTGAGGCCCGAGGCAACGGTAATAATCAGGACGGAAAGGAAAGAGATGCATGAGGCGTCAACAGGGGTCGGCCCCGTCGACGCCCTGGCCAATGTCCTGAAAAAATCCCTTTCATCCATATTCCCTGTGATCCAGGGTGTCAAGCTTGTCGATTTTTCCTCACGTATCCATGATTCGCGGTCTGGGACATCGGCAAATGTGGAAGTGAACATCATCTTCACCGACGGCGATACGATCTGGAGCGTCGTCGCTATCTCGGAAAATATCAATATGGCGTCCTTCATGGCGCTGATTGATGGTTTTGAATACGCGATCCTCGCAAAAAATGCTGCAGGCTCACGGAAGAAGTGACAATTTAAAGGTTCGCCTTTTTCATAGTATGGAACCGAAGGACATGCCTGTGAGTGACGAAGACACACCCTTATCCATCATCCATGATATTACCGACCGCAATGCCGAGGCGCAGACCGGTGAGTCTGAGAGATCACTCAGGGCCATTCTTTTTGCCTCTCCCATAGGGATCTGCCGGGTCCGCAGCAGGGTATTCGAATGGGTCAACGATGCGATGTGCCGGATGACAGGCTATTCGATAGGAGATTTCTACGGCAAGAACAGCCGTTTTCTGTTTGAAAGGGACGAAGAATACATACGAACAGGGGATGTTCTTTACGGCCAGGGATGGGTTGAAACAACGTTCAGGAAAAAGGACGGCACCACCATTGACATCCTTGCGCAGGCCGCACCTGTGGATGAGGCATCCCACATCGTCACCGTAACTGACATAACACACCGGGCCCGGGCTGAGAGGGAACAGGCAAAGATAGACAAGCTCGAATCCCTGGGGGTCCTTGCCGGCGGGATCGCCCACGATTTCAACAATATCCTCACGATGATCCTCGGCAACATCTCCCTCGGAAAGATGTATATGGCAATGGACCCTGCGAAAGCACAGGAAAAACTTGCCCTTGCGGAGCAGGCCATCACGCGGGCAAAGGACCTGACCCAGCAGCTGCTCACCTTTTCCAGGGGAGGGGCGCCGATAACAAAGGTCTCATCCATCGCAGACCATCTTGAGAAAACAACCAGGTTTACCCTGACAGGCACCGGGGTGACATGCAGGTTCGATATCGACCCAAATCTCCTCCCCGTTGCCATCGATGAGGGCCAGATGAACCAGGCCATCGGCCACATCGTGATCAATGCCCATCAGGCCATGCCCGAGGGCGGAGCCCTGCTTATCAGTGCGAGGAACGTCACCATCGAAACCCCGACGCCCAACCTCACTGCGGGCAGTTATGTGAAGATCTCATTCACCGACAGGGGTATCGGGATACCGGAAGAGCATCTTGACCTGATATTCGACCCATACTTTACCACAAAACAGAAAGGCAGCGGTCTGGGGCTTGCCATCTGCTATTCCATCATCAAAAACCACCACGGCCATATAACCGCGGAATCTATACTTGGAGTGGGAAGCACTTTTCACATATTTCTTCCCGTAGTTGAGGGAAAATACGCTGAGAGGAGAAAACAGGAAGACATGTTGACAGCTGCAGGGGGATGCGTACTTGTCATGGATGACGAAGAGGCAATACTGGAGATCGTGGGGGATATCCTGGAATATCACGGCTTTACTGCGGATTTTGCCCGCGACGGAGAGGAGGCCCTCTCTCTTTATCAGGAAAAAGGGTACGACGCGGTGATCCTCGATCTCACCGTTCCGGGCGGCATGGGCGGCAAGGAGGCCATGAAAGAGCTTCTGAAGATCGACCCCGCGGTTCGTGCCATCGTATCAAGCGGTTATTCCAATGACCCCATCATGTCCGATTTCAGACAGTACGGGTTCAAGAGCGTCATAGCGAAACCATACGACATTGAAGAGCTGGGCAAAGTCCTGCGAACGGTGATGTCGGGAAACTGAAAGAACAGTTTCAGCCGTTTGAGCTGTTTCAACCGTTCCAGCGGGAAAGGCAAAGGCGGCCTGAATATTTTACAGCCTGAATGCTTGAACGGGGGAGGGAAAGAAGTTCCTTCTTTTTTAAATCGCTTCACAAACTTTTAAACATTCAAACTTTCAAACGGTTTTTCCTACTTGGTTCGGAGGGCTTCGACAATGTTCATGTGCGCCGCCCTTATCGCCGGGAGAACGCCGCCTACGAACCCCATTACAATCGCGAAGAAAAGGGCCTTCACTGTGATGTCCGGGGTCAGCGAGAACCTGAAGGCCAGCTCGGAGAAGGTCTGGAAATTGACCGTCGATACCGTCACGAGCTGCATGAAGGAAGCGAAAAAGAGCCCCGTCACGCCGCCGCACAGACCAAGGAGCAGGGCCTCTATGAGGAAGGAGACGAGGATGCTTTTTCGCTCGAAGCCGAGGGCCCTGAGCGTGCCGATCTCACTTGTCCTGTTGGCCACGGCCGCGTACATGGTGATCATTGCCCCTATTATTGCCCCCATTGAAAAGATGAGCGTCAGCGATATCCCCAGGATGCGAAGGAACTTCGCCATCATCTCTGACTGTTCCAGGTAGTAGCGGGTCTCACGCTTTACTTCCTGGGTGAGCCTCGGGTCTGTTTCGATCCTTTTTTTCAGGGCATCGAACTGTGACGGATCGCTTATGCGAAAGATCATGGAAGAAAAAACGGGGCGCCTGAAAGCGGGCATGAGCTGCTCAACATCACCCCAGATCTCCGATGAGAAGCCCGTGTTCCCGGCATCGAAGATTCCCACTATGCGCCAGAGCCGCATGCCGAAGCGAAGCTCTCCTCCGAGGTCCGCCCCCTTGAAGCGCTTGGCGATGCTAGTACCGACGGCGATCTCTGTCGAACCCATCCTGGGCATCCTCCCCCGGATGAGCTTCACCTGGGGCCTCAAGCTCAGAGAGCTTTCTTTTATTCCCCGGATGGTCACGTTCGAGATCCGGTCGGTGTCCTTTTTGGGAAGGCCGATTAGCACGATAAGCTCTTTCGAAACAAGGGGTTTTCCGTCGGTGCCGGTCGCAACGAGGGGGTCCGTTTCCACGATCGATGATTGGGCGCGGTCTATCCAGCTCTGGACCTCGCTGCCGGAGCCTTTCCTTATGACAATGACGTTGTCGTAAGAACCCGTCTCGACGAGTGTCTGCTGGAGACCCTGGGCAAGCATGAGGATCGTCGTGAAAACGAAAACAACGAGGGCCATGCCGGACGCTGTGAGTATTGTGGTAAGCCGGCGCGTCCAGAGGTTCCTCAGGCTGTATGAAAAGGGGATCCTCATTACTCCACCATCCTCAGCCCGTCGGCGATGCTGATCCTGAGCGATCGATACGTCGGGACGATGGCGGCAAGAAGCCCCACAATGAGAGAGAAGGCGGCGTCCAGCCAGACTGTCTCCATCTCCACGCTGAAAACGGGGAAATATGCCCCCATGGCCTTGCCGAAAGCGGCCGCCGCCGGGAAGGTCGCCGCTACTCCGAAGGCACAGCCCATCAGCGTAATAACAAGGGATTCACCGAAGATCAGTCCTGCTATGCGCCATCCGCCGAAACCGAGCGTCTTGAAGACCGCGTACTCATTCGTCCTTTCCCTCACGGACATTGCCACCGTGTTTGCCACAACAGCAAGGATGATAATGATGACGACAAAGGAGACAAGCCTGATGGCCGTGATGATCGTGTCCGACATGGCGACGAACCCGAGGGTGAAGGCCTTTTCCGTTTCTGTCAGGGTTTCGGCGAAGGAGTTCCTGAAAAGGCCGTCTATGTCGTGGGTGACCCGGACCGCCTGTGACGGGTCTTTGATGCCTATCATGTAAAAACCCACCTGATCCGCCCTGGTCGAGGCGTTCTTTTTCAGGGTCTCGTTGAGATAATCCCAGTGGAAGACAAAGACCGTCTCGTCGGTGTTGGGTTCCTTCCCCCTGTAGATCCCGCGCATGACAAATTCCCAGTTGCCGGGGAAGATGGTTCCCTTGAGGACCACCGTATCTCCGATCTTCCAGCCGAAGCGTGAGGCAAGCTTTCGCCCCGCCACAAAGCTTTTCCGGTCGCGCAGGAAGGCGGCCTTTTCCGCGTCGTTGATGGCGTACTCCTTGTAGAGGTCGAAATAGGTCTTCGCGTCGACGGCGAAATTGGCGAAGAAGTTCTTTTCGTCGATGTAAATGCCGCCGAACCAGTTGCCGTAGGACACCGTCGCCACACCGTCGACCTGGCGTATCTTTTCTTTGTAGGACAGGGGCAGGGAAAAGATGATGGAGACAGCGTTTCGCGTCACGAGCCTGTAGGCCGATGAGGCCTCAACACCGGCGTACCATGCGCCGATGACGGTCCGAAGGAGCCCGAAGGCCAGAATGGCTATGGTGATGGAAAGGATTGTCAACCCCGTGCGCAGCTTGTGCCGAAAGGCGTTCTTAAAGAGTATCTTGAGAATGTGCATTGTTCAGGATACCTTTGTCGAGGTGTCTGATGACGTGTGCTTTTTTCGCGGCCCTTGGATCGTGGGTGACCATGATGATGGTCTTCATGGACTCCTCATTGAGACGGTCCATGAGGTCCATGATCTCTTCCGCAGACTTGCGGTCGAGATCGCCCGTCGGTTCATCGGCGACAAGGATGGTGGGGTCCGTGACGATCGCCCGGGCGATGGCAACCCGCTGCTCCTGCCCGCCAGAGAGCTGTCCCGGGTAGTGGTCCATCCGGTCGGCCAGACCAACGACGCGAAGGGCCATTTCCACATGTTCCCTGCGCTGAGCCTTTGCGAGCGGTGTCAGGAGCAGGGGAAGCTCCACATTCTCGAAGGCGGTGAGAACGGGTATGAGGTTGTAGAACTGGAATATGAAACCCACGTTGATGGCCCGCCATTTAGCCAGTTCCGTCTCGGAAAGGGCCGTCACATCGACGCCGCCTATGGTGATGGAACCGCTGTCCGGCTGGTCTATCCCGGCGATGAGGTTAAGAAGGGTGCTCTTCCCGGACCCCGAAGGACCCATGAGGGCGAGGAACTCTCCCTCGGCGATATCGAAGGTGATGTCCTGAAGCACGGGGATCACCTGGTCCCCCCGATGGTAGGACTTAAAGAGGTTCTCTATGGAGACAATGGCGGACGATCCCATCTATTGCTCGTTGATCCTGACGCGTGCTCCGCCCGAGAGCCTCTTCGGGGGATTGAGGACCACCTTGTCACCCGATGCGCCGCCGCCGGTCAACTCGACCATATCGCCAAGGTCGGTCCCCGTGGTCACAGGCGCGAGGACGGTCCGCCCCTGCCTGATGAGGAAGACATACTTCTTTCCGCTGTGCTCTACGATGGCGTTGCGGTTTACGGCCGTTCTCGGTTTTTTTTCGTTCTCCTTGACCTCGCGGGAGAGGAAGGCCACCTTTGCGCTCATTTCCGGAAGGACCCTGCTGTCGAGGTTGTTGAACTTTACCTTCACCATGACGGTCGCCTTGGTCCTGTCCGCCGTGGGGACTATCATATGTATGGTACCGTCGAAACGGGTGTCTGCGATGGCGTCAAGCTGTATCTGGCATGGCTGCCCAACCTTCAGTTTACCGATGTTTGATTCCGCGACGTCTGCCTCCACCTGCAGCGACGACATGTCGGCTATGGTCACGACGGAGGCCTTTGCGTTGGTGGCCGCCCCTATGGGAGTCACTATATCGCCGACGTCGGCGCTCTTTGTGAGCACCACCGCGTCAAAAGGGGCACGGATGTATGTGTAATCCAGGGAGACCCTGGCACCCCTGGCGGCCGCCTGGCTTGCCCTGACCGACGCCTCGGCTCCGGCGAGGCCAGCGAGGGCTTTTTTATAACGGGCCTCGGCAACATCATGCGAGGCCTTTGTGGTGAACTCCTTCGCGAGGAGCCGTTTTTCCCTTTCGTAATTCACCTTTGCATCGTTAAGCTCGGCCTTTGCCTGGTCAACAGAGGAAGAGGAGACCTTGAGGTTCGCCTCGGCCTGCCGCAGGGAGGCAGTAAGGTCGTCATTTTCGAGCCGTGCAACGATCTGACCGTTCTTTATCCTGCTGCCCTCCTCCACAAAAAGCTCGACGAGCCTTCCCGTCACCTTCGATGCGACGGCAGCCTTGCGCTGGGGCACCACGTAGCCGCTCGCATTGAGAAGCGTAAAGGACTGCGACGGGTAGACCTGAACCACGCTGGCCGCGTCCACCTTGACGGCCGGCGAGAAGACGCCCGTGGCGACAAGGATGATGATAATGAGGACAGATATACCCGCAGCAATATAGATGGTCTTTTTGCGGCCCCTCGCCTTGCGGAATGCGGGCTGTGATTTGTCTATCTTCAGTTTCGAAAGGTCGTCGTCCGCCATAATGTCATCCGGAATGTGTTTAAAAAGCAATAAATGTTAAACAACGCATACTACCCTGTCAACATCTTTATATTCTGCATACTTGAAAAATGATCCTTTTTCCACCATAATAGAGGATGGATATGAAACATTGGTACGTTGTGAGCACAAAGGCGAGGAACGAGGACCGCTCCGCGGCAAACCTTGCCCAGGGGGGCATCGAGGTCCTGGCGCCGAGGCTCAAGTTCCGCCGGTGGCGCGAGGGAAAGTTTGTTGAGATCACCGAACCCATGTTCCCCGGTTATATCTTTGTCAAATTCCACCCCGTGGACGAGTTCCGCCTTGTGAAGTACACACGGGGCATCAAAACCATCGTCAACTTCAACGGCAGGATCATCCCCCTCGCAGACGATCTCATCTCGTTCATCCAGGAGCGCCTTGTCGACGGAGTCGCCACCGTGGAAAAGAAAGAGTTCCGCAAGGGAGAGAAGATCATAATCCAGGAAGGGCCTTTCAAGGGTTTCAGCGGCATCTTCGAAAAAGAGCTCGACGGGAAGGAGAGGATCGCCATCCTCCTCGAAGGCGTCGACTATTGCGCGCGTATGGAGATAGACCGCGAACTGATTGCAAGCGCGTGAAAAACAGGGGCGTATTATAGAGCTTTACGGAAATACCCAGGGGCTCAATCATCTTATAAAAAGACGTCTCACCAATCTTTACAAAAAACGGCTCCCCCCGCATGCCGTCATCACGGCAGATATGGCCCGGCAGCTTATGGAGATATCAAAGGATATGTCCCGCCAGCTGGGGATCATCATCAACAGGCGCGGGCTTATCGAATACGTGATCGTGGGGGACAACCGCCGCATCGAGATCCCTCCTCTTTCAACGGAGCGTACCGGAAGGGCCCGCTTCAGAGGTGTGAGGCTGGTCCATACCCATCTTAACGGAGAGCTTCTTTCCAGGGAAGACCTTACAGACCTGGCCCTGCTGCAGTTCGATCTTGTGGCCTGCATCACCGAGATGAGGTGGGAGCGGGGCGAAACGATCCATATCGGATACCTGGTGCCAGGGAACAAGGCCGGAAAGGCCTGGGACTTCATGGAGCCCGGGGCCGTTTCAGAGCTTGACATTGACTTCATAGAATTCATAAACGAGCTTGAGGGCGAGTTTGTACGCGAACGCGGCAGATTTTACGTAACAAAAAAAGAGCACGACCAGTGCATCGTTGTGAGTGTCGTTATGCCTGGAAGGGAAAAGAATGTCGACGATCATGTGGCCGAGATGAAGGACCTTTGCCGCTCCGCCGGTATCGCGGTCCTTGATGCCGTGGTCCAGAGGCCGAAGGAACTTCATCCAAAGTACCTTATCGGCAGGGGCAAGATCGAGGAGATCGTGATGAAATGCCAGCAGCTTGGAGCGGATCTTCTTGTCTTCGATGAAGGGCTGACGCCCGGCCAGATCAAGAACATATCTGAACTGACGGAGCTGAAGGTCATAGACCGCAACCAGCTCATCCTCGATATATTTGCGGGCAGGGCCAATACAACGGAATCAAAGATACAGGTGGAGCTTGCGCAGCTGCGCTATATCCTTCCCCGGCTGACCGAGAAGAGCACGGCATTCTCCCGCCTCATGGGAGGCATCGGAGGACGCGGCCCCGGTGAACAGAAGCTTGAGGTCGACCGCCGGAGGATCAGGGACAAGATCGCCTTCCTGGATCGCAAGCTCTCGGAGGTCAGAAAGGTCCGCGAAAAGAAACGTGAGCGCCGCCGCGCCTCTTCGATCCCCATAGTCTCCATCGTTGGCTATACGAATTCGGGGAAGTCGACGCTCCTCAACCTGCTCACCAGGAGCAAGGTGGAAGTTGAGGACAAGCCTTTTTCCACCCTCAATCCCACAACGCGCACGATAAAATACCCTGAACGAAAAAGGATCATCCTCACCGATACCGTCGGGTTCATCAACAAGCTGCCGGAGGTGCTGCTGCGCGCCTTCATAGCCACCCTGGAGGAGCTCGGTGACGCCCATCTGCTGCTCCACCTTGTCGATATAAGCGTCCCGGACCTGGAGGACCGCATCGAGTCTGTCGAGCATGTCCTTGGAGGTCTCGGTCTGGGTGACAAGAGGCGGATCATCGTTTTCAACAAGGCAGACCGCGTCGACCCGGGTCTCATCGCGAACATCGAGAAACGCTACGGCGCCGTGTCCATCTCCTCCCTTAAAAAAGAAGGCATCGGACGCCTCATGGGAGTGATAGAGGATACTCTCGGGGCAGAAGACCCCGCCGGGGACCTCCCTGTCCATTGATTTTTTTCGCGTTCTCGATTACAATCTCACGACATGAAAAAGCGGTTTCAAAGTTTGAGAACCGTTTCGGGGTAAAAAACAACGGAAATATCTTCTTGGGAGGAAGACGTGATGGAAGGAGAGAACGGCACCAGCGATAACAAGCAGCAGCAGGGGCGCTACCAGGTTCTCGGTGAATACACCGGTGAAGCAAAGACCGCCTCCATTGATACCTTTATCGAATTCGCCGCCTCTCACGCAAGGGACCGGCAGTTCACCGGCGACAGGATAGACGAGATCGACCGGGTCCTGAGGGAGGTCCTCACCAACATCATCAATTTCACCTTTGACAGGGGGCCGGGCGAGATCAAGGTCTCCTGCAACCTTGACAAGTTCGGCAAGTTTGTCCTGGCCATCGTGGATTCGGGGAAGCCCTTTAATATGCTCCTGGAGGATGACCCTTTCATCGGTGCCATGGAAGCCGCAAACGACAAGCCGCGACCGACGACAAGGACCATGAAGCGCCTCTCCAGCAATATCGAATACAAGCGCCTGGAGAACAAAAACCACCTCATCATCACCCTGGCAAGGGATATGAAAAGCGGGAAAGCCTGAAGACAGTTTGAAAGTTCATGAGGCGTTTGAGAGTTTGTGAAACGTTTAAAGGGAAGGAATCCTTTTTCTGTATCGCTTTATAAACTTTCAAACATTCAAACTTTGAAACTGTTTTTACGCGTTCTCCGCGGGCTCAAGCGAAGCCCGAAGGGCGAAGCGGGCGTGAGACAAAGGTTTTTGTCTTTTTCTTTTCCTTCCGCATATGATATTTTTTCATTATGCGTGTGACTGTGAAGCTCTTCGCGACGCTTCAGAAGGATCGTTTTGGTGTTATCGAAGGCGAGTTCCCCGAAGGCACGACTGTGGGCGATATCGTCCGTCATTACGGCGTTCCCGAAAAAGATGTGACGCTCATCTTCATAAACGGGCGTCACGGTGAGTTCGAAACGGGCCTTTCCGACGGTGACACCCTTGCCCTCTTTCCGCCCGTTGGAGGGGGTTGACGAATATGGACCCGGCCGCTCAATTCCTTAAGGAGAATGCCAGGGGCGATCTCGTGGCCTGGGAGGTACAGCGGGAGGCGGCATCGCGGTTCGGGACGACGCCGCATCATGTGGAGGGTGTTATCCTTTCCATGGGCCTTTTACCCGCCAGATACGCGAAGAACCGGGAGATGATCGGCATCGCGCAGCAAAGAAGGCTCTTTGACGGCACCGTGGCTGTTGTCGGCTGCGGGGGTCTCGGCGGATACGTCATCGAGGAGCTGGCCCGCCTCGGCGTGGGAACGATAAAGGCCATTGACCCCGACGTCTTTGAGGAGCACAACCTCAACCGACAGGTCACCTGCACCCTTTCTTCACTGGGAAGGGCAAAGGTAGAAGCAGCCAGGGACCGTGTCGCAGCCATAAACCCGGCCTGCGAGGTCTTTTCCCTCCAGACCGCCCTGACCACGGAGAATGCCCCGGTCCTCCTTGGCGGTGCAGATGTCGCCGTCGACGGGCTTGACAGCATCCCCGCGCGCCTCGAACTGGCAGACGCATGCACACGCCTCCGCACACCTCTTGTTCATGGGGCCATAGGCGGGTGGTACGCCGTTGTGCTCACTCAGCGCGAAGGGTCGGCCGGCATCCGCCGTCTCTACGGGGGCACAAAGGGTGCGAAAGGCATCGAGGAGACCCTCGGCAGCCCTTCTTTCACCCCGGCCATCGCCGCGAGCATCGAAGCTGCCGAGGTCTGCAAGCTCTTAACCGGCGAAGGCCCGACCCTCGATGACCGCATGCTCTTTATCAACCTCCTCGACATGACCATTGAAACATTCGAATTATAGGGGACACATGAAACAATCGGACCTTTCCTTCGATACATCGCTGAACCTCTTCAAAGAGGTCTTTGAGAATGTCGCCGACATCGCCGTCAATCTGCTGAACAATGATTTCACGGTTCTCTGGGCCAACAGGACCATGGCTGTCAACGTAGAGAGGCCCCTTGACGAGATGATCGGAAAGCCCTGTTACGAGGTATGGCGCAGGAGGAGCGCTCCCTGCCCGGTCTGCATGCTGAAGATCGTCTCGGATACTAAAAGGCCCTGCATCATGGAGCGCTGGCTCGATCTTCCCGGCAAGGAACGCCGCTACGCACAGGTGCGGGCATATCCTGTCTTTGATGAAAAAGGGTCGGTCAAACACGTCTTCGAGATCCTTGTCCCCATCACAAAAGAAAAGAAGGACGAACTTCGCCGCATGCGCTACGTCGAATCCCTCGAAGAGACTTTGAGGAAAATAAGCGGGGCTGCGCCGTCAGACCGGAAAACCATCGCCAATGAGGGTCCGGCAATTGTCCTCACCCGGCGGGAAAAAGAAGTCCTCCGCCTTGTGGCGCAGGGATTTTCCAACAGGGGGATAGCCGATATCCTCCTCATCAGCCACGATACGGTCAAGACCCATCTTCGCAACATCTTCTCGAAGACCGGCACCTCTGACCGGACCCGCGCGGCGGTATTTGCCGTTTCAAACAACATTATTTAATATTGTGCAGCACATCACCCATCCGGGTGATTGTCGCACTGCCGGGCCCTCATTTATCCTCTAAGGAAAGGAGGTGCTCCATGGCAGATTTCGATCCGGTACAATATAAAAAGACCGAGAGGGAAGTATACAGCATCACCGCGCCTGGCTATGAAAGATACGGAAGCGCGGCCTTTGAGGCATACGCGAAGCCGCTGCTCGATGCCGCGGGCCTTAAGTCCGGCCAGCGCGTGATCGATATCGCCTGCGGGCCGGGGATCCCCTCTTTGGCAGCGGCGTCCCTTGTGGCGCCCGGGGGATGGGTAACAGGCATCGACATCGCGCCGGGCATGGTCGAGCTGGCGAGAAAAAAGGCCTGGGAGATGGGTATTGCGAACACCACTTTTCAGGAAGCCGACACCGAGGCGCTTCCTCTGCCTGACGAATCCTTTGATGTTGTCCTGTGCAGCCACGGACTGGTGCACACCACAGACAGGAACAGGGCCCTCGATGAGATGCGCCGCGTCCTGAAAAAAAACGGCGGCATGCTGGCGCTCTCCGTCTGGAGCACGCCCGACCGCGCCCTTGTCATCGGGATCGCGGCAAAGGCGATCCTGGAGGCATGGCCGGCCGCACTCGTTCCCGGCGCGCCTATGTGGTTCGATTTCGGACCGGAAGGTTCAATTGAAAAGACACTCGCGGAAAGGGGCTTCAAGAATATCCGCACGGATCGTTTCAGCGTCGCGCTCGAAACCGCAACCGCCGAAGAATACTGGGAAACAGTCGTGGGTATAAGCGGACGCCTCCAGATGCTCCTCAGGAGCATTCCGCCCGAGGCGGCCGCGCAGATAAAGACAGCCGTCCTGAAAACGGCGGAAGGGTTTCGTGCCGGAGACACCATCAGGATACCCTGTGAGGAGGTGATCGCGACAGGCAGAACCTGAACCTTCCCTTTCAGTTGTCTGAGCATCCTGGATGGGACCGTTCCTTTTCCTTTTTGCGTCTGTGTTTCACGTGCGCCCGGGTGCTTTAAGCAAACTGGAGATCCGCACAGATCAGGCTGAAACGTGTATTTTTCAGTACCCGGTGATTGGCAGTTTTATCCTTGCAAATGTGCCGGAATGCGTGGACAATAGAAACATAGCAGGCGAAATCAGCAACTGCTCACGGTCGGGATAAAGGAGGGATCGGGCCATGACAGAAAATGCACCCGAAAAAGAATTAAAGCACCCCATGCTTGACCCGATGAGGGCCATGCATATCAAGAAGGGCAAGATCGTCACCGCTCAGCAGGCCGTGGAACTCATACGCACCGGCGACACGATCGTGACGGCCGGATTTGTGGGGGCAGGATTTGCCGAGGAGCTTGCCATTGCGCTTAAAGAGCGGTTCCTGAAGACCGGCGCACCAAGGAATTTGACCCTGACATATCCGGCGGGCCAGGGGGACGGGAAACTGAAGGGGCTGAACCACCTTGCCCTTGAAGGCCTGGTGGGAAGATTCATCTGCGGGCACACAGGGCTCACCCCGGGGCTGGGGGAGTTGGCCAACGACAACAAGATCCTTGCATACAACATTCCCATGGGGGCCCTGGTCCAGCTCTTCAGGGACATCGCCGCCGGTAAGCCGGGCAACCTGACGCATGTCGGCCTCGGCACTTTCTGCGATCCCAGGGTCGATGGCGGCAAGCTCAACGAGCTCACAAGATCCCGGGGAGAGGACATCGTCACATTGATGAATATCGATGGAAAGGACTATCTCTTCTACAAAGCTTTTCCCATCAATGTGGCCTTCCTGAGGGGTACGACGGCAGATCCCGACGGCAACATCACCATGGAAAAAGAGGCCCTTACCCTCGATGCCCTTCCCATGGCGATGGCTGTCAGGAACTGCGGAGGCATCGTGATCGTGCAGGTCGAAAGGCTGGCCGACCGTGGAACGCTCAACCCCCGCGAGGTAAAGATCCCCGGGATCATGGTCGACTGCGTGGTGGTGGCAAAGCCCGAAAACCACTGGCAGACCTTTGGTGAGCCATACAGCCCGGCATTCAGCTGTGAGATCAAGGTGCCCATGTTGTCGATCCCTCCCCTGGAAATGGGTCCCCGCAAGATCGTTGTCAGGCGGGCCGCCTTCGAACTCAAGCCGAACAGCATCGTGAACCTTGGCATCGGAATGCCCGAAGGGGTTTCCCGTGTTGCAAACGAAGAAAGGATACTGGAATACGCCACCCTCACGACGGAATCGGGGGCTATCGGCGGGCTTCCCATGGGGGGATTGGATTTCGGGGCTGGCATAAACATGGACGCGCTCATCGAGGAGAACCATCAGTTTGACTTCTATGATGGAGGCGGCCTTGACATCGCCTTTCTGGGCATGGCGCAGACGGACGAGAAGGGAAACGTGAACGTGAGCAAGTTCGGCCCTCGCTTTACCGGTCCCGGGGGGTTCATAGACATCAGCCAGAATGCCAAAAAGGTTTGTTTCGTCGGATTGTTCACCGCCGGCGGTCTCGAGGTATCAGTTGAAGACGGCAAGCTGAAGATCCTTCATGAAGGCCGGGAAAGAAAGTTTGTCAGGGAGGTGGAGCAGAAAACGTTCAGCGGCGGTTATGCTGCGAAAATGAAACAGTCGGTGCTGTATATCACCGAACGCTGTGTTTTTTCCCTGTGCGAGGAGGGGTTGGAACTCATCGAGATCGCCCCGGGGATAGACCTGGAGACCCAGGTCCTGGCGCTCATTGATTTCAAGCCCGTCATGCGCAGGCCGCCGAAGCTCATGGACCCGAGGATATTCGGGCTCCCTCCCATGGGAATTAAAGACGACCTTCTCACCATCCCCATGGAGGATCGTTTCGTTTACCACGCGGAGGACAACATCTTCTTCATCAATCTCGAGAACTATTACATGAAGACCAGCGACGAGGTGCAGAAGATGAAAGAGATAGTGGGGGGGATACTGGAGCCCATCGGCAAAAAGGTCCATACCATAGCAAACTATGATAATTTCAATGTCTCTCCCCACCTGATCGACGAATACGTGGAGATGGTGAAATACGCGGCGGGTTTCTACGAGAGTGTCACCCGTTACACGACGAGCACCTTTCTCAGGATGAAGCTCGGTGATGAGCTCCGGAAGCGGGGCGTTGCCCCGCACATCTATGAAAGCAAGGAGGAAGCCAGAAAGGCCTTGACCGGCGGCTGAGCCATGACAGGGCAGGAGCGCAAAAATATGCCCGCGTGCCCGCCCGCGCCTTTTCGCCTTCTTCCATGAACCTGTTTGCTTTTAAAGATCATATGGCGCGTGGATAAATATATCCCGGCATGTTATATTGGTTTCGCATGCCGGCAGGACCGTTCTATAAGGATCAGGCAAAAGGCCTTGTCATCGGGCTTGCGGGAGGTGTCTTCGGCGGTCTCGTGGGCCTTGGAGGGGGTGTCGTCATGATCCCCCTCATGGTGCTTGTCGGAAAGCTCACCCAGCACGCGGCCCATGGAACGAGCCTTGTCGCCATTGTCTTCACCGGCCTCATCGGGGCCATCGCCTATTTTCTCCACGGTTATGTTGATTGGAGGGCTTCGCTGATCCTCGCGGTGTGCGCTGTGTGTACGGCACGCGTGGGAGCCCTTTACGCCCACTCCCTGCCGGAAAAAAAGCTCAAGAAGGCCTTCGGCTTCTTTCTTGTCTTTGTCGCGCTCTTTCTTATCTCGAAGGATTTCATCATGGGGTCGTCCTATCATGCCGGGTCCGTTATGTACTACATCATCCTTTTCCTCACGGGCATCTTCACGGGTTTTGTTTCCGGGATGATGGGTGTAGGGGGAGGGGGCATCATGGTGCCGCCGCTGGTGATCCTTATAGGTATGCCGCAGCACCTCGCACAGGGGACATCGCTGCTGGCCATGGTGCCGGGCAGCGCGATGGGCGCCGCAACGCATTACAAACTGGGCAACGTGGCGAAAAAGATCGCCCCGGGGCTGGCCGCGGGCGCCGCCATCGGCGGATATTTCGGCGCGAACTTGGCCCATTTCATGCCCGAGTTCCACCTGAAGCTCATCTTTGCGATCGTCAGCATCTGGATGGGAATCCGTTACATCAGGGCCTGAAAAAACAGCTTTAACCGCTTGAACGGTTTAAACCGTTTGAACGTTCAAAAAAAAATTCTTAAAAAAGATGATTTATTTGGTTTTTAACGCTCAAGCGGCTCGAGCGGTTCAAGCATTCAAGCCGCCTTTATTCGATGAGCTTCATCTCCAGGACCTGATCGGTGGTGAAGTTTTCGAGGCCCATGTAGTACGAGGCGCTTTCAACGAGGGCGTCGGCCGGGACGAGACCGACTATCTCGCTGCCCGCCACGTTGACCCCGTAGCGCTTTGCTTCCATTCTGACCATCTCGAGGGCACGGTAAAGGGGGGTTTGGGTGTAATCGGTCATGTTCATGGACACCTGGACTATGCCCCGTTCCTTCAGATCGATGGCGATGGCACGGCAGTAACGCAATCCGCCGTTCTGATGCCGGACGGCCCGGGCAATGGCGTTCGCGATGACCATGCTTTCGGTATCGAGATTCACGTTGAATGCGACAAGGGGTTTTCTGGCGCCGACCGCGACTACACCGGCCGTGGGATGTATAGCGGCGGTGCCAAAGTCAGGCTTCCATTCGGGTTTTTTGATCTTTGCCTTCATCCCCTCGAACTGGCCCCTGCGTATATCGGCAAGGCTTTTCCTCTCCGGCCGCTGTGCGGATTCTTCGTACAAAAAGACAGGAAGGCGCAGGTCCTGCCATATCGACCTGGCAACATCTTTCGATACCTTGACGGCGTCCTCCATGGACATGTCTTTTATGGGAATGAAAGGTATGACGTCCACGGCGCCCATCCTGGGGTGTTCCCCCTTGTGTTTGCGCATGTCTATGATATCGACGGCGATCCTGACGGCCTCGAGGACCGCTTTTTTCAAGCGTGCAGGTTCGCCGGCAGCGGAGACGACGAGGCGGTTGTGGTCTTTGTCCTTATGGTGGCCAAGAAGCCTGACGTCTTTCACACCGTCGAAACAACCGAGGATCTTTTTGATCTTCGCCTTGTCCCGCCCTTCGCTGAAGTTCGGCACAGTTTCAAGGATCTTTTTCATTGTATGCGTTCATTGTAACCTTTTGACCCATCAAAACCAAGGAAAAATGGGAAAGAAACCAGAGAAACCGCCCGGCTCAGTACCTGGGTTCGTATTTCTCTGAATGTTCCAGGTGCTCGAACCAGTTTTTCCTGTAGGCCTTCGCGATCTCCTTCGATTCGATAATCAGGAGGTTTTCGGCGTTCTTCTCCTCGGCTGCCTTCGTAAAATTGAACGAACCGGTGATGACCCTGGCGGCGTCTATGATCATGATCTTGTTGTGGGCTATGGCGTGTTTACCGTCGATGTAGGTGGGAATGCGCATGTTGGCAAGGAACGCGGCGGAGGTGTATTTCGCCGTGCGCTGGCTCTTGTCGAGAATGGCGGCCACTTTTATACCGCGCTTATGGGCTTCGATAAGGGCCTTCGCGATGGGAGCGGAGGTGAAGGAATATGCCTGGATAAGTATCTCGGAGCGTGCCGAGGCGATCTCCCTTACGATCTTTTCAGTGCAGTCTCCGCCGGGCGTGAAGCACAGGCGCACACTGACATCTTTACCGTACTGATCGGAAAAAGCGGTGACAGGGAGTACGGCAAGAGCAGCCAGGCACAGAAAGAGAAAGAAGAGAAAAGACACTTTATTGTTCACGGCAAACCCCTCAAACTGCCATAGCGTAGAGAAAAGCGCGTGAAATGTCAATGTCAGGAAAAATGATATGGAGTTGTGCTAAAGTATATCGTTATATCGACAGGCGGAGAACATGGAACATTACCTTCTTTTTTTAGCAGTTGCCGCTGCCGCGGTGCTTAGCCCCGGACCGGGAGTCACGCTGACGATCACGAATTCTCTGCGCTATGGCGTCAGGGACACCTTCGGAGGGATCCTTGGAATTGCCCTGGGCGCCCTGATAGTGGCGGCAGTTTCGGCAACAGGCGTAGGGCTCATACTTGTCGCCTCCTCGCTTGCCTTCACCGTCATGAAATACATTGGCGCGGCCTACCTGATCTATCTGGGGATAAAAATGTGGCGCTCCACGCCGGCCGCGTTCAACGAAGGCCCCGTGAAAAGGTCGAACATGAAGATACGTTTCATTGAAGGCATCTCCCTGCAGTTTTCCAACCCGAAGGCGATCTTTTTCTTCGTTTCAATCTTCCCCCAGTTCATCGACGGCACCGCCAGCTATACTGCACAGTTCTTCACCCTCGTGCTGACATACAGCTGCCTGGTCATTGCCATCCATTTCATGTATGCACTTTTGGCCGGGAGAACGAAAAAATGGTTCACCTCACCTGCCGGCAGCCGCGCCGTGAACAAAGCGGGGGGCACCGTGCTCATCTTCTTCGGCGCCGCGCTGGCAACGGCAAACAAATAGGTTTTACTGTCTCAAATAAAGAAAATAGGGTTCCTGAAAAAAATTTCTTGACAACTTTTATAATATCATAATTTAATATATTATAAAGTTCAGACATTCAAAACACACACTGAGAGCATGAATACCTTATGATCGTTTATCCGGAAACTTAACGTGTTTCATCAAATAAACACTGTGGGGAGGTAGTCATGAAAAAGTTGTTGGTACTTGCATTATTCTGTTTTTCGGTCCTTTTCTTAACAACACCGGCAATGTCTTATGATACGCTCAAGATAGGTGCGCCGCAGCCCATGACCGGTTCGGATGCCCCCTTCGGAGCCAAATTCAAAAAAGCGTATGATCTTGCTGTTGAAGAGATCAATCAGGCCGGCGGCATAAACGGTGTCAAGATCGCGGTGGTCATAGAAGACCACCAGGCAAAAAACCCGCTTGCCGCAACGGTCACTGAAAAACTCATCAACCAGTACAAGGTCCTCGTGCTGACAGGGGGGCGCGCCTCGGGACAGGCGGTGGAGATCGCCTCGGTTGCCCAAAGGCTCAAAACACCCTACGTCGTTGATCACCCTTCGGCGGACATCATAACTTCAAAGGGGTTCGAATGGATCTTCAGGAACAACCCTACGGGGACGATCTATCCCCAGGCCTTCAACAAGTTCATCAGCGAGACCCCCGGCGCCCTGCCGAAATCCGCGGCAGTGGTTTACGACAATACCGTTTTCGGCAAATCGATCGCCAATTCCGCCATGGCGTTCCTGAAATCGAAGAATGTCAAGATCGTCAACGACGAGGCCTATCCGGTCAATACTCTTGACTTCAAGCCCATCATGACAAAGGTAAAGGCGAACAATCCCGACTATCTCCTGATGGTGGCCGTTTCGACAACCGATGCCATCCTGCTTACCCGTCACGCGAAAGAAATGGGTGTTTCACCCAGGGCCTTTGTAGGTTTCGGCGGCGGTTTCGGCGTCGCGGACTTCGCTACCGAGCTTCGCAAGCTGAGTGACAACGTCTTCTCGTCCGCAGCCTGGTCCGGCAATCCCAACGATCCCAAGACAAAGGCATTCTATCAGAAGTTCGAGAAAAAATACGGTTTCCACCCCAAAGAACACGAGGTGGAAGGGTACGCGATCGTTTATATAATCGCCGATGCCATGAAAAGGACTAAATTCACCGGCAACCTCGAAAAAGACCGCGACCTGCTTCGCCAGTCCTTGCTGAAGACCGATATGACAACGGTTTTCGGAAAGGTGAAATTCGGCAACTGGAAGGGCCCGCTCGGAGACAAATATACGAACCAGAACATCTATTCACCGGACCATTCCGTGCTTGCCCAGTGGCGCGACGGAAAATTACTGAACGTGTATCCCAAGGCAAACGCGGAAGTTAAGGCGGTTTTCCCGGATCCATCCACAAAAAAATAGCAAGCGGGTAGAATATGGAGACACTTGTCCAGAGTTTAGTAAGCGGCATATTGACAGGATCCCTGTACGCGATGATAGGGGTAGGACTCACGATAATATTCGGGGTGATGCGCATCATCAACATGGCCCATGGCGACATGGTCATGCTTGGCATGTACAGCTCTTTCTGGGCGTTGACCCTCTGGAATATCGATCCCTTTGTGTCGATCGTTTTCTGGGTGCCTGTCGCTTTTCTCATCGGTATGCTCACATACCGTTTCCTTCTTAAAAAGATCGTGCCCGCAGGCGAATTGAACACCCTGCTTTACACGGCGGGCCTTTCGCTCTTTGTATCAAACCTGGCACTGCTTGTCTGGACAGGTGACTATCGTACGATCAAACTTGACTATGCGGTTATGCCTCTTAGGCCTTTCGGGATAGCCGTACCGATCCCGCTTGCAATAGCATTCGGTATGGCTATCCTGATCACCGCACTTCTTTACTGGTTCCTCGTGAAGACCGATACCGGCAGGGCCATCAGGGCAACCAGCCAGGAACCGATGGCGGCAGCATTGATGGGCGTGAACGCCGCCCAGATGGAAATGCTGACATTCGGCCTGGGGACGGCACTGGCATGCGGTGCCGGTGTTTTGCTGGCCCCTTCTCTTTATCTTTATCCTACGGTCGGGGAGATCCTGGTGGCGAAGTGTTTCGTGATCGTTGTACTTGGCGGTCTCGGCTCCGTACAGGGTGCGATCGCGGGAGGACTGCTTCTCGGGGTCGTGGAATCCCTGGGGGCGGTTTATGTATCGGTTCCTTACAAGGACGCAATAGGTTTTGTAATCTTCCTGCTCGTTCTGCTTTTCAGACCTTCAGGACTTTTCGGGGTTGGCAAATCATGAAGAAAACAGTGTTGATCATTATAGGGTTGATCGTTCTGGGAATAGCCCCGCTCGTTGTCCGCTCGCCATTCTTTGTGCATCTCATGATAATGGTGCTCATGTGGACCGTTCTCGGTGCATCATGGAACATTCTCGGGGGCTATGCGGGACAGGTTTCGTTCGGCCATGCAACCTTCCTGGGTGCCGGGGCCTACACCACCATGATCCTTTACCTGAGCTGCGGCGTAGACCCATGGTACGGCATTTTCATCGGCGGCATCGTTGCCGTACTGATCTCCCTGCCGATCGGCTTCATATGTTTCAGGCTCCGAGGCCCCTACTTTTCACTGTCCACCCTCGCGGTTGCCGAGATAGTGAGGCTTGTGGCACTGAACTGGGAATCGTTGACTGCCGGCCCTGTGGGCCTGCTTATCACAACCCTTCCCCAGGTAAGTTTTTTCGGCAAGGCCATTAACTGGGAAAGCAAGGTTCCCTTCTATTACATTATTGCCATTATCACCTTGATCGCTTTGATCATTACGTATATAGTTTCGAGGACCCGGGTCGGCGCGTACCTCCTTGCGCTGAGGGAGGACATTGACAGCGCCGAGTCCATCGGAATAAACACGGTGAAGGCAAGAGTGGTGGCGCTCGCGCTTTCGGCGTTCCTGGCCGGCATAGCCGGAGGTTTTTATGCGATGTACCTGCGCTACGTCGATCCTGATGCCGTCTTTTCCATCGGTCTTTCCGTCGAGATGCTTTTTATCGCCGTTGTCGGCGGACTGGCAACGGTTGGAGGGCCCCTGATCGGCGCGATCGTGCTGGTGACGCTCGGCGAGAGCTTCCGTGAGCATTTCCTCTCGGGCCACCTTATCTTCTACGGTTTTTTTATGATGCTTGCCATCAGGTACATGCCCGATGGAGTGTGGGGACGCATAAACACCCTGTTCAAAAAACTTCGCTTAAAGAAGGATGTAAATCATGGCACTGCTTGATGTGGAAGGGCTTACAAAATGTTTCGGCGGTTTGAAAGCGGTTTCCAACCTTTCTTTTCAGGTGAATGAGGGGGAGATCCTCGGCCTTATCGGGCCCAACGGTGCGGGAAAGACCACGGTCTTCAGCCTGATAACCGGTTTCGTTCCTCCCAATGAAGGCAAGGTCCTCCTTGAAGGAAAAGACATTGTGGGGTTGAAACCGTATTCGATCGCGCATAAAGGGGTAGCACGGACGTTCCAGATCGTTAAACCTTTCCGAAAATTAACGGTTCTTGAAAATGTAAGTCTCGCAGCCTTCCTGAGACATTCTGCGAGAAAGGAGGCAGAGGCGGAAGCGCGCCGGGTATTGGAAAGAGTTGAGCTGATCGACAAAGCCGCCTCATACGCCTCCGATCTGACATTGAGCGAACAAAAAAGGCTCGAGATCGCCCGCGCACTTGCAACAAACCCCAAGGTCCTGCTTCTCGATGAACCCATGGGAGGACTCAATCCCACAGAGATCGACCACGCGTCGATCCTCGTGAGGGACATCTGCAAGAGCGGTGTGACGATCGTCTGGGTGGAGCACGTCCTGAAGGCCATCATGAACTCCTGCCACAGGGTCATAGTCATACATCACGGGGAAAAGATAGCGGATATGCCGCCGGAACAGATAGTGATAAACCCTGTAGTGATCGAGGCGTATCTCGGCAAAAAGGCGAATTCTTACAAAAAAGGCGAACCAATATGCTAACGATCGAAAATCTTGAAGTCTCCTATGGAAGAGCCCAGGTACTCTGGGGTGTGTCCCTGAATATCAATGAAGGCGAGATAATCGCACTTGTCGGGGCCAACGGAGCCGGCAAAACAACATTATTGAAAACAATATCGGGGATCGTGAAACAGAGATCCGGAAAGATCAGCTACGATGGAAAGCCTTTCGACAAGCTGAGTTCCCGTGATATCGTTAAAATGGGCATCGTTCATGTGCCTGAAGGAAGAAAGCTGTTCCCGGAGATGAGCATACTGGAGAACCTCATGATGGGGGCCTATAAAGTACCAAAACAGGAGAGAGAAAAAAGGCTCGACCAGGTGTTCACATTGTTCCCGGTGTTGAAAGAAAGAATGAAGCAGCTGGCAGGCACCCTGTCCGGCGGTGAACAGCAGATGGTCGCGCTGGCACGCGGCCTCATGGCGGGCCCCAGACTTCTCATGCTCGATGAACCGTCTCTCGGACTGGCGCCCCTGGTTGTTGAAAGGATATTTGAAGCTGTCATGAAGATACACCAGGAAGGGGTCACGGTACTTCTGGTCGAGCAGAACGTCCATGAGGCCCTGGAACTCGCAAACAGAGGCTACGTTCTCGAGAACGGCAAGATCGTCCTTGAAGGCGCCGGGAACGAGCTTTTGGGAAATGAACACGTGAGATGCGCCTATCTTGGGATATAGACATACATTGAAAATGCTGAGGTTCCTATATTTGCACGACTCAAAAATATTAAACATCAATATTATAGGAAAACAGGAAAAAACTGCATGAAATATTCAACATTTGAACCGATCAATTATAAGAAGCTCTCCCTTCTCATCGAGAACAGCATCAAGGACCGCATTCTCGAAGGAGAATTCCCTCCCGGCAGCAGGCTACCCAACGAATTCGAGATAGGGAAACAGTTCGGTGTAAGCCTCGTTACGGTAAGAGAGGCCCTGAAGGGCCTTGAGACCTTCGGCCTCATTGAAAAGCGCAAAGGCAAAGGCGGCGGCATATTCGTCGCTGAACCAAGGAGTGATTACGTCAAGACCACGCTCTTTCATTTCCTGAACCATAAGAAATTCACATCGAGAGACCTCTCTGAGCTCAGGATGATCATCGAACCGGTTGCGTGTAAGATCGCCTCCAAGCGCATATCGGAGACAGAGATCGCCAAGCTGGAAAGGAACATCGGATATTGCGAATCGCTGATCGAAAGGACCGGCGGTATACTGTCGAAGGATGATTTTTTCAGGCTCGAAGAGAGCAACATAGAATTTCACAGCATCATCGGAGAGGCCACACAGAACCCTGTCCTTGTGCTGACGATGGATTACGTGCTCGATTTCATGTTCAGCTTCAAAAAGACGACGCTTGTCCCGAGCAGCGAATTTTCCAACAGTATTATCAAGGACCACAAGCTTATACTGGACCAGTTGAAGAAGAGGAAGGGCGCGTCTGCCGAGAAGATGATGGTCTCCCACCTTAAGAATGTCGAGTACTACCTGAAGGAAAATGTAAAGGAAAATCAGGGAGCCGATGACGGTTTATTGACAGGGTCCCGGAAAAGTAAATTCAAGACAAAGGAGAAAGAATAACATGGCCATTCTGGAAGAACCGATCAAGGGTATTAAAGAGGTCAAAAATTATATCAACGGGGAATGGGTCGATTCAAAGGGCAGGATAGTCGACGTTGTGAATCCGGCAACGGGTAAAGTGATGGGCAAATGTCCTATTTCCACGAAAGAAGAGATAAACGAAGCTGTTGAGGCGGCGAAAGAGGCCTATCCGGACTGGAGAAGGACAACGCCTCTGGCCCGCACCAGGATCCTTTTCAGGTTGAAAGAACTCCTCGAGGAGAATTTTGAAGAGGTGAGCCGTATCCAGACCATGGAGCACGGCAAGACCATTGACGAATCGAGAGGCGAAACGCGAAGGGGTATCGAGAACGTGGAAGTTGCCTGCGGTATCCCCACCTTGATGCAGGGGTATTATTCCGAAGATATCGCCTCCGGTATCGATGAATGGGTCATACCCACCCCCATGGGGGTTTTCGGTATTATCGGACCTTTCAATTTCCCCTTTATGATACCCTTGTGGTCCGCTCCGTACGCGGTGGCAACGGGGAATACGGTCGTCATCAAGCCTTCCAGCGAGGTCCCATTCAGCCAGATGCGCCTGGCGGAGCTGGCTGATGAAGCCGGGTTCCCGCCCGGAGTGTGGAACGTGGTGAACGGCGGCAGGACAGTTGTTGAAGGGATGCTCGATCACCGCGATATCAAGGGTATCACCTTCGTCGGTTCAACACCTACCGGCCGTGACGTGATCTACAGAAGGTGCGGGGAAACGGGAAAGAGGGTCATCGCCCAGTGCGGCGCGAAGAACTTTATGGTGGTGATGCCCGATTGCAACGTCCAGGCAACCATCGCCGCCTGCATGACATCATTTTTCGGAAATGCCGGCCAGAGATGCCTTGCCGCCGCAAACCTGCTGATAGTCGGCGAGGATGAGGCCTTTTACAGAGATTTCGTCACCAGAATGACCGAAATGGCGGCAAAGATAAGGATCGGCTACGGACTGGATGACAACACCCAGATGGGGCCGGTCAGAGACCAGGATAAGAAGGCAAATATATTGAGATACATAGAGATCGGGATCAACGAGGGCGCAAAAATGCTCCTCGACGGAAGGAAACCGAAGATAACCGGCGACTATCCGGAAGACTGCTTTCTGGGGCCCACGATCTTTGAGGGTGTGGATCCTGAAAGCCGTATCGGTTCGGAAGAGATATTCGGACCTGTCATGAGCGTCATGAGGGCAAAAGACCTCGATGAGGCGATCGAGATCTGCAATAATAATCCTTTTGGCAATGGACATTCGATATTCACTCAAAACGGGAGGTCCGCAAAGTACTTCACATATAACATCGAGAGCGGCAACGTGGGCACGAACATCGGCGTTGTCGCACCAGTTGCTTTCTTCCCGTTCAGCGGTATGAAGGATTCTTTTTTCGGTGACCTCCATACGCAGGGTAAAGAGGCGATCCGCTTCTTCACGGAAAGCAAGGTGGTGATCCAGAGGTGGTTTTAATAAGGGAGGGAGATTATGATAATTAACACCTGTTCTGGTGCCATCAGCTTTTCAAGGAAGCTCGAAACAGAGTCTGCGGCATTTTACGAAGCGGCAGCTGGTCATTTTTCCGGGGACGCCGAAATGTTCTCTTCTTTTGCCATAGAGAACAAGAAGTTCATAACCCAGATAGAACGGGCATATTACGGCGTTATCACCGATGCCATTGAGGGCTGTTTCGCCTTCGACCTCGAAACAGACGGCTACGAACTTGGAGACGCCTTTTCAGGTCAGACCGGCCGTGCTGACGCACTGAAGATCGCCATTGAGATGGAAGAAAAGATCATCAATTATTATAAGGAGGCCGCCGAGCAATCGAAGCACCTGATGGCTGACGTGCCGAGGTCGTTCAATCTTGTAGTCAAAAAGAGAAGCGGCCGCATTCCCAGATTAAAAGCGCTTTTGGAGGCCTAAAACCAGTCAGCCGGTAAAAAGGCGCGAAAAACAGGTTCATGTCGACACTCCCCCATCACTGGACGGGGTTAATAAAAAAAGGAGGCTCAGGAATGCGCGCGTTAAAAAGAATAACTCTTTTCAGTATTATGGCCCTCTTTATCATGACCGGCTTCGCAATGGCACAGCAAATGCCGAACCCTTACGGCCCCAATGTCAATCTGGCAACGGCGAAAAAGGCCGCGGCCGCCGCGGCGGCTGAAGCGGCGAAGCTCAAGATAAACGTCGTTATAGCCGTCGTCGACACGGGCGGCAACCTGGTCTATCTGGAAAGGTTTGATGTGGTCCAGTGGGGCAGCGTTGACGTGGCGGTCAACAAGGCAAAAAGCTCCGTCATGTTCAAAAGGCCCACCAAGGCCTTTGAGAACATCCTCAGCAGCGGCGGGAACATGACCTACCTCACCCTTGACGGCATACGGGCCATTGAAGGCGGCGTTCCTATCATAGAGAACGGCAAGATCATCGGCGCCGTCGGCGTATCCGGGGGGTCGTCCGCACAGGACGGCGTCGTGGCAAGAGCTGGCGCAGCGGTTGTCCAGTGACCTTGAATTAACTCCCCCTTGTATCCGGAACACCCCTCACAGCGCAAAGGGTCTCTGTCTTGATTCGGAGACCCTTTGTATGAACCGCTGTTTTCTGCATAAGAACGTTCCGCACCCACTTTCTTCTTGAAAATCGACATGAATTGAAAGAAAATTACTACGGACGCCAGTTTCAAGAATGGCAAAGGGTTTGATGAGGCCGCATGCGCGGGGAGTAAGGGACATATGGAGAAAAAACAAAAAAAAGGCGGCTCCGGTATTAAGGGCCGGCATGACGTTGACGATTATGTCCGGGAGATAACCGGACAGGATATACCCGTCAGGGTTGTCATCAATGACAACATCATCCTTGACGACTGCAGGCTTGTTTGCAGGACCGAAAAGGAAAAAGAGCTCTTTATCCAGGCAAAACCCGGTGATTATCCACAGTCAGGTGATGTAAGCCTCACATGCGCATATTTGAATTCCCTTTATTCCTTCAAGAGCAGGATAGTGGAACTGGAGATAGTCGATCCGCAGCACATGCACCTCAAGATACAGTTCCCCGAAAATATCCTCAAGGAGGAGAGACGCAAGCATATAAGGGTGGAACCCACAGAATCAAACCCGATCCAGCTCAGGCTTGCCAGGCCCGACAGCGATTTTATTGATGTCGAGACCATGGACATAAGCAGGGGCGGCGTGTCCTTCGTGATGACGGAAGAAGAGCGCCATTTTAAGACCGGCGATGAACTGTACCTGGATATAAGTCTGCCGAAGTACGGCAACCTTTATGCCCTGGCGGCGGTGAGAAACGTCATTCACCTCATGGATATTACCAGGATCGGTGTGGAGTTCTCCCATATATCCGAAGACGCTTATAAAATTATCATGCAGTATGTGACCGCGCTGGAACTGGAAAAGAAAGAAGAAGAACCCGGGGACTAAAAAATGTGCCCCCGGGTCTCCCAAACGTTAAAGGGGGCTACAGCGCCGCATACCGAACAACCCCTCGTCCAGCGGGGTCGATCAGGATCAGCGACGCACAAATAAAGTCCTTTTCGTATCAGGCATCGAGAACGAAAATTATGTCCAGGGTAACGCGGAATTTCAGGATCGTCCCGTTTTCAACCTGGGCATACTGATCTTTCACGCGCACACCCGTGATACCCCGCAGGGTCTTTGAAGCCCTGCGAAAACCGATCAGGATTGCATCTTCAAAGCTTTTCTTTGAATCGGCAATAACCTCTGTCACCCGTGCGACCCTCCCTTCGGATTCTGTCATATGTCCTCCTCTTTTGGTGTTCACTGTGCAATTTATCTGAGGTCCCAGTCATTGAGCAGGAAAGGGCTCTCCGTTTCCCCGGCCATAATGGGGTGCGGTCTGTATCTTATCCATACCCTGGCCGCCACGACAACCCCGACGGCCATGACCGCCTGAACAAAATATGCGGCAAGGTGCCCCGGGTGATTGAATGCCCTGACTACGAATGGGTCGCTTGCTATCATTTCGCCTGCCACCCTTCCGAGGATCGCGGCTCCAAAAACGACAATGACAGGGAACCTGTCCATCATTGTCGTGATGACCCTGCTCGCGAATATCACTATGGGAATGCTTGTGGCAAGACCGGTCATGAGGAGCAGGAAATCTCCATTGGAGGCGCCTGCCACACCAAGCACATTGTCAAGGCTCATAACAAGATCGGCCATCAGTATGGTCGTAATGGCCTGAAGGAGACCGTTCACCTTCTTCGTTCTGTTCTCCCCGGTATCGCCTGCGAGGAGCTTGAAGGCGATCCAGAGGATCAACAGGCCCCCGAGCAGCTTAACGAGGGGCACTTCGAGAAGGCGGGCGGCAATAAAGGTAAGGCCGATCCTCATCAACACCGCTCCCGCGGTCCCCAGCATAATGCCCCTTTTCCTTTGTTCTGGCGGAAGGCAGCGGACTGCCATGGCGATGACCACAGCGTTATCACCCGACAGGACAATGTTGATAAATATAATGTTGAGCAGGGCAAAAAGGAAAGTGACATTAAATATTTGCGACAGGTCCATAATTACACATACCTCCGTTACGGTGGATCATTGCATCTGCATTAAGTGTAGACTTCCTCAAGATCACCGGCAATAGGGGGATTCCTGATTTACTGTCATTATTCACCTGAAATCAAAGGAGAAAATATGGTTACCGGGCCAGGAAAAAGGAGGAAGACACAACGAAGACAACGTTTTTGCAACCTTCCGGCATCAGCGAGGCACTGTTGCGGGGGGTTCTTTATTCTCCGCAAACACACAGCGGACAGCAGGCGCGGAAAGAGGCTCGGGGACCAGCCCCGGCAATCGTCCTGTTGTTCTACGGGGCCGCCAGGCGGAGCATTATCAGCGCGCCGGCCTCGTCGCCCAGGGCATCAGGGAGCTTTTCGCGGTCTATTTGGCGCCCGTCAAAGATGGTCCGGCTGATAGCAGACCAGAAAGGCCCGCCCCGTTTCTGAAGGAAATCCTTCATTCCGGCGGCTTTAACATATATTCCCCGCGCGAGAAAGACCGGGCCCAACTCTCCGGCGAGGACATTGAAGAGCTTTATGGTGACAAAACCTTCACCGGCGGAAACGGCTTGCCCGGTCTGTCCGCGATGCGTGATGGAGGCCCGCATTGAAGCCAGGATGCCCTTTCGTCTGAGCGTTGCCCCCACAAGGCCGGGCATGGCGGATGAGAGGGCGAGCACCGCACCGCCGTGCACGATGGCGCTGTCAATATCGTCGATGCATTGCCCGTCGAGAAACACGGTGCTCAGCCTTTTCTCCATATAGTCCCGTGCGATGCCGAAGTCTTCCCTTAAAAGATCTTCGATGGTGATCCCCGTTTTGCATCTCACTATGAACCCTTCCTGGAGCAGGGGCATGAAAACGCCGGCATCCGCCCGCTTCATGACGACCCGCAGTTCCCGTGCACGGTCCGGATCAGACATCATCCTGTATTATCCTCTTTATCCGTCAAAAAAAGAAGGGGGCGTTTCAGGCCCCCTCTTGTGCTTGCGTCGCCTGGCTGCCTAGAAGTTGAACACCTGGTCGAGTTCCTCATCGGTGACGTCGAAGTTTACATTGTGCGGCTGGACAAACTGTGACTTGAAAAACCCGGGCAGACGATCCTGCTCTTTGGTAAACCCGGCACGGAAATTGAAATCCCGCTCCAGCTTTAGGATGGATTTTCCAAGCTCCGCGACATTGTCCGCGGTGAGGTTGAGCCCATAGAAGGAATTGAGCAGGTCGAGAAGCGCCTGGAAGGTCTCCGGCTGGTCGAGCACGGCAAAGGCGATGAAGAGGCACATGCCCGTCGAATCGATGGCTGCCGTCGCGATCTGGAGGTTCCTCGAGAGCTCCACTTGCCCCTCGGTTTTCAGAGGGTCCACGTATCCGCCCGATTTCAGGATGTTTGTCGCTGTTGCGTATCCCGCGGTGTGGTCTGCGCCCATTGTGCTAGTGGCGTATGTTACGCCCATGCCTTTTACGGCACGCGGGTCATAGGCAGGCAGGGCCTGGCCCTTGACGACAGGGACGCGTTCCACTCCGAAGACCTTTCCGGCCACCGCGGCGCCGCTGCCTATTATCCTCCCCAGGGGCGTTCCCTTGCCCACTTCCCTGAGCAGGTCGACGGCGGCGGAGGCATCGCCGAACTTGAGAAGCCCCGCCTCCATGGCAATACCGATGGTCACACCCATTTCGATGGTGTCGAGCCCGGTGTCATCGTCTATAAAGTCCATCAACGCTATCTTGTCCATGTCGTCGATACCGCAGTTGCCCCCGTGGGCCCAGACCGTTTCGTATTCCGGCTGTTTGCTCAGGTAATGGCCGTCCTTGTCGTTGTATATACCGGAGCAGCGGATCACGCATCCCCGGTGGCACCCGTGAGTGGGAACGCCGCCGCGCTCGGTTTCGACACCGGCCATCGTTTCGCCGCTTATCCTTGACGCGCCGGCGAAACGGCCTTCCTTGAAGTTATACGTGGGGTATCCGCCGGCTTCGTTGAGGATGTTGGTGAGGACATTTGTTCCGTACGCAGGCAGGGCCTCTCCTGTGACTCCATGTTTCCTCAAGCCTTCGATGAATGCCTTGTTTGCCTCTCTGAATTTATCGGGGTCTTTGGGTTGACGCATGGTCACGCCGTTGTCGTCGAGGACGATGACCTTGACGCCCTTGGAGCCCATGACGGCGCCGGGGCCTCCGCGCCCTGCGTGACGGGCGGGGCGCACCTCCACGTCGGTGCACGCCACGGACGCGGCGGGCAGTCTCATCTCTCCGGCCTGCCCTATGGAGATGCAGGCGATCTTGTCGCCGAACTCGCCCTTCATCCTTTCTATCAGGGCGTAGTTGCCGAGCATTTTCAGGCTGTTGTCCACAGATATCCTGACCCCGTCCTTATTGATGAATATCTTGTATAGATCGTCGCCTGCCGGCTTTCCTTCAAGCACGATGGCGGCATATCCGAGCCTTGCCAGGACCTGGGCCGGCTGGCCGCCGGAATTGGATTCCTTGATGCCCCCCGTCAGCGGGCTTTTGCAGCCGATGGATATCCTCCCCGACATGGCCGCCATGGTGCCGCTTAAAAGTCCCGGTGCGATGACGAGCTTGTTCTCGGCGCCGAGGGGATGGCATGTGGGGGGCACTTCCTTAGAGATGATGGCCGACGTGAGGCCCCTGCCTCCAAGACCTGCAAGTTCACCTATGGGAGCTTCGCTGAAGCTGGGGCCGCCCTCGGCCCCCATGTTGATCCTGAGTATTTTTTCCATGATGTCACCTCGTGTTGGAGTTGTTTTATACTCATATATTACTTATTGTGTCACCGAACAGCGGTTTTCGCAATCGGGAAAGTGAGATAAGACAAAGGACGGCGCGCGGGGAACAGAAAATAGAGAAATATAATGACCAATATGACAAATTAAAGAAATATTGGGAAATAAGCGGTCAAATCATTACGGCCTGTTGCCCGGATCTCCCTCATTATTTCTATCCCCAGAGTTCCGGTTCCGCCTGCACTTCTTCTTCGCGGTGGCGTTTGAGTTCCCGTTTCCAGTATTCCTTGTCCCTTATGCCGAGGCCCTTGAGAGAGACCTTCTTTATTTTTCTTATGTAGAGTGTGAAGTCGTGGGTATCGAAATGAATGACCCTGCCGGTGTCGCCGCCAAGGTCCGAAGCAACGATCTTGATCCCGTCATTTTGCAGAAATTCCTTGATGAACCTGCAGTTGACCTCGCCAACGCAGTGGAAATTGTCCCTTTTTTCTCTTGTGATGCTCAGGGAACTGCCCCCGCAGACCTTGGCGTTGATATACTTTTTCTGGGCGCCGAGCTTTAACATGCCGTTTATGATGATCTCCATGGCATGAACGCCGTAACGGCCGGCCTCGGTCATGACAAGGGGAGCCGTGTGTGAGTAACGCCTGTTGCTCAAAAGGAAGTGGTTCATACCGACGATCTTGTTTACCGGGTCATAAAGGCACGCGGAAACGCACGAACCGAGAAGGGTCGATATCCTTATCTGCTTGTCTGTGACATAATAATCTCCGGGAAAGAGTATGACCCGTTTCCCGTATGATTCTTCCCGAACGATCATACCTTAACATTTCCTTTGCCTCCACCCCGTACAAACACCTATCCCTGGAGGGTGCTGTACGAATAAGTAATCGGATGGACATGTGAAAACTTAAAAAAGAGGTTTCAGGATCCCGCTTGCAGGTGTTAAAATAGACAAAACGCCTTACGTTTCATTCTTCACGCTTCACGGCTTATAAACGCTTTACGGTCTTTTGACCATTGAAACGGTTGAAACAGCTTGGACGGCTAAAACTTTTTTACCCCGGAGGACATATGGAGAGCGTATTTAAGGAAATAAGGCCTGAGGACATAGGGGGGAATCCTTTCAAGCTCATCGGTTCCGACTGGATGCTTATCACGGCGGGAACGAAGGATTCCTTCAATACCATGACCGGCGCATGGGGAGGTTTCGGCATCATGTGGGACAGACGGATCGCCGTCTGTGTCATACGGCCCAACCGTCATACGTATAAGTTCATGGAAAGCTCGGCCGGTTTCAGCCTCAGCTTCTTCGACGAGCAGTACCGGGATATCCTCACGTACTGCGGCACGAGATCGGGAAGGGACGTGGACAAGGCGGCCGAGACCGGGCTCACGCCTGTCTTCGGGGAAGATTCCATCTATTTCGCGCAGGCCAGCCTTGTCATCGAATGCAGAAAGATCTATTACCAGGACATCATGCCGGGAAACTTCCTAATCCCCGAGATCAAGGGCTTTTATCCTAAAAAGGACTATCACAGGGCGTATTTCGGCGAGATCATCCGCTGCCTGGAAAGGTGAAACAAAAGACAGTTTCAAAGTTTCAGGGTTTGAGGACCGTTTAAAGGGCAGACGGTCTGTTGACGAACCTGGTCTTTCCGACTGCGCGAGTTCGCGGGGTCAGGGATGGGACCAAGAACAAACGGGCCGTCCTGACGGAACGTTCTTCCTGGCCTAGTGGGTGCTTTGGCCGTGCTCGAAGTCGCACCTCACAAAAACCCCCTCCGCACACCCAGCGTCTTGACAGATTCAGGTTAAGGATTTATAATAGATTCGAAAATAAGAAACTAAGAAACATAGCAACTTATAAAGGAGACAAAGGGATTATGGAACACGACAGGGAAACAGAGATATTTGAGCTGCAGGCGGATGTGTGCCTCGCCCTTGCCAACCCGAAGAGGCTTCAGATATTGAGCCTTCTCAAGGATGGCGAGATGCCGGTCAGCCAGATGCTCAAGGGGATCGACGTAAACAAGGCGAATATCTCCCAGCACCTCTCGATCCTTAAACAGAAAGGGCTGCTGCTGTCACGCAGGGAAGGCACCGCCGTCTATTACCGGCTTTCAAGCCCGAGGATCACCGAGGCCTGCGGCGCAATGCGCGAAGTTCTCCTTGAGACCCTGCGCGCGAAGGAGCGCCTTTCGAAAAACATGCAGGAGACCGCGGCGGCATGACCGCTTTATATATATAGTAATGGTATAAGAAGAGAGGGGCCCCATGGAAGAGATGAAAAAAAACGCAGAACAGGAAAAGCCTGTACAGGAGAGAAAGAAAGCCTTTGAGCAGGTAAAACGGTCGAGAATGGTCAAGCAGGTCATTTTTGGCACCCTTTTCCTTGTCCTTCTTGTCGCGGGCTGGTTCTATTCCCTCATAGGTTATTTCATCCCCCTGTGCATGGTGGCAGGTGTCGGTCTCGCAGCCGTGCGCGGGAGAAAATGGTGCAACTGGATGTGTCCCCGGGGGTCTTTTGCCGATACGTACATGAAGGCGATCAGTCCCGGGCGAAAGATCCCGGACTGGCTCAGGTCCACGCCCGTTAGGGCGGGGGTGCTCGCCTTTCTCATGGCCATGCTCGCCTTCCAGGTCCTGCGGCTCTGGCCCGACCCCTATGCGATCGGCAGGTTCTTCGTCATTCTGCTCACCGTCACAACCGTTGTCGGTGTTTTCCTGGCCCTTTTCCTGCACCAGCGCGCCTGGTGCTCCATCTGTCCCATAGGAAGCCTTTCGAGCTGGGTGGGAAAGGACCGCTACCTGCTGAAAATGGACAAGGACGCCTGCATTGACTGCAAACTTTGTTCAAAGACCTGTCCGATGCAGCTTGCCCCCCATGAGATGAAACAGGGCGATGCCATGGCCTTCAAGGGCGATTGCCTCAAATGCGGGCTTTGCGTGAAAACATGTCCGAAAGGGGCCATCAGCTTCCCGTAGAAGTGCATCTCTTCCTTTAATTGACAAAGGACTCTCATTTACTGTAATATTTGTGGTAATTTATTAAATTTCCAGAGCAATTCGGATGAATACGGTGCGCGATCCAATAACAGAAGAACGCCGGGCATATCCCAGGGTGGAGGTCAACAACCACAAGTGCCGCAGGTGTTTCTACTGCGTCCAGCTCTGCCCCGCAAAGGCAATCAAGCTGGAGAAAGAATCCATCAGGATCATTCCGGAGCGCTGCATACTCTGCGGCAACTGCATCACCGCCTGCCCGCACCAGGCGATGGCATATGAGAGCGATGCCGGTACGGTCAGGAGGTCGATCGAGGCGAACGAAAATGTCATCGCCTGTATCGACCCTGCTTTCCCGGCTGTTTTTGACAGCGTGAGTCCCGGTCAACTCAGCTTTGCCCTAAAGGAGCTGGGATTCAGCGAGGTATGGGAAGGCGCCGTTGGCGCGGAGCTGACCAGCGTGGCTTACAGAAAGTTTCTCGCAAGTAATGTGGAGCACCCCGTCATTTCTTCTTTCTGTCCCGTCATTGTTTTCTATATCCAGAAATACCTCCCGCAGCTTATCGGCAACCTGGCCCCCATCGTGTCCCCCATGGTGGCCGCTGGAAGGATCATCAAGAAGGCGAAGGGAAGCGGTTGGCGGGTCGTCTATATCTCCCCGTGCCTCGCGCGGATGGGAGAGATAAGCATCAGGGAAATAGCCGACTCTGTGGACCATGTCATCACCTTCCGTGATGTGAGGCTCATGTTTGCCGAGGCAGGGATCGACCCGAGAAAGGTTGACGAGGCACCGTTTGACGGCGATGTGCCCGCCCTCGGGAGGATCATTTCCGTTATCGGCGGTGTCAACAGGGCCCTTGGGCACAGCTTCGATGTACTTGTCGACCAGGTGAGCGTCGCCTACGGGCGGAGAAGGGTCATTGCCGCGCTCAACCAGCTTGCGAAAGGATATATTCAGGCAAAATTCCTCGACCTTGTCTTTTGTGACGGCTGTGTGGACGGCCCCTTTGTCGACCGGGAGCTCTCCATACTGGGACGCAGACAGATCGTATCGCGTTACGCCAAGTCGCAGATCAATCCCCGGAGCGCCCTGATGCTGCAAAAGATCATGAAAGAGTATTCCGCCGTCGGACTCACACGCACCTTCAAGCCCGATGTCCAGCAGCTTCCCATTCCCACGGAGGAACAGATACGCTCCGTGCTGAAGAAGATCATCAAGCTGCCTCCGCACAACAACCTCGATTGCCGCGCCTGTGGCTACCAGACATGCTGGGAAAAAGCGGTTGCCGTTGCTCAGGGGATATCGGAGGCCGAATACTGCCTTCCTTATCTGCTGGAAGAGAGCAAGCTTATCTACCAGCAGCTTGAAAAATCTCACAAGGAGCTCCAGCGGTCGCACCAGGAACTGGAGCAGGCCCAGTTCCAGCTCATCAGGACGGAAAAGCTTGCCGCCCTTGGGCAGCTCGCCGCGGGTGTGGCCCACGAGATCAACAACCCCCTCGGCACGATCACCATATATGCCCATATTCTCAATAAGTCGCTCGATGCCGATGACCCGAGAAAGGAAGACATCGATCTGATAATCAGCGAGGCGAACAGGACAAAGGAGATCGTTCAGGGGCTTTTGAGCTTTGCCCGGGAGACGAAGCTCAAACCGGGAGACACCGACATCAACGACCTCATCGAGGAAACGTTGAGTCTTATAGCGAACCAGGTCCTGTTCCAAAACATCAAGATCAAAAAGACCTTCGGCAGCAATATCCCCACGCTCTTTGCCGATGCCACACAGCTCAAGCAGGTAATTCTCAACATCATGCTCAACGCGGCCCAGGCGATGGAGGGAAGAGGGTCTCTCGCGATCACCACGGCCCATGATGCCGGCGTGATCAGCATCAAGATCAAGGACACGGGACCAGGTATCACGCCCGAACACGTCAGCAAGCTCTTCAACCCCTTTTTCACCACCAAGGAGAAAGGGACCGGGCTCGGGCTCGCCATTTCCTATGGCATCGTGGAGCGGCACTTCGGCCAGATAGACGTCGAGACGGAGATGGGGAAAGGAAGCACGTTCATTATCACCCTGCCCGTGGACGTAAGCGGCGGGAGGACGCAGACAAAGGCTAAAGTTTTAGCGGCAACTCAAAATATAAACACAGGGAGAAGGAACTATGGCACAAAAAAGAATCTTAATCATTGATGACGACGTCGATTTCGTTGATCTCAACAAGGCAGTCCTGGTAAACAACGGCTTCGAGGTCGAAACAGCTTTCTCCGCCCGGGAGGGCATGGACAAGGTGCAATTCGACGCGCCCGATCTCATCCTCCTCGACCTTATGCTGGAGAAGCACGACACAGGTTTCAGTTTCGCCAAATCCATCAAGGCGGACCCCCGTTACAAAGAGATCCCCATCCTGATGATCTCTGCCGTCGCCGGCGAGACCGGGTATGATTTCACTCAGGACCAGGACGGCTACTGGATGAAAACGGACGACTTTGTAAGCAAGCCCGTGGAGCCGGAAGAACTGGTAAAAAGGATAAACGCCCTCATCGAGAAGGCGAAAAAGGGGTAGTCTTCCGGGAACGTCGATGACGGAAACTGTCAACATCCTTGTTGTAGACGATGAAAAAGGGATCCGCGAAGGATGCCGGAGGATACTCTCATCAGAGGGTTACGGTGTCGATGTCGCCGAGAACGGCAAGGCCGGGCTCGAAATGGTCAGGGGGAAACCCTATGACCTGATCCTTGTCGACCTCATGATGCCCGTCATGGGCGGACTTGAGCTGATGGAACAGGTGAGACAGATCGATCCGGGGATCATTCTGGTGGTCATCACGGGTTTTGCGACCGTGGAGACGGCCGTTGAGGCGATGAAGCACGGCGCCTACGATTATATCCCCAAACCTTTCAATCCGGACCAGCTTCTGGCAGTCCTGAACCGGGGCCTTGACAAGAGGCGGCTCACCATAGAGAAGGAAAAGCTGCGCGAAGAGCGCGACCAGAGGCTTCTCGAGGTGGCAAGCGAGAAATCGAAGCTCCATACCATCGTCAACTCCATGGCCGACGGCATACTGGTCATAAACCGCGAACACCAGCTTGTGCTGTGGAACCCGGCCGTACTTAAGATGCTCAACGTAACAGGCAGGGTGGATGACTCCGGGGTAGGGATGGATTTTCAGAAGGCGATAAGACAGAAGGACCTTATTGAAGTGATCAGCAAGGCGTTTTCCCCTGATTTTTCCCAGTATACGATCATCTCGGAAGAGGTGGTGCTTTCCGGGGAGACGCCGAAGACCTTAATGGTCAATGTTGCGGGAGTGCGCGATGAAAAAGGCCAGAATCTTGGCGTTGTCTGCACCTTCCGTGATATTTCCGGCCTCAAGGAGGTCGAAGAGGTGAAGTCGCAGTTCGTGAGGATGGTGGCGCATGAGCTCCGGGCGCCGCTGGGGGCTATCGAGGGATACCTCAATGCCTATCTCACGGGTGTCGCGGGGACAGACCCGCAATTCAACAAGCAGATGCTGGAGCGGGCAAAGCTCCGCGCAAGGTCGCTCATGGACCTTGTCAATGACCTCCTGCTCTTTGCGAAGCTGGAAACAAAAAAGGTGGTAAGGAAAAAAGAGCTCCTCGATATGACGGAGATCATAGGAAATACCATCGAGCTTTTCAAGGTTCAGGGCTCCACGAAGGATGTTTCCTTTGCTTCGGACATACCTGAAAAGCTGCCGCTCATCGAGGCCGACAGGGCCGAGATGGAACAGCTCCTCACAAACCTTGTATCCAATGCCATGAAATACAATGTGAAGAACGGCAAGGTCGTTGTCAGGGCCGTGCCGGATGCGCATTACCTTAGCATAAGCGTAAGCGATACGGGCATAGGCATTGAAGAAGAATGTCTCCCCTGCATCTTTGACGAGTTCTATCGTGTGCAGGGGGAAAGCACGCGTTACACGACCGGCACCGGACTGGGATTGTCCATCGTAAAGAGGATCGTTGAATCACATTTCGGGCGCATAGAGGTTGAGAGCAAGATCGGGAAGGGCACGACCTTTACCGTTAAGCTGCCTTTAAAACAGGTAAATGGAAAGTAACTGTTTTGATAGAATTAAACTTTTGAAAAGGAGACGTTATGGCTACTAAGAAAGCAACCAAATTGAACGAGATCGTGGAGAAGCGCATTCTGGCTCCCTCGATCACCATGTACAGGCTCTACGTACCGGACATCGCGAAAAAGGTGAAGGCAGGACAGTTCGTTGTCGTCCGCGGCGACGACATGGCGGAGCGTATCCCGCTCACCGTTGCAGATTTCGACCGCAAGAAAGGCACCATCACCATTATCTTCCAGGAAGTGGGAACGTCAACCCAGAAACTCGCAAAGTTCGAGCAGGGCAGTGCGCTCATCGACGTTGTCGGCCCCCTGGGCAAGCCGAGCCATATTGAGAAATTCGGCACCGTTGTCTGCGTGGGCGGCGGCGTCGGCGTTGCGCCGGTCCTTCCCATCGCCAAGGCGCTCCTTGAGGCGGGCAATGAGGTCATCTCCATAATCGGCGCCCGCACCCAGGGAATGCTCATACTTGAAGAGGAGATGAAAAAAGCGAGCACAACAGTTCACGTTACCACTGATGACGGCACTTACGGACACCATGGTTTCGTTACCGATGTCCTGAAGAAGATAATCGAAGAGCGCGGTGCGAACAACATCGCCCTCGTTGTGGGCATCGGCCCGGTCATCATGATGAAGGCCGTCAGCGACGTGACCCGTCCGACGGGGATCAAGACCGTGGTCAGCCTCAATACCATCATGGTTGACGGTACCGGCATGTGCGGATGCTGCCGTGCCACCATCGGCGGCGAAACAAAGTTCGTCTGCGTGGACGGACCTGAATTCGACGGCCACGCCGTTGATTTCCCGGAACTGGTGCTTCGCCAGAAGATGTACAACCGTGAAGAAAGGCGCGCCCTCTGGGACCACAAGTGCAAGATCGAGGCGCAGGAAAAGGCAATAAAGAAGGCCCGCAAGCGGGTGAAGATGCCGGAGCAGGCCCCGAAGCAGAGGATCCAGAACTTCGCAGAGGTTGCGCTTGGCTACACGAAAGAGAATGCCATGATGGAGGCACAGCGCTGCCTGGGCTGCAAGAAGCCCCCGTGCGTTGAGGGCTGCCCCGTCAACGTCCAGATACCGCAGTTCATCCAGAAGATCAAGGAAGGCGATTTCATGGGCGCCATCCATACTATTAAAGAAACGAACAGCCTTCCCGCCGTCTGCGGAAGGGTCTGCCCCCAGGAATCGCAGTGTGAGTCAAAATGTATCCTCGGCAAGAAATCGGAACCTGTCGCCATCGGGCGCCTCGAGCGTTTTGCGGCTGACTATGAACTCGGTCTCGGCGATGTGAGGGTCCCGGCCAAACCGAAGAAAACGGGCAAGAAAGTGGCCATCATCGGCGCCGGCCCGGCCGGTCTCACCGTCGCGGGCGAGCTCACGAAGAAAGGTCACGAAGTCTCCATTTATGAAGCGCTCCACAAGGCGGGCGGCGTTCTGGTTTACGGTATTCCCGAATTCCGTCTTCCCAAGGCGATCGTGCAGCGTGAAGTGGACTATCTGGAAAAGCTTGGCGCCAAAGTAAAGGTCGACTCTATCGTCGGCCAGACCGTGACCCTGGACGAGCTTTTCGCACAGGGCTATGATGCCGCGTTCATCGGAACAGGCGCAGGTCTTCCTTACTTCCTCAACATACCCGGCGAGAACCTGAACGGCGTCTATTCCGCCAACGAGTTCCTTACCAGGGCGAATCTCATGAAGGCATACCTCTTCCCTGAGTATGATACGCCGATCAGGGTAGGCAGCAAGGTGGCCGTTATCGGCGGCGGCAATGTCGCCATGGACTCCGCAAGGGTTTCCAAGCGCCTCGGAGCCGATGTGTACCTCGTCTACCGCCGCAGCCGCGATGAGATGCCGGCCCGTGCGGAAGAAGCGCATCACGCGGAAGAAGAAGGGATCGATTTCAGGCTGTTGACGAACCCCATCAGGGTGGTCGGCGATGAAGCAGGCTGGGTCAAAGGATTGGAGTGCGTGAAGATGGAACTCGGTGAGCCGGATGCGTCAGGCAGGAGAAGACCGGTGGAGATCAAAGGTTCCAACTTTATCCTCGACGTCGACGTTGTCATCGTCGCCATCGGCCAGGGTCCGAACCCGATCCTCACATCTACGACCCCGAACTTGGAACTCAAGAAATCCGGCAACATAGTGGCTGATGAGGAGACCGGCCAGACAAGCCGCAAGGGTGTATTCGCCGGCGGCGACATCGTAACAGGCGCGGCAACCGTCATCCTCGCCATGGGTGCGGGACGAAAGGCGGCAAAGGCGATCGACGAATATCTTGCGACACTGAAGAAGTAGACTGAAAATATCATAGAGTCAAAAAGGCGGGGCATCTGACAGCCCCGCCTTTTTTTATGCCGGCCCCGGAGGGTTTCTTAGGCCCCGGATGTGAGGGCCAGGAGGCAAGAAAAAACAGGAACGTTTTTTATCCGGCACCGGTCATTAAAGGGTATTTCAATGTACACCGAAGTGAGCGCATCCTCTGAAGCCATGAAGAAAATTGTTTTGGTCCCCCCGACCGCTCATGTCTGATGAAGCATATCATAACGGAATAATTCTGCAGGATCGGGATCGTTATTTAAAGTCAGATGGTGTGGAAAAACCGGATAAGGTGATGATCAGGCCATTCTCTTTTCTTCGTCGGCATAACGTGAAAAGAGGTTCCTGATGAAGCTGTCCTCGTCTTTTCGAGGGTATCTTATCCGGAAATAAAGCTCTTTTATCTCGGAGGCGATCAAGTCCGGGGCACAGTTATAACGGTGAGGGTAAAGGATGGCAAGGATCTCGGCGGTTTTCGTTATGGCAAGATCGTGGACCTTCGTACAACCCTGAGGCGGACAATGTTCGTCGTGACAAAAATCATTGAGAAGTTCGACGCCCTGGACGATCACCTTTTCCCAGAACCAGCGTTTTGCCGAGGGTTTCATGTCGTTCTGGGACAGCGTCTTGTTCATGGTATCTTCCAGGATGACCCTCAGTTCGCCATAGGTCTTGAGATTCAGCGTGATGTCCCTTATGGTGTCGGGAAGACAGCTGTATTGCTCGATGGCGTTTATCTCTATTTTTTCGAGTTCGCGAAGGATGCCGGCAAGAGACTGTTCGCGTTGCCGGATAAAATCAAGCCATCGCATGAACACATCCATGATGACGCTTACCGTGACGGGGTCATTCTCAAGCTGCTTTCCGGCCATACGCTCCGCTCCTGGCGGCCTGAAGGTGAGGGCGATGGAGTATTTCCTCGACATGTCGCTGCTGCCGAGGACGGCATTGATCCGGTCTTTTTGAGGGAGTCCCTGAAGAACATCGGCAACGTTGTCGAATATATCCTCGTGCTCGATAAAAAAGCGTATGGAATTAAGCTTGTCGAGGCGGACGTTGCCGATGTTGTTTATAAGATCGTCAACAAGCCTTTTTGTCTTGTCGTTGAGGAACTGTGCGGAAAATCGGTCATTCATGAACTCGAGGAATTGGTCCTTGAGTTGATGGAGTATCTGGTTATAGAAGAACTTTTCGGCCCTTCTTTGAGAATTTGCCGGTTGTCTCATGGAATATTGTGTGCCTTAAATTGTCCTGCACGCGGTCCCGGTCCGTGCCGTCGGCCTTCCGGTTTTAAGGGGTATTTTTCCGCACCCCCTTTAAGCTTCATGCAGTGCTCCTTTTTTTAACATAAAAACAGGGCGTTGAAAAGGATGAATTCCTTGACCGGCGGTGCCCTTTTCAGCGCCGGCCCCTTAATCTTTTGAAGCAAAGGACCGATAAAAAAGAATGGATGCGGGAGATATGTTCCCTGTTCTGCCGGGGGTGACACGGTTCTGAATGCGCTATATGTGACAAACGCATGAGGCAAGATGCCGGCCCGCGCCCGATACCTGATCATCTATTGTCGACCACAACTGGGCAGGAGGTATTTGCATTGAAAGCAGGAAGCTTGGACCATGGAAAACAAGGGCGATAAAAAGGCTTTGTTTTCTGAAAAGGACCGTAAAAATGGCGTCAACCAGGTACGGACGCCGCCGCCGGCCGTCACAAAAGTGGCCCCGAATGAGCGCATCGATGTTCTGGAGAGATCGCTCAATGATGCAAGAAAGCTCCTGAAGCTGATCTTCAACCTGTCAACAAATTTTATCTATCTTCCTTCAGAGGATATCGACGACGGCGTCAACGACATACTGGGCATCATCGGCCAGTATGCCGGTGCGGACAGGAGCTATGTGTTCCAGGCCAACGGAGGGACAGGCGATGCCATGTACAACACGCATGAATGGTGCGCGCCCGGCATCGAATCCCAGCGCGAAAAGCTGCAGGGCATCACATACAAGGACATGCCCTGGTTTCTCAAGAAGATGAACAATCTCGAGATCATCCATGTCCCCGATGTCTCCGGGCTTCCCGCGGAAGCTGCCAGGGAGAGGGAGGAATTCGAACGGGAAGGCATCCGGTCCCTCATCGTCGTTCCCATGGCCCGCAGTTTTTCTCTGGTGGGTTTTCTCGGATTTGACAGTGTGAATACCAGGAGGACCTGGTCTGACGACACGATCATGCTGCTTCGGATGATCGGCGAGTTCTTTGCCAACGCCTTCGTCCAGAAAAAAGCGGAGGCGCAGCTCAAGGAAAGCGCCACGAAGTACAGGGTCCTCTTCGAATATGCCAACGACGCCATATTTATCATCAGGAACGGAAAGTTCATGGACTGCAATTCACGGACGTTGAAGATGTTCAAATGTGCCCGTGAAGAGATCATAGGCCGCAGTCCGCACGAATTTTCCCCGCAGTATCAGCCGGATGGAACAAGATCGCGCGAAATGGTCATTGAAAAGGCCAAAGCCGCGGTTGAAGGCAGACCGCAGTATTTTGAATGGCGCCATCAGGCGTGCGACGGCACCTTCTTCGACGCAGAGGTGAGCTTGAACGGGATCGAGATCGGCGGAGAGGCCCTTCTCCAGGCCATCATCAGGGATGTCACCGCCAGAAAGCGCTGGGAACAGGCATTGCGTGAAAGTGAAGAACGCTACCACTCCCTCTTTGGCGAGACCCGCGATGCTATTTATATAGTAAAAAAGGACGGGTCCTTCGTTGATGTGAACGAGTCGTTCCTGGACCTTTTCGGGTTTACCAGGGAAGAACTTTCCGGGCTCAATGTGAAAGTTGCCTACCTGAATGATGAGGAACGAAACAGATTCAAAGAAATGATAAGGACATCGGAGTGTCTTAAAGACCACCAGATAAGGCTGAAAAAGAGGGACGGCAGCCAGATGGACTGCCTTGTGACGGTGACGACAAAAAAAGACAAGAACGGTGGGATCATTGGCTATCACGGCATCATACGTGATGTCACAAGGGTAAAGAAGGCGGAGGAGACCATACGCCACATGGCCTATCATGATACCCTGACCGGCCTTCCCAACAGGGCCCTTTTCAATGACCGCCTGACCATGGCCGCCTCCGGCGCGCTTCGCAGCGGTAAAAGCGTTGCCGTTATGATGCTCGATCTTGATAAGTTCAAAGAAGTGAACGATGTTTTAGGGCACGATATAGGGGACCTCCTTCTCAAAGCTGTAGCGGAGAGGCTGGAAAACACGTTCCGCAAGAGCGACACCGTCGCCCGAATGGGCGGCGACGAGTTCATGGTCATCCTTCCCGAACTGTCTGAACCGGAAGATGTGTCGATTGTTGCGCAAAAGGTCGTTTCAGCATTCCAGGACCGTTTTGAACTGGAAGGCCACAAATTGTTTGTCACAACGAGCGTTGGCGTCTCAATGTATCCACAGGACGGTCATGACACGGAAACGCTCCTTAAGAACGCCGACATCGCCATGTATCACGCCAAGATGAGCGGCAGGAACAAATTCGCCGTCTACGCCCCCCATATGCGAAAAACCGTTCCGGAATAACGGTTTCTTTGATTGCTGACAAGATCAGCCAGACAGACCATACGAACCATGCAAGCCGTTCAAGCGGCCGCAGCTTGTTTTCGGTAATGGATTTCATCCCGCGGCTCTGGTAGAATAGATGCAAAAACGGCCAGCGGGGAGTTAAAATGGAAAATTCAGTTCTTGTGAAAACCGCGGTAATAGCCGCGGTCCTTCTTATTCTCTTCGCCTTCTTCTTTGAATCTTCGCCGACTGCATTTGTGGTGTTCGCCATCCTTTCGGCGGCGGCCCTTTTTCGGAAGAACCACACGAAAGAGACGCGGATGAAAAAAGTGGTCATATATCTCCTCATGTTCATGTTAACGCTGGGCATCACCTCGGCCAACGGTTATTTCGCAAAGCGGAGCGCCGGCAGGATAATCGCGGCCGCGGAAAGCTACGCACGCAAAACGGGCGCCTATCCGGGACAGCTCTCAGACCTTGTCCCGGAATTCCTGCCGAAGGTGCCCGCAGCGAAGTACACATTTTTAGACAACGGTTTCAAGTACATAGCCAGGGAAAAACAGCACATCCTGATCTACGTGAAAAAACCCCCTTACGGCAGGGCCTACTATAATTTCGAAGAGAAGAAATGGGGAACGATGGATTGATGCAACGATCAAAAGAAGAAGACTGCCGATCTGCCAATAACCAGACAGCCTGCCCGAAACAGCCAATGATAAAAACTAAAAAATGACCATTATGCATGGTCGTTAAGATTCGGTCATTTCTTTGCATATTCGGTGATTATAATTTGATCATTGGTTATTGATTAAGATATGATTCACATTTTATTTCCATTATACTTGTTCCATGAAGGTCCTTCTCGTTCAGCCGCCCATTGAGGATTTCTACGACACGGCCGTCAGGACATATCCGCTGGCGCTTCTTTACATTGCCTCGAAGATAAGGAATATCTGCGACGTTTCCATTCTCGACTGCAGAACGGGTGTGAAGCCCAGGGAGATGGAGAACCTGGATTTTCCGGAGCTGGCATCCTTTTACAGGGATGACAGGAAGACGCCTTTTTCGCTCTTCGGACGGTATTCACGCTACGGAATGGGCAGGGAAGAAATAGCGGAAGCGATCAGGTTCGAGGGCCCCGATCTTTTGGGTATAAGTTCTTCCTTCACCGCATACTCACGGGAGGCGCTCGATATTGCCTCGATCGCGAAGGGGGTGGACGCGGATATCGCAACCGTTGTCGGTGGTACCCACCCGACGGTCTTTCCCGGGAATGTCCTGAAAGACAAAAATGTCGACTATGTGATCCGGGGCGAGGGGGAAACACCATTTTTCGAGCTTGTCCGCGCTTTAAGCAATGAAGGCACCAGGGGGTTGTCATCGATACCCGGGCTGTCTTTCCGGCGCGGGGACGTTTTTCACATCGGGGATGTCCATACCGGGGACGATATCGATATCATCCCGGCCCGGGATCTTGCACCCGTCGAGAGCTATCGCATAGGTAAACGGCCCTATACGTTCTTTCTCACATCCAGGGGATGCCCCTTCCAATGCGCCTTTTGCGGAAAGCCCCCCGCACCGTACCGCAGGCGCAGTCTCAACGCGATAGAGAAAGAGATATCGGACGTTACAGACCTTGGGATCAAGGCGATCGATCTCGAGGACGATATGCTTAACCTCGACATCCCTTTTTTTCACAGCATCCTGGATATTCTGAAAGGAGGCGGTTTCACCCTGTCCGCAATGAACGGTCTCTACAGCCAGACCCTGGACGTGAAGACCCTTGAAAAAATGTATGAAGCCGGGTTTTCGCGCCTTAATTTCTCTCTCGTAGACACCTCGCCCGCCGTTCATGTTTCCCAGCACCGCGCCTATCCTGCAAACCTGCTTCACCTCTTCGATTGGCTCGAAGAGGCGCCCTTTCTCGTGGAGACCCACTTTATCATAGGCCTGCCGGGACAGACGCCGGGAGAGATCATCGATACAATGGTCCACCTCATGGGAAGGAGGATGCTCCCCGGACCCAGCATCTATTACCTCGCTCCGGGCAGCCCCCTCTTTGGCGATATCTGCGGCGAAGATCCGGGGAGTGATCTTTTTCCCGTGACCCGTTCAAGCGTGATGCTGCCGGTGAACCCCCTTTTCCCCAGGGAAACGACGTTCACCTTCATGAAACTGCTCAGGTTTGTCAACGTCGTCAAGGGCCTGATCGACGCCAATCCCGGCGCAAAACTTCTGGAGGATCTGGCGGATGCCGGAAAAATGGGTAAAAACCCCAGAGACAGGCACATCTTTACGACGCTTATCAGGGAAAAACGTTTTGTCTGGTTCGATGTGCGCGGCAACGAATACGTGGAAGAACCCCAGGACCGCCGCCTCGCCGCCGCCTTCTTCAAGGCGATGGAGGGAAAGAGGATCAAAGGATTCCGGACAAACCATTCAATAGAAGTAAACGAGACGGGTAATGGGTTATAGGTCATGGGTGATGGGAAAGATAGTTTGAAGGTTTATGAAGCGGTTAAAAAAGGAGGAGGGGCTTCTTGTCTCTCCTGCACTTTAAACGTTCAAACTTTCAAGCCGTTAAACTTTTCTTCCCATCACCCATCACCCATCACCTCTCTTCTCGACACTATTGTCGCTCCGATTTACCCCCATCGACACATCTTGCCTTGAAGCAGCAGGGTTCATCCCGAAAAACATCATAAATATCGGTATATTATGATGATATCACGTCATGGTACGTGTATTGCTCATGGTAACGGATAACGAAAGAGACTGGGGGAAAATATGAAACGTTCGAATGTGTTGAAGGCGGGCATGCTGGCGGGTTTGCTGCTCTTTGTCGCGGTGCATGCCTTTGCGGCTGATCCGGACACCCTCTATGTCCGTTATATCGAAGGGGCCGTGGAGCTTGCCGAGGCAGGATCATCACAATGGACGGGAGCGGCTGTCAATACCCCTCTCATTGAAGGGGACACGATACGGACCGCCGCGACAGGCAGGGCGGAGCTTTTAATGAAAGACGGAAGCCTTGTCCGCATCGGGAAGGGCTCCACAATGAAGATCATAGCCGTGGAACAGAATGGCGTACAATTCAAGCTTGACCGCGGCATGGCATATATCAACGCGAAAGGTTCCAAAGAGGTGCCCATCTTCTTTGACACTTCTTCAGCGGCGCTGGACATCGCAACTCCCGCCACTCTCCGGATCGATGCCTATGATGACGGGACAAGCGAGATATCGGTCTACAAGGGAACGGTGTACGCGGCGCAGCAAAAGGGCAAGATGCCCGTCAAGGCTGGCGAGCGCATTGTCCTGAGGGCGGATGGTTCAGCACCGGTCCTTGCGGGACTGCGCGGTGCGGACGAATGGCAGCGCTGGAACACGGACAGGGACGGATCGACATCAGCCGGCTACGGAGAAAGCAACGCATACCTTCCCGAGGAACTCAGGACATATTCATCTGATTTCGATACCAACGGACAATGGGTGTATACCGATGAATACAGCTATGTCTGGGTCCCCACTGTCATCACCGTGGGTACCTGGTCCCCGTACCGGACAGGCCGTTGGGCCTGGATCAGGGGAAGCTATGTGTGGATAGGTTACGAACCCTGGGGGTGGGCGCCGTATCATTACGGACGCTGGGCGTATCACCGTCATGCCGGATGGTGCTGGGTGCCTCCCGCCAGAGGACATGTCCGGTGGGAACCGGCCCATGTAGCATGGGTGCATTCGTCAAAACACGTAGGATGGGTCCCGCTTGCCCCAGGTGAGGCATACGACCGCCGCAAGGCGCCTGTTATCAACCAGACGAACATATACAATATTTATAATAATGTGACCGTGGCAAAGTCTGTGAGCACGGCACGTACCGCCTATAAGAACGCCGGTGTTGCCAATTCCATGGTGACCGTGGAACGCGACCGGTTATTGCGGCAGAAGGCCGTCACTGTGAATGTGGCAAAGAACGGCCCGGTCAGTATGAAAAAGGTGAGCCTGCCGGCAAACGTTGTTCCCGCGCGCACCAGGGCCGCCGCCCCGCAGGCTTTCGACCGTTCAAAAATACCGCAGGGTCAGGCTGTCACGGGGCAGAAACCCGCCGGTCAGCCCGGGACGAACGGGACGATAGCAAAGACAAGTCCCGGAACCGTCCAAAAGGTTGATGAGAAAAGACCTGCGCTGCAAAGACCCGCCGCCGCGTCGACACAGGGACAGGGCATTGGCACGCCCGGAGCCGCGTCCGGCAAGGTAAAAGATCCGTCTGTGCCCGCCCGGAGGGCAACGGTCACACCCGACAACAGAATGGCTGTTAAAGAGAAGGATGTGCCGGTGAACGTACAGACACCCAAGGCGGCCGTATCCCTTAAAGACCGTATCGATAATGCACGCAATACAGATGTAAAGACGGGACAGCAGGGTGTGCAGGCACGCAATGTTCCGAACACTCCTGTTGTCAGGAGGATCGACGAGGGCAAAAAACAGGGCCAGGGGACATCAAAGCCGGTCCCTCCGACGCCGGCTGCCGTGCGTGTTGAAGAGAAACGCCTGCCGAACACACCGAATGTGAATAATAATGCGGCGGTTGGAACGGCAGGGCCTCAGGGGGCGGCCATCCAGCAAAGACCGCCTGTTGCAGCAACAGGACCTGTCCGGGGCAGTGTACCCGTTAACAGTACGGTGAGCGTACCGGCACCCGCAAGGACCACTGCCGTTCAGCAGAAACCGGCCGTGGTGACAACGAGACCGGCTCAGAATCCGCAGCCGCCCGCACAGACCTTCAAGGCCCCGGCCCAATCCCGGCCCGCACAGACCGTTAAAGTGCCGGAGCAGCCTCGCCAGGCCCCGCAGCGTATTGAAGCAAAACCCGTCGATGTGCGCAGGGAAACACCCGTCCAGAAAAAGGTCGAGATGGTAAAGCAAAGCCTGCCGGCTGCCACGGTCTCCTCCCCCGCGCCGCAGGCGCCGGTGTCGCCAGCGAACAAAGGCGCCGGAGCGGGAAGCGCAAAACCGCCGGAAGCCGGCAAGGACGGCAAACCCCAATTACAGCAGAATGCCGCACGGCGTTAGCGAGAGAAGGAGGTACACATTTAACGCCGAAGATGGTAAAATTGGAAAAGGAAAAGGGTATAGTGAACACAACCGTCAGGACACTCATTGCAGGGCTTGTCTTTACTCTGCTTTCTTTACCTCTTTTTGCCGCTGAAGGCGTTTCTATCTATATGCGCTATACCGAAGGAAGCGTCCAGCTGTTGCCTTCCGGCGCCAAAGGATGGCTCCCCGCCGCGGTAAATACGTCCCTTGCTGAAGGAGATACCCTGAGGATCACCAATCCTGGAAATGCCGAGCTTTTGATGCGCGACGGCAGCCTGATGCGGATAACCAGGGGCAGCCGCATCAAGGTCCTGTCTGTTGAAAGGTCAGCCATCCAGTTTTACGTGGAGGCAGGCAGGGCCCATGTGAACTTCAGGGGACTCAAGGGGTACCCCCTCTTTCTCAGCACCTCATCAGCACAGATCGATGCCATCGAAAGGGCGGTTTTCCGTGTTGACGTCAACACGAAAGGGGATACGGAGGTATCCGTCCTCGCGGGGGAACTTTTTGTCGCGCAACCGAAGGGCAAGATGAAGATCATCGCCGGGAACCGTCTTGTCATGAAAAAGGACGGAAACAGCCCCCTTTATGCGAAAACCAGTCCTGCTGATGAATGGGAGAGGTGGAACGCGGCAAGGGACAGGGAAGCACAGCCCCCGCCCGGCCAGGGCCAGGGCCTCACCGCGGGAGATCTGGCCGTCTCCCCCTCAGGGCCAGCGGTGAGCGGGCAGCAGCCGGCAGCAGGCGGGTATGTGATCGTAGAGAGCGTGCCTGTCTATAATACCTATTACTATCCCTGGTATTACCGGTCATATCCCTGCGGCGGCTGGTATGGCCCATGTTATCGGGGTTATATCGGCCCCGGTTACTGGTACAGCGGCTACAGGTATCGGGGGCCTTATCGAGGCTGGCCTGGTCCGGGCCGCGGCTATCATGGCCGCCATCACAGACGGTGATTCGCGGAAAACCTTGAAAGAACAAGTCGTTTCTGATATCGTATAGCAGTCTGAAGGTCAAATATCCGCACCGGAGAGCCTGTAACGCAATGGAAAATTTCTTCGGCCTCACCCTTTCAAATCTCGAAGCGCAGATCGGCGCGCTGGGCAAGGAAAAATACCGTGCGCGACAGCTGTTTCGCTGGGTCTATAATCTGGGCAACCTTGATTTCAGCGAAATGACCAACATCCCGAAAGGGCTTCGCACCATTTTCGGTGAAATGTTCTCGCTGAAGACACTGCCCATCAGTCAGGCGCTTTCTTCCCGTGACGGTTCGATAAAATTTGCCTTCGTTGCCGATGACGGCCAGATCATCGAAAGCGTTCTCATGCCTGAAAAGAAACGTACCACCCTGTGTGTTTCCACCCAGATAGGGTGCAGGATGGGGTGCAGGTTCTGCGTGACGGGCAAGATGGGTTTCAGGCGGAATTTGAATGCCGCCGAGATCGTGGGGCAGCTCATTACCGTGAGGGAACACCTGAAAAAGACCGAAAAGGGTCCCGTCACCAACATAGTTTTCATGGGTATGGGCGAGCCCATGGACAACATCGATAATGTCATGACGGCCCTCGATATCCTGAAGGACCCCGGCGGCCTCGATCTTTCCTACCGCAAGATCACCCTCTCTTCCGTGGGGCTTCTCGACGGTCTCAGGGCCCTGGACTCCAAATCGGCCGTCATAGCCATCTCACTCAATGCAGCCGACGATGCGACACGTTCAATGCTAATGCCCATCAACAGGCTCTATTCCATTGGAAAGATAATGGAATTCGTCAGGGATTTCAAGGGGACCAAAAGGACAAGGATCACTTTCGAATATATCCTCATAAAGGGTGTCAACGATTCCCTCGATGACGCAAAAAAACTTGCAGACCTTTTAAAGGACATAAAGTGCAAGATCAACCTCATACCCTACAACGCATCATCCTATACCGAATTCGAGACACCCGAGAGGGCGCAGGTGGACAGGTTCCACAAGCATCTCATCGACCGTTACTTTACGACCATTATCCGCGATTCGCGAGGGCAGGATGTCTGCGGGGCCTGCGGACAGCTCGGCATGGGCTACCTTGAGAGCGCTCCGGACAAGGGCGATACACCGCGAAAGAAGCGGACCACATCTCCAGAGGTGACATCATGAACGGCAGGCTTCCCGCATACAAAAAATCATTTTTCTTAAGCCCTGAGAGGGAAGACGGGCTCCAGCTGCAGATGTTCTACGAAGACGGCATCGTTTACTGTGATCTTTTTGTCGATAACCGTTTCGAAGGCTACGCGGAGGTCCTCCACGGCGGCATGATCTTCGGTGTCCTCGACGTGATCATCTGGTATGTTATATTCATGCGGTCGAAAAAGATCGCCATGACGAGAAAGGTGGAGATGGAGTTCTTCAAGCCCGTCATGTGCAACAGCCTTTACAGGGCCAAAGGCGAGCTCCTGGGGATAGAGGAAAAGAACATACTTGCCACGGCGTGGGTGGAAGATGCCGCGGGTGAGGTCTACGCGCGCGTGAACGCCGTTTTCCGGGAAGGCAAGGACTTCGACGTCGCCGCCTTCATCGACCGCTTCGATTTTTCAGAAACAACGCCGGAGATAAAGGAATACTTCCTGTCGCTCCTGGAAACCGATTAAACCTTTTCAATCTGGTTTTTTTACAGTTTTTTGGTTATTTAAAAAAACAAATAAGAAAAACCGAACTGACCAGAGAGGCCATATATAACTTTCCTGTTCGGCCGGTTCAGGCTTTTCCCCGTCGCTTGTCCTCTCTGTCCACCACGTCGGATCCGGGATGATATTTGGGCAGGATGAACCAGAAGGTGCTTCCCTTCCCTTCGACACTCTCCACGCCGACCTCACCCCTGTGGGCGGTAACGATGTTCTTCACAATAGAGAGACCTAATCCGACCCCTCCCGCCGGGTTTTCTGTTCCTCTGAAGAACCTTTCAAATATGTGAGGAAGATCTTTTTCGGGAATGCCGGCACCGGAATCAGCGACTTCGAACCTGACAGTGCCGGTCCAGGGTATGCTGCGGACCTCTATGGTACCTCCGGGAGCCGTATGACGAAATGCGTTGGTCACGAGGTTGTTCAGGACCATCTGGATGCGTTCAGGGTCGGCGAGCACCATCTCTCCCCTTGCCAGATCGGAAAAGTTGAGCTGTATGGATTGTTCTTTCGCGAGATTATCGAATTGGACTTTTACGGCCTTCAGCAATTCTTCCGAACCGACGGGTCTGAGCTCAAGGGCGATCTTGCCCGTGCTCATTCTAGAGATGTCCAGGAGCTCGTCGACCATTGTCTGAAGCCTTTCGCAATCCTCTCTCGCGGCATAGAGAAGGTCAAGCTGTTTTTCGTTCAAGTCCCCGACGGAGCGTTCAAGGCAGATGTATATGGCCATTCTGAGCGAAGTGAGCGGAGTTCTGAGCTCATGCGCCACCGTCGCGACAAGGTCATATCCCAGTTCGCTCAGTCTTGTCAGTTTTGTGATGTCCTGAAGTATGATCACCGCCCCGGTGATGGCTCCCTCCATCTCATAAACCGGCGCACCCCTTGCGAGAAAGACAATGTCTCCTTTCGCTGTAGCTGTCTTGAAGGATTCATCGAAACCTCTCGGATTGTAGCGGCCCTTTCCGGAAAATATGTGGTCTTTCACCTTTTTAATGGCATCCCTGGCAACGGGAGGGACAGCATCGAAAATATTATTTTGCGGGGACGAAAAGTTTGTCGAGAAAATCGTCTCGGTCATCCTGTTCGTCATGAGCAGGCCCCCTTCAGCACTGAATACGAAGGTCGGGTCGTCAAAGCTGTCGATCACTGCCTGGGATGACTGCTGGGTGAGTATGAGCTCACCAAGGGAACTTCTCCGATACCTTGAGAGGCTTTCCGTCATTTTGTTAAAATCCGCAGCCAGAGAAGCGATCTCATCAGAGCCTCTCACATTGGCGCGGACGCCCAGATCTCCTTCTCCTATCCGCTGTGCTGTCTGGCTCAATATTGCCAGGGGCCGGATGATCCAGGCGGTGAGAAACGCGGAGATAAAGACGCCGGCGGCGATGAACAACGCGGAGGCCGTGACGAGGATGATGTTCATATTTTTTGCCTTTTTGTGGACAAGGGCGCTCTTGAAGACCATCGCATCCTGGTTCGTCGCGAGGATACCGTCTGCAGTTGCCTTAATTGTTTGGAAAAGGGGATAAAGCTCCCTGAAGTAGAATGCCTTTTCTTTTGTGTGGCTGCGCAAATTAAGGAATTCGTCCTGTTTTTTTCGGTACTGTCGCCAGGAATCGTTTAGCGCATTTGTTGCATCATGTTCGCCTTTTTCGGTGATATTGCCCGACTGGACGGCAAGCTCGGCTTCGAATTGCGACCGGTGTTCGGCGAATATCCGTTCCGCTTCCCCGCGCAGCCCTTCCATCACAAACAACGACGCGGAATCCATTCTTTCCAGTGATTCCTTCATCTTCTGGACGGCGAGGACGCTCCGGTAATTGTCCTTCAGGATCATCTGGCTGCTGTCACCGATCCGTGATGTAGTGGCCATTGAAAGGATGCCGAGGAAAAAAAGCGCCGCGATGAGAGGGGTCTGGGCCATGAGCAGTTTTATCCGCAGGGTCATCCGGTTTCTCCCTTTTGGTCCGGTGTCGATATGATATAGAGGTCAAAGAATGCCGAATAACGAAGCATCCTGAAGAGGAACGACCTTCCCAGGATCATTTTCCACCAGGGTTCACGCGAATAACCCATGACGATGTGCTTCACTGAGTGGGAGTTCGCAAAATCCAGTATTGCCGTGACGGGGTCTTTTGCGCGGAGTTTCACGAACTCGGCACCGAGGTCTCCGGCCCTGTTTATGATATCGAGAAGGCCTCTCTGTGCCTGAGCGTCTATCCTGAGCGGGGATTCCCTGGGGGTTTCCACGTAGACGACAAACCAGTGGGTGTTGAGTCTGCCCGCCATACGGGAACCCCTGGATAGGAGGTTGTGGGCCTGGGGCGATGCCGATGCAACGCAGACCATGACCCTGTCTGAGGTAACAAGGGGCCCATCGGTCTTTTCATGTCCCCAGCCTTTTGAGATTATCCGCTCAATGTTCTCGACCACCTCTCTCAGGGTAAGCTCTCTCAGGGTATCGAGGTTCTCTTTTTTAAAAAAATGTTCCCGGGCCCAGGGTATCTTGTCCTCATCATATATCTTCCCCTCACGAAGGCGCAGCAGAAGGTCTTCTACGGTTAGGTCAAGAGTGACCACCTGGTCGGCCTGCTTGAGAAAGGGGTCCGGGATCGTCTCTCTGACCTTCACATCGGCAGCTTCCTTGACGAGGTCGTTGAGGCTTTCGAGGTGCTGGACGTTGAAGGCGCATATCACGTTGATGCCGGAATCAAGAAGCTCCAGAATGTCCTGGTAGCGTTTCCTGTTCCTGCATGTGGGCACGTTCGTGTGGGCCACTTCATCAACAATGGCCACCTGGGGGTGCCGGGCGAGGACTGCGTCGAGGTCCATTTCTTCCACTACGATACCTCGATATTCGTGTTTTTTCCGGGGTATCACCTTCAGTCCGTCTATAATGGCCGCCGTTTCGCTCCTCCCGTGGGTTTCGACAAACCCGACGACGATATCGACCCCTCTTTTTTGAAGGGTATGAGCCTCTTTGAGCATCCGGTATGTCTTGCCGACACCGGCGGCAAAACCAAGGTACACTCGCAGCCTGCCCCGCTTGGTTTGCTCAACGAGTTCGATGAAGTCAAGAGAGTCTGTCCTGTTCATAATAGTCACGGCCTTTTTTCACAATTATAGCACGTTACCGTGCTTTTCCAAATTGGCGGTCGAGGGCGATGTTCAGCAAAAGTACATTGACGCGCGGCTCTCCGAGAACGAAAAGGGTTCTGTTCTCCTCATTTACGCATACAACATCCTTTACCCTGTCCTGTGTTACCCTCCTGGCCTTTGCGATTCTGGGCACTTGCCAGAGGGCCCCCGGGATCGTCAGATGCGGGTCGAGGCCGCTGGCCGATGCGGTGACGAGTTCCACTGGAATGGGAAAGGGGGCATCCGGGTTTTCTTTTCGCAACCGTTCGATCTCCGCGGCGACCCGCTTTCGCAATTTTTCTGATGTTGGACCGAGATTCGAACCACCAGAGGAGGAGGCGTTGTATCCATCATCTCCCGCGGTGGAAGGACGGGGCTGAAAATATGCCGGATTCACGAATCTTTGGGCTATGAGCGTTGATCCCACAATGCGTCCGTTCTCGCCGGCAATGAAACTTCCATGTGCCTGTGAATGAAAAAGAAGACCGGAAACGGCGTTCATAAAAAAAGGATAGACAATCCCCAGGACAACCATTGAAAACACTGTAAACAAGAGTGCTGTGATCAGTTCTTTTTTCAAGGAAATATTTTTCATATGAACCCCAATGCCTTCAGGACCATGTCGATCGCCTTTATGCCTATGAATGGCACGATTATCCCTCCGACCCCATAGATCATAAGGGATCTTCTCAGAAGCGTCGCGGCGCCGAGCGGCCGGTATTTGACGCCGCGCAGTGCAAGGGGTATAAGGAGAATGATAATAACCGCGTTGAAGATAACGGCTGACAGGATCGCGCTTGCCGGCGACGTGAGGCGCATTACGTTCAAGGGTGCGATCTCGGGATATACGCCGGCGAACATTGCCGGCAGTATGGCGAAGTATTTGGCCACATCGTTGGCGATAGAGAAGGTGGTCAGCGTGCCCCTGGTCATGAGAAGCTGTTTTCCGACCTCGACCACCTCCAGGAGTTTTGTGGGATCAGAATCGAGATCGACCATGTTGGCGGCCTCCTTGGCAGCCTGGGTCCCTGTGTTCATGGCTATTCCCACATCTGCCAGGGCCAGCGCAGGGGCGTCGTTCGTGCCGTCGCCCGTCATCGCCACCAGTCTGCCCTTTGCCTGCTCCTCCTTGATGAGGGCCATCTTTTTTTCAGGGGTTGCCTCGGCGAGGAAACCGTCGACATTGGCCTCTTTTGCGATGGCAGCAGCCGTTCTGGGATTGTCACCGGTGACCATGACCGTTTTTATGCCCATCGCCCGGAAACGGTCGAACCGGTCACCTATACCTTCTTTGACCATGTCCTTTAGGTGGATGATGCCGAGGACATCTGCGTTCCTTGAAACCGCGAGCGGTGTTCCGCCGCCCTCGCTTATCCGCTCGGCTGTTTGACGGACCTGCGGCGAAACAGTGCCGCCTGAGCCCTCAACGAATGCGCATATCGCGTCAACCGCTCCCTTGCGGATCATGATGCCGTCAAAATCGCACCCGCTCATTCTTGAATAGGCGCTGAAAGGTATGTATTCGACCATTCCGTTGAGTTTTTTTTTAAATCCGGCCGTGTCATATTGCAAACCGATGAGAGAGACGATGGACCTGCCTTCGGGGGTTTCGTCGGAAATGCTTGCCTGAAAGGTCGACTCCGCGAGATCTTCCTGGGTCACGCCGCCCACCGGGATAAGCTCGCTTGCCATCCTGTTCCCCAGTGTGATCGTGCCTGTTTTATCGAGAAGGAGCGTGTCGATGTCCCCTGCCGCCTCAACAGCCTTGCCGCTCATGGCAAGGACATTCTTTCTGATGAGGCGGTCCATGCCCGCGATCCCTATGGCGGAGATGAGGCCGCCGATCGTTGTCGGTATGAGACAGACAAGGAGCGCTGCTATGACGGTAACGGAAAGAGTAATGCCCGAATACCTGGCCAGAGGAACAAGGGTTGCCGACACCAGGAGAAAGACAAGGGTCAATCCTACAAGCAGAATATGGAGCGCCACCTCGTTAGGCGTCTTCTGCCTTGAAGAGCCTTCCACAAGGGAGATCATCCTGTCGAGAAAAGAGCTGCCAGGATCCGTTGTTATCCTGACATGGATCTCGTCGGAAAGCACGCGTGTGCCCCCTGTCACGGCAGATCGATCCCCGCCGCTCTCGCGGATTACAGGCGCCGATTCTCCGGTCACAACGGATTCATCTACGGACGCGACACCTTCGATGACCTCGCCGTCACCAGGTATCACTTCTCCAGCCCGTATGACGACTATATCACCCCTGGCAAGTATTGTGGAAGAGACATCTGTTTCGATGCCGTCTTTTATAAGGTGGGCAAGGGTGTCTTTCCTGATCTTTCTCAGGCTTTCAGCCTGTGCTCTTCCGCGGCCTTCCGCCACCGCCTCCGCAAAATTTGCGAAAATGACGGTGAACCAGAGCCAGACGCTCTCCGAGACCGTAAACCACAGCGGAGCGGAAGCGTGTCCCGAAGTGAGCATGTCACGAACAAAAAGGAGCGTCGTCACGGCACATCCGACCTCGACGATGAACATTACGGGGTTTTTGACCATGATGTGGGGCGACAGCTTCTTCAGGCTCTCGACGATGGCCTGCCGGAGGATATTGCCGTCAAAAATGGATATACTTTTCCTGGATCTTTTTGTCATTTTAGAACCTCCTGCCTGCCTGTGCCATGAAGTGTTCCACGATCGGCCCAATGGAAAGTGCCGGAAAGAAGGTGAGGGCACCGATTATGATAACGGCACCCGTGAGGAGGATCACGAAAAGGAATCCATCCGTGGGGAACGTGCCTGGACCGGGAGGGATATCTTTCTTTGCCGCCATTGAACCGCCGATGGCGAGGACGGGGACGATCATGAGGAACCTGCCGGCAAGCATGGCGATGCCAAGCATGATGTTCCACCAGGGTGTGTTCGCGTTGAGGCCCGCAAAGGCGGAACCGTTGTTTCCTCCGGCGCTGCTCGCTGCATAGAGGATCTGGCTGAGTCCATGGGGGCCGCCGTTGCTTACGGAACCGGCTCCATACGGAGCGGCGGCGGACCAGGCAGCCGTGATAAGGACGATCACCGGGAAAATGAGGATGTAAGCCATGGCATATTGCATCTCGCGGATCTCAATTTTTTTACCAAGATATTCAGGGGTGCGCCCCACCATGAGGCCTGCTATGAAAACGGCAAGGATTGCGTATATCAACATACCGTAGAGCCCGGCGCCTGTGCCGCCGAAGACGACCTCACCGAGCATGATATTTACAAGGGGGACAAGTCCGCCCATCGGCGTGTAACTGTCGTGCATGGAGTTCACTGCCCCGCAGGAAGCCGCCGTGGTGATCACGGTGAAGAGTGCCGATCCCGATGTGCCGAAACGCACCTCTTTCCCTTCCATGTTCCCCTGACTGTGATCAAGGGGCAACCCTGCCAGTATTGGGTTGGGGTGTGACTCCGCCTGATAGCAGGCGGCAGTGCCCGTCATGAAAAGGATCGCCATTGCACAGAAGAGCACCCATCCCTGCCGTCTGTTGCCCGACATCCTTCCGTAGGTATAGGTCAGGCCGGCAGGGATCAGGAAGATAAGCACCATTTCGATGAAGTTGGTAAGTGGCGTGGGGTTCTCGAAGGGATGGGAACTGTTGGCGTTGAAAAAACCTCCACCATTCGTCCCCAGTTCCTTGATGATTTCCTGCGATGCTACGGGCCCCATGGCAACACTCTGGCGGGTTCCTTCAAGGGTCACGATCTCGCGGTAGGGATTTATGTTTTGAATGACGCCCTGAGATACCAGAAAGAGCGCGCCAAGGAGCGAAAGCGGAAGCAGTACATATATGGTGCAGCGGGTGATATCGACCCAGAAATTACCTATCGTTGCAGTTTTTGCTTGGTTTGCCTTTCTGGTGAGGCCCCGTGCAAGAGCGAAGGCGACTGCAATTCCAGCCCCGGCGGAAAGAAAGTTCTGCCAGGCTAATCCCGCCATCTGGACGAGGTAGCCCATGGTCGACTCTCCAGGGTATGCCTGCCAGTTCGTGTTGGTGACGAAACTTACAGCGGTATTGAAGGCAAGCTCTGGAGTCACCCCTTCTAATGTTTGAGGGTTGAAGGGTAGGAAGAACTGGAGCCTTTGCAGGGCGTAAAGGGCAAGGATGCCGAAAAAGCTGAAGATGAAGAGCGAAAAGGCGTATTCCTTCCAGGTCTGCTCCTTGTTTTTGTCGACCATCAACGCGCGGTATACGAAATACTCTGCCGCACCGAAGATCCCGGGAAAGGGCTTTCTTTCACCCTCGAACACCCGGTAGAGGTAGTTCCCCATAGGCCGTGTCAGTGCGAGTATTACAAGGAAATAAAGGAATATCTGTGCCCAGCCGTAAACATTCATGACGCGCCCTTCTAAAAACGCTCCGGCCTGCACAGGGCGTAGACAAGGTATACGGCGAGCAGTAAGGATAAAACTGATCCGGCCAGGTATTCCATAGAAGTGTTCTCCTTTTCTTTTTAGTTTTTTCCGAAACGGATCATGTAAAGCCAGGCAATGATGAAAAAAACTAGTATTGCCAGAGCAAACAAATTATCAAACATATCGGCCCCATCCATAAGCATGACAGGATAACAGCAAACCGCATACCCTTGATCGGATATTGGTTAAAATAATGATATCGGTATGTTGTCCGGGCAGGGTTTGAAATTGGCATTGCAGAATGAAAGGCGCAGGCATCTTCGAATTGCAAATTGCAATAGGTAGGGGGTATGAGGGCCTTATGTTCCTTCGTATTTCTTTCGTTTGCGCCACAGCGTCGATGCGTCGACACCAAGTATGCGGGATGCCTCATCGAGGCTTGCAGATGAGGCTATTACGGAAACGATGTGCTCTCTTTCCACTTCTTCCAGAGAGTGCCTTCCTCCTATCCGTACACTGCTTGAAGCGCCGGGCCTTATCCTTTCGGGAAGGGATTCGGGCTCGATGATGATGGAGGGGCACAGGATGACAGCCCTTTCCATGGCGTTGCGAAGCTCCCTGACGTTTCCAGGCCAGTGATAGGAGAGAATGGCCTCCTGCGAGCTTGCAGACAATTCGGGGACCGTCTTCTTGGCATCCCGTGCAAAGAAAGCAAGGAATCTTTTTGCCAGGGGGATTATGTCTTGTTGTCTTTCCCTCAGCGGAGGCACCATAACTTCAATGACATTTATTCTGAAAAACAAGTCTTCGCGGAATTTCTGCTGACGTACCGCCTGTTCCAGGTCTCTGTTCGTGGCCGCCACGATGCGCACATCTGCTTTGCGTGTCCTTGTCTCACCAACACGCTCGAAAGACTTTTCCTGGAGGAACCTCAGGAGTTTGGCCTGAATAGCGGGGGATATTTCGCTTATCTCGTCAAGGAAGAGGGTTCCTCCTTCGGCCCTCTCTACCATACCTTCCTTGTCCTGTGTCGCGCCGGTGAAGGAACCCTTTGCGTGCCCGAAAAGCCCGCTGGCAAGAAGCTCTTCCGAGAGGGTGGGGCAGCTTATGGTAATGAAGGGACGGTTTGCGCGCGGGCTCTTTATGTGAAGCATTCTCGCGAGGATCCCCTTTCCCGTCCCGCTTTCCCCGCGTATCAGCACGGCCGCATCGGATGCCGATGCCTTTGTCAGGGTATCGACGGCGGCTGACATCTGCGCCGCACCGCTCTCGAGGCTGATCTCAGGAACGGTTTCTCTTAATCGGTCCTCCAGATCCGCCACCCGGTTTTCAAGCTCCAGTGTGCTTGTGATCTTGTCTATTACATGACGTATCTGGGATGGGGAGAAAGGTTTGGGAAGATAGTCTCTGGCACCAAGCTTTATGGCTTCCACGGCTGTTTCAAAAGTGGCGTAAGCGGTGATTATGATGACGGCGATACCGGGGGAGAGCGTAAGGATATGGGGGAGGAGGTCCATCCCGTTCTCGCTGCCGAGCCTGAGGTCAAGAAAAACGATATCGAACCTTCCCTGCTTGAGAGCGATCAGCGCGCCGTCGCCGCCGCCTACAGCGGTAACCCTGTGTCCCATCGTTTCAAGACAGATTGAAAGGGTGGATCGTATGTTCTTTTCGTCATCGACAATAAGAATATTTTTCATATGAAATACCTTTAGCACAAATATCTCCCCTCCACAAGGGTGCCAGGTTCGAAAGCGTACGGGTAATCTTTCTGCGAGCTGGTTTTGATTTGCCAGGTTCCCGTATTTTGTGTAGAATAGGATTCCATGCAGGACCATCTCAAGACGCGTTTCAAGATCTTCCTTGTCGTTTTTTTCACGGTTATGGTCTTCGGGACGCTTGGTTTCATGTATGTCGAGAAAAAATCCCTCGCCGATTCGTTCTATTTCGTGATCGTCACCATGGCCACCGTCGGTTACGGGGATATCCACCCGGTCACCGGCGGCGGAAAGGCCATCGCCATCGTAATCATTGTCATGGGGGTGAGCACCTTCCTTGGGGTCATCGCCAACGCGACGGAGATGATGCTCGCCAAGCGGGAGATGGAAGCCCGCATGCAAAAGCTCAATATGGTCATCGGCGTTTTTTTCAGCGAGGTCGGTGTTGGACTGCTGGACATCTTTTCACATTATGACCCGGAATTCGATTCCATACGGCCGGGCCTCATCGTCACCGCGAACTGGACAGACAGGGATTTTCAGAGGGCGATAAAGGATTCCCGGGACCACGCATTCGGCGTACGCATGGAAGTTGTGGACCTTTCCTCGCTCAAGGGATTTCTCATGGAGAGGCGCGATTTCCTTGTGCGGCTTCTCGAGAACCCCGTGCTCATGGAACACCAGTCCTTCACGGACCTGCTTCGTGCAGTCTTCCACCTCACCGAAGAGCTTGCTTATCGCAAGGGTTTCGAAGATATCCCCAGGGCTGACAGCGACCACCTGGCAGGCGACATCAAGCGCTCGTATCACCTCATTGTCGGCGAGTGGCTTGTTTACATGAAATATCTCAGGAACAACTACCCGTTCCTCTTTTCCCTCGCCATAAGGACAAACCCCTTTGACACAGGAAGGTCGGTGACGGTGAAGGGGTAAGAGCGGTCCCAACTGCTGCGGCATGCCCAAGGGTTGAGGGTAAACCTCACTGTTTGTTTTACCCCGTTCCGTTATGTCAGGATAAAACCCGATGATCTGCCCGATGGAGATGAGGCAACAAACCCCTTAGAGGCCCTCTTAAAGGCCCATCCCATGCTGACAGCAGGACGCTGCCGCTATCTTTTTTGTTCTTCCCGCAATTTCCCGGCGCGTCCCACCGCGTGGTCCTTGAGCAAGGGTGTACGGATTGTCCTGATGCCTGTTTCCCCTGCTTTTCGATCAGAGCGTACGGAAAATACGGGAAGGGACTACTTCTTCGATCCTTTCATGTTGTAGAAGACCATGCCCAGTACGAAGCCGAACATAACAATACCCGTGACGATCATGATAACGTTGAACATAATAACCCCCTTTTTTCGTTGCTATCAAATTAACTCCATAAAGGGGGTTCCCTCTGTAGCGCACACTACAATACCGGATTTTTCTGTAAATTTTTTTAATGCACTTGTTGAATTCGAAGAGCTGTCCTCGATGGGCCTTTTAACGTTCAAACGGTTCAAGCATCTCAAGCCGTTCGAGCCATTTATTTCAATATGTCCTGTACGACAAGCCAGTCGGGATCGGGGAAGCTGTATTTTCGGAGGTCTCCGGGCAAGACCCAGGCGATCTCGTCGTGGTCGTTAAGTACGATCTCACCGTGGAGATATTCCGCATGGTAGGCATAAAGCATGATGGCGGATTGACAGTTGAGGACGTGCTTTCTTGATGAGATAAGCCCTCCGACGGCGATGTCGATGCCAAGTTCCTCGCGGATCTCGCGTTTCAGGCACTCCTCGAGGGTCTCGTTGTCTTCCATCTTGCCGCCGGGGAATTCCCAGTTATGTCCCATGAAGGGGCTTTTTCGGCGAGCGATGAGTATTCTGCCGTCCTTTTCGATGACAGCGGCGGTGACGGGTATGTAATCGGGGTCGGTCATTTGTTCGAGGGTCTCCTCATAATGGTTTTTTCCGCAGGGCGATCCTGACAGCGAAACCTTTGTCGATCTTATATGTTTTTTCAATGCCGGTCACATAGGGATTTTTCTGCGAAAGGCCGGCTTCCAGTGTTTTGGTATCAAAGGTGATGACAAGGTCAATGGCGTTGTCCCCGTCATAGTCTATGGCTTCTTTCAGGACGGCCGGCCAGGGCGGCGCTCCATCCCAATTTATCTGTATGAAGCCGTCACGGCGCTCTGAAAGGAGGCCGTCGAAGACAGGGCGGTGAATGAGCGTCCTGTAGCTGCCGTGATCGATGGTTTTGACAACCTTGCCGCCTGTATATCTCGCTGACACGGTGATGCCTGTCGCGCGGACAAATGCCAGGCTGAGACGGTCCTGCCAGATGAAGGTGACAAGGACAACGACAAGGGCCGCCGCGGCCATTGTGTATCCAGTTGCAGATCTGAATTTCTCGATCATTCGATCCTTATCCTAATGCGTTAACGGCCTTCCCGATATTATAAGCCCCGCAATCCGAACTATCGCATTCTGGAAACTATGACCTGCCATGGTTGCCAGAAAGAGGAAGGCAGGGTAGAGAAAAAAGAGGCGCTGCACCTGCCGCCCCTTACCAATGACGGTTCCCTTGATGTGGAACGAAAGTGCCCCTTTCGGGCAGTTGTCGATGCACTTGCCGCATTTGATGCAGGTCATGCGCGTTTTGCCCATTTCGATCGTTCCTTCCGTTATTGAGAAGGTGGGGCAGATGTTGACGCACTTTTTGCATTTAATGCACAGGTCCTTATCCACGCGGACTTCAAAAGGATTTATCTTGTTCGTGAAGGATTGGAAGGCCCCGAAGGGACAGAAAAGCCCGCACTGGATACGTCGTTTGGAGAGAACGGGCAGCGCAACGACCAGTCCGGCAAAAAGTGAGATAAATAAGACCATTTGCAGAAGCGTTTTCACGGAAGTGACCTGAACGTATTCGGTGACGGTCTTGAAAGGGCACAGCCACTCACAATACGTGGGTGATAATATGGCCGCCGAAGTGAGGGCAATAGCGAGCAGGACCGCGAAGGGAAGATAGTGCCACTTTTCCCCGATATGTCTTATGAAAGGTCTTTTCAGGATGCGGGAAAAACCGTCGTCCCAACCGCCGAAAAAACAACCCCATCCGCAAAAGCCCCTACCCAGTGCGAGCGACGCACCTATCCACAGGATGAACATACTCGCGATCGCCGCGTAGATCCCGGTCATGGTCCCCGGGAAGATGATTGTCCTTGTAAGGGCTATGGGGATGATCGTCATGGGTATGACGATGTGACAGAAGGGGGTCTTGCATTCCAGGAGGTTTGATTCATCAATGGCCATGCTGCCGCGCACTTCGATATAATGCGTTATGAAAGAGAAGGTGAACACGGCTGCAAAAGTGATGAAGATTATAGCGCGCCAGCGGTCCGTGCGGCCTGTCCTGAGCATGAGAAAAAAAAGTGCGTTAAAAAAGAAATAAGTTGCGAAAAACGCGATGACATTTACGGGTCCATGGGGAAGTTTGCCCTCTGAGAACATTATGAATGTGAAGGCCATCATCGGGAGGGTAAAAAGAAGGGCCTTGAAACTGCTCATCTCTTCGAAATGATTTTTGCCGGGTTCTTTGGTCATTGCTTTATAGGTTTTTTATAACACCGATGAGAAGGACAAGACCAGCATAAAAATAGTAGAGGCCGATGATCCCGGCGGCGAGCCGGCCCACTATGGACAGGGCGCGAAGACCTTTAAGGGCGCCGATCAGCGGGAAGGGGAGGAAGAAGACCGATGTGCCGCAAAAGAAGAGCAGGAAAAACGTGACACTTCCCATCAGGCTTGTCTTCCCGAGGGCGGCGGTGAATGCCAGCAAAAAAGGCGGGCATATGGTGAGCCCCGTCAGAAGGCCAAGGGCGACGGGTGCGAAGGGGGGCCACAGTCTGTCAATGCGGGCGATGAGCCCCCCGCTGGTCCGCGCGGTGCAGACCGGGGCCGTTTTCCTGACGAAACCGTAGATGACAAGAAGGATGGAGAGGATGACATGGGAGCAGCCCACAACGGCATCCCGCGCGGTCGGGGAGCTTAAAAGGGAAGCCTGTAAGGCCCATGCCGCAACGGAAAAAATGAGATAGCCGGTAAGGCGCCCTCCGAGAAAACGGGCCACGATACCGGCATTTGCCGCTACGCCGGCCTGCTGCCCCAGCAGGTATGGCACGAGCACCGGCGCGCAGTACCCGATGCAGACGGTGCCGTTGGCAAGCCCGAGAAGGAACGCATCCATGGACAGGATGATACCACAGTACGGTATGGGGATAACAGGATGATAAATTTTTTGTCCGTTGACTTTGATCGTTCCTTTTAATAATATAGTCTATCACGGGCAGCATAAGCGGCAGATACGTATTGTCGGTAAAAAGATCAAGCGAATCCACAATATAAAAGATAGCCTGGTACACATAAAACTTTAAAGGCATCGCATTTGAAGAGTTGGAAACAAGGGAGGCCGAAGTGGTTATGAAAAAGTTTCTCATGGATATGGTCAATGACGATAAAAGCACGTACTATCTTGTGTCGTTTTTTGTGGCCGTGGCGATCCTGTTCTCCTTTTTATACTATTCGATAGTGCCGTTTTTTGAAGGACACCAGGCGCTGGCACACAACCTGCGGGCCTCGGATCGAGCGCTTCCGGCAACTTATTTGGACTGCTTCTATTTCAGCATCACGACGCAGACGACCGTGGGTTATGGCGATATCGTTGCCGCTTCCGTACCGGCAAAGGTGTGCTCAATCGTCCAGTCCGTGTTCGGCTATTTCTATCTCGCGTTCTCGATCGCCATATTTGCGTGCAAAGGCATCATGAGGTCAAAAAAGTTCGAACTGTTGTTGCGGGCTTATAAGAGGGATGTAAGGGGAATGAATGAGTATAGTGCGAATAATTGAACGCCTCGCGCATAAGCTGCCCTTTCGCGCGTGTGTTCTGACGGTTTTTTTTGTTCTTTTTTCAACGCCCCTGCTGGCAGCCGAGAACGGTGACGGCAGTCTTGTCAGCAGCGTCGGCATCGCGATAATCGCCGCCACGATCATGTCCTTTGTCGGCCACGTGTTGAAGCAGCCCCTCCTGCTTGCATACATCGCCGCCGGCGTGATGATAGGCCCGGGCATCGGTTTCGGACTGGTTACGAACCTGCACGACATCGAGACAATCGCCCACATAGGGCTCATACTCCTCCTTTTCCTGATAGGTCTCGAAATAGACATTAAAAAGCTCAGGGAATCGGGCAGATCGCTGATCGTCAGTGGTCTTTTCCAGTTCATCATCTGCGTCCTGCTGGGGATGGGTTTTTTCTATCTCCTCGGGTACGGTATCGGGGGCGGACGGTATGACCTGCTCTACCTTTCAGCATGCTGCGCCTTGAGCAGTACGGCCATCGTAGTTAAACTCCTGTACGGGAAATTCGAGATCGACACCCTGGCGGGCAGGATCACGCTGGGAGTCCTCGTGTTCCAGGACATATGGGCGATCATACTGCTGGGCATCCAGCCCAACCTTTCCAACCCCCAGGTGCTTATGATCCTGTTATCCTTCATCAAGGGGGCGGCGCTGGTGGCGGTGAGCCTCCTGCTCAGCAAATACGTCCTTCCCCGCCTGTTCCGGACGGTATCCAAGATCCCTGAGCTTGTGCTCGTTTCCTCCCTGGGCTGGTGTTTTTTTATATGCGGCCTGGCAGGCTATCTTGATCTCTCCCTTGAGATGGGCGCCCTCATCGCCGGGATTGCGATCTCGACATTTCCCTATAATATCGATGTCATGGCAAAGGTGGTCAACATCAGGGATTTCTTCGTCACCCTGTTCTTTGTGGGGCTTGGCATGCAGATCCCCAATCCCATGGGCAGCCCCGGCATCCTGGCCACTGCCGGGATTGTTTCCGTCTTTCTCATCTGTTCAAGGTTCTTTTCTATCTACCCCCTTCTATATTTTTTGAAAAACGGCAACAGGGTCAGCATCCTGACATCCATAAACCTTTCACAGATAAGCGAGTTTTCCCTCGTGATAACGGCCCTTGGCATGAAGGCCGGCCATATAGGCCAAAATGTGATGTCCGTGGTGATCTTCGTTTTCGTGATAACATCGGTTGTTTCGACCTACATGATAAAATACAGCGACAACCTGCAAAAAATGCTGAATGCCGTACTGCAGAAGATAGGGCTGAAGGATATCGGGGTGCATGCCGACGAGGGAAAAGAGGTATCGGGCAGAGAGATCGCGATTCTGGGGTTCCACCGCACGGCGAGCTCTCTTGTGAGCGAGATAATGAGCATGGACAAAAAGGCGCCTCTGGCCCGGCTGAAAGACAGGATCGTGGTGGTCGATTTCAACCCCGAAGTGCATTCGATGCTCCAGACAATGGGCATCAAGGTGATTTACGGGGACATAGGCCACATTGACACGCTCCACCATGCAGGCATACACGATGCAAAGCTGGTTATCTCCACGATATCGGACAGTATACTGGTCGGTACGGACAACCTGAAGTTTATACGGCACATCAGGAACATCAACCCCCATGCGAAAATTATCGTTACCGCCGAAAGCGCTCAGGGAGCCCTGAAGATGTATGCCGAGGGGGCCGACTATGTTTTCCTCCCGAGGATACTCACGGCGCGGCACCTTGTCCTGATGATCGGCCATGTCCTGTCGTCCGATCAGTCGAAATTTAAGAAAATGGTGGACAGCGAGATAGGATCGCTCAAGTGGCGTGATGAAATAATACCGTAAGCGTGTGTTTTGCGGGGGCACCTTTTTTGCCGACGACCGGCACGGCTTTGCGGCGCGCGGCCGCTCCTTCCCCTTTCCAATGGTCAAAGCCGGGTCTTCTGATGCTCCTTGAATATGCCGACCTTTCCGTACTGCCCGTCATAACCGGGCTCGATCGTCACATCGCCGGAGCGCACACGCGCAATGGCTTCGGCCACATCCGGGTGACCCGCTCCGACGATATCTTCCGCGGATGTTTCCATGAGAATGGTAAGTTCGTTGCCGAGCTTTTCAAGAAGGTCGAAGTACGCCCTGTCGACCTTTTTTGCCTGGACACCGACCCCAAGGGTATCGGCGATGACCTCCCTGAGAGGGACGAGCGACCGATATGGCCTTGCGCCGTCTGGCACTGACCCGCCCGGCCTGTCGGCAAGCGCGGCCACCCGGTGGAGCACACCCAGGGTCGCCTTTTTCCCACAGACAGGACATCTCATGCCCGCCGCGACCGTTTCTTCCGGCGCCATCCTCACCTTGCATGACCGGTGCCCGTCATAGTGGTACTTGCCTTCCTCGGGGAAGAACTCGATGGTCCCTTCAAAACCTTTTTTGGTTCTTATGGCATCCGCAATGGCGTCGAAGGAAAGGTCGGTATTGAAGATGTTCGCTTCCCTACCGATCTTTTGAGGTGAATGGGCATCGGAGTTGGAAAGAAGGGTCAGCTGGTCGAGGGCGGACAACCGCCAGTTCATTGAGGGGTCCGAAGAGAGGCCGGTCTCGATGGCGCGGATGCTTGGTGTGAGCTCTTCGAAGCACTCCTCCAGCGAATCGAAGCCGGAGGCCGAGCCGAACACGGAGAAGTGCGGCGTCCAGACATGAGCGGGTACGAACAGGGCACCGGGGCATTCGTCGATGACGATCCCGAGCAGTCTCTTTGCGTCGAGCCCGAGGATGGGCCTTCCGTCGGAGGAGATGTTGCCGATCTTCGAAAGCCTGCCCTGCAGGCGAAGGGCGCTCTCCATGTCATTAACGAGAACAACGCAATGGACCTTCCGGGTTTTCCCATTTTTACTGTAGATGCAGCTTATTTCGGCACTCATGAGAAAGAAAACATCCGCTCTGCATGAGGCGGGTATGTCGTCACCGCGGAACTCTTCGCGCAGCGCGAAAAGTCCATTGCCTTCAAAGTCGAGCTTGCGCCCGAGTTCCCTGAACCAGCCGGGATGGGTGAAATCCCCGGTACCGATGACCGTAACCCCCTTGATCTGCGCCCACCTCCAGAGACCCTCCGGCGTGGTGCCGGGGCTTGTGGCGATCGAGTAATGGGAATGAATATGGAGGTCGGCAATAAAGCGCATTGATCGGTGTCCGTTTCGTCCCATACGATACCACCGAACGTCCGGGCTTTACAAGGGAACTATCCTAACCTTATTGACACATTGTTGAAATAGAGTTGTTAAACCCGGAATTTTATGACTATTGAAAAGATGTGACATAATTGATATCTTTTCAAATTGCGACAAATGATCTTAAAATCTATAAATTATAGATATATTGACAGGGGCTGAAATGGACATCCAACCTCGATGCTATGATAAAGTTGTACAGATGATCAATAAAGGGGTTGATATCCCGAACCCGTTGACCATAGACATAGGCGGCGAGGTTAACGTCGACCAGATATCCGGAAAGGGTGTAAGGATCTATCCCGGGTGCAGGATCTATGGCGAAAGGACGGTCATATCGGCCGGATCGAAGATCGGTTATGAAGGGCCGGCGACAATAGACAATTGCCAGTTGGGGCCCTCTGTTGAGCTCAGGGCCGGATATTTCAGCAAGTCCGTTTTTCTGGAAAAGGCAAACATGGGTCTGGGGGCGCATGTGCGTGAAGGATGCATCCTTGAAGAAGAGGCCAGCGGCGCGCATTGCGTGGGCATAAAGCAGACCATTCTTTTTCCCTTTGTAACGCTTGGCAGCCTGATCAATTTCTGCGATTGCCTTATGGCGGGAGGGACAAGCCGCAAGGACCACAGCGAGGTGGGCAGTTCCTATATCCATTTTAACTTCACGCCGGACGGGGACAAGGCCACGGCATCGCTTATCGGCGATGTCCCGAGGGGCGTGATGCTCAACCAGCCTGCCATTTTTCTCGGCGGCCAGGGGGGCATCGTGGGCCCTCTGCGCATGGGGTACGGGAACGTGGTTGCGGCCAATTCGGTGCTCAGGAGTGATTTTATAGAAGACAACAAGCTCATTGTCGGAAAAACGTACTCCGCAAAGACGATTGGTTTTAAGCCAAGGGCATACGCGAACATCCGCCGCATCGTTGAGAGCAATATCGTCTACATCGCGAACCTCATGGCCCTTGAACAGTGGTACATACATGTAAGGCGCCCATTCTTTGATTCCCTGGAATTCGGCGGACTCATCTTTGCCGGACTGCTCGATAAGCTGGCAATCGCGAAAAAAGAGCGAATGAAGCGCTTGCGGATATTGGCGGAAAAAGCAAAGACATCTTCAGAAAACGAGGCGTACGCGGCAGGGAGGAACGAGCTTCATGAGAGGTTTGCGGAGATAGAAGGGCTGTTTGCGGCAACGTTGGAAGACAGTGCCGTGGAAAAATGCCGCGACGATTTTCTCTCGACCTCGGACGTGGCGGGAAAGGCAAACGGGACAAACTACATAGACGCCGTCCAGGGTTTTGATGCCGGTACCTCGGCTAAAGGAGTGGTATGGCTCCAGGGGATCGTCAATCTCTATTGTGAAAAGGCGAAGGTGATGATACCGTCATTGAACATGTTCGGTAAGTGATTTTATGTGCAATAAATAATAATTAGAAAGGACCATTATGGGTAAACTCTTTGGTACTGATGGCGTCAGGGGGGAAGCGAACCGCTATCCGATGAATGCTGAAATAGCTTTTGCCATAGGACAGGCAGTGGTCTATGTGCTGAAAAAGACACATAATCGTCCAAAAATAGTTATCGGGAAGGATACGCGCATCTCAGGTTATATGCTTGAGAGCTCGCTGGAATCGGGGATCACTTCAATGGGCGGATACCCTTATTTGCTGGGAGTCCTGCCGACCCCGGGGATAGCTTTTGTCGCCCAGAGCATGCGGGCCGACGCGGGCATCGTGATCTCCGCATCGCACAACCCATACCAGGACAACGGTATAAAGATCTTTTCAGGCAGCGGTTTCAAGCTGTCGGACGAACAGGAAGAGGCCATAGAGGACCTGATGCTGAGCAATACCCTTCACACCCTGGTACCGGCGGTCAGGGACATGGGGCAGGCATACCGCCTGGATGACGTGCACGGCCGCTACATTGTTTTTTTAAAAAATACCTTTCCCAGGGACCTTTCCATTGAGGGAATGAAGATCGTGATAGACGCCGCCAATGGCGCCACCTATAAAGTTGCCCCGGACGCTTTCTGGGAACTGGGCGCGGACCTGGAGGTCATCCACAATACCCCGAACGGCATCAACATAAACGATAAATGCGGTTCGCAGTACACGGATGACCTGAAGAAGAAGGTCGTTGAAAGCGGAGCGGCGATAGGTCTTGCCTTTGACGGCGACGGTGACCGCCTGATAGCAGTCGATGAAAAAGGGCGGGAGATAACGGGCGACCAGATACTGCTCATATGCGCGAAGGCCCTTAAGGAACAGGGCAGGCTGAAAAACGACCTCCTTGTCGGTACCGTAATGAGCAACCTGGGACTGAGGGTCGCCTGCAGGAAATACGGCTTCAAATATCACGCGTCCAATGTCGGAGACCGTTATGTACTTGAGGATATGATGCGGCTGGGGAGCGTGATCGGCGGAGAAGAATCGGGCCACATGATATTCCTTGATCACCACACAACCGGTGATGGCATCATTACCGCCATGCAGCTTATCGCTGCCATGATAAGATCGGGCAAACCCATTTCGGAGCTTGCGGGGCTGATGGATATCTATCCCCAGAAACTGATCAATGTGGATGTGAAGAGCAAACCGGACATCTCAACAGTGCCCCAGATCACCAGGGTGATAGAGGCGGTGGAAAAAAAGCTGGGGGACGAGGGACGTGTCCTTGTCCGTTATTCCGGCACCCAGAGGATGTGCAGGGTGATGGTCGAAGGGCCGTCTGACGAGGTGACGGAAAAGCACTGCAAAGAGATCGCGGACGTAATAAGAAACATGCTTGGCTGAAAAGTAAAATGCCCGACCTTGAAGATTCCATCGTTGATCTCATAAGAACAAAAGGACCGCGCACGGGGTTTGAGATCCAGGCAGATATAGATGCCGACAGTCTCATGATTTGGAAGACATGCAGGGTTTCCGGAAAGCTCCAGGTTCGGACTTTGGGAAAAAGATGGATGAGGCTTGACCGCCATGTGGACGGTTTTGCCCGCCTTTCCCCTTCAATTCTAAGGGAATTCCTTACGTATACGGTCGTGGGCCTCATCGGCGACACGGAAATGATCGAAAAAAGATGTGTTGAGGTGGCCGACCGGACCCACAAGATAAGCAAGTTCAAGTTTGAACTCGCACGGCAAATGGTTTCCGGGGTCATGGAGGAATTCGAGGGTGCCGCGCAAAAGGGGCACCAGATATGTTTTATAATTGCCGGAGACATAGTCTATAATATGGCCCATGATGTGCCAAGGCCGGAGCGCAGCACCGGCAAGCTTGTAAGAGGTTCGGATATCGACCTCGTGGTCGTCGTCGGCGATGACCTGCCTGTTGACGATATCCACAGGCTTGATGAGCTTATTTACCGGAAGAAGTACAGGATGCTCATCAATCCATCGGTCAATGAGGAAGTGGACTACAAAATAAAACGGCTGGGTCTCATCAGGGAGCAGGCGTGTTTTGATGACTTCAAGCGCATGGTGGCGATCAAGATCCTCCACGAGGGGCTGCTGCTTTATGGGAGCGAGGACGTATACCGCGCCGTCAAGGAGATAATACGGGAAAAGGGGCTTGCGGAAAGACTGGGTGAGCTTGAAGGGCTGGCAAGAGTTTTCAGGGACAAGGCGGAAAGGTCCATACTGGACGGCAGCCTGGATAAGGAAACAATACGGGAAACACATCTTTTTTATTCTGCCGAAGAATTTGAAGAATTTGAATGAATTGTGACAGGGCAGGAGGGGTGTGAATGGAAAAGTCATACGGGCCCGCTCAAAAATGCCCGCATTGCGGCGGCGGCAACATTGTCAGCGGCGTAAAGGTCGATCAGACTGCGGATGCGGGAAGGATCGGACTTGCCTACAAGACCAAATTTGCAGTGATCGCCACCGAGCCGTTCTATGCCGATGTATGCGATGATTGCGGGACCATCGTGCGGGTCTATGTGAAAACCACGGGCAAAAACTGGTACACGAAGTGAGAGTGATGCGGCCGTGCCGGACTCAGCGGCCGTCGGCGTGTTTCAAGAACTCCCTGATGCTCCCGACGTAGGCATCAGGCTCTTCGAACATGGCCATGTGTGAGCTGTTCTCAAAGATCCGCAGGGTTGAGCCGGGTACGTGCGAGCGGTACCAGGCAGTCGCCTCAGGTGTGGCCTCGTCGTAGCGCCCGGCGGTGAAAAAAGTCGGCACCTTTATCTCGTGCAGCCTCTCAACCCGCTCGTAGGTCTTCAGATTCCCCGTCGGATAGAACTCGCTTGGCCCCCACATGATCTTGTATACAGCCGGGCTTGACATGTCGAATGACTGCAGAAGGTCTTTCGGCCAAGGATCGAGACGGCACAGGTGGCGCTTGAGATACTCCGCGACCGCCTGTTCGTATTCCTTTGAATCCGTCGTTCCCGCTTCTTCGTTCTTCCTGATGGCCCTTCGAGCCTTGTAAGGGAGCTGTTCGACGAAGACCCGGGCGTCTTCCACCCACCTTTTCACGCTCAGGCACGGGCTTGCAAGCACGAGGCCCTTTACGCCTTCCGGTTTCGTGAGCATGTAATCGACGGCGAGCATGGTGCCCCATGAGTGGCCGTATATGTGGACCTCTTTGAGCTTCAGCGCCCTGCGCACCTGGGCAAGTTCTTCCACGAACCTCTCGATGCGCCAGAGGCCTCTGCCTTCCGGACGGTCGGACCGCCCGCAGCCGAGCTGATCGTAGAAGATCACGGGTCTGTCGAGGGCAAGCTTCTCGAGCGGTTTCAGATAATCGCTGGCGCTTCCCGGGCCGCCGTGGAGGAGTATGACGGGGGTCCTGTCGCCGGAGCCGACGATGCGGTACCACACCCTGCCGCCGGTGACGTCGATGAACCCCTCGCGTACGGCGAAGCCGGAATTTGTCGAACATGCCGCGAGAGACAGGACGGCAACGAAAAGAAGGCATGCCCATAGCGCTTTTTTTATGTATTGTCTTTTTCGCCGCCCGTAATTGAAATCCATTGTTTTCCTCCCTGTGCATATATAACGGTTGAGGCGCCGCCCTGTCAAGGGCTCGAAGGCGCTGGTCTTCTTGATTTTTAACCGCCCCTCATGTTAATCTTCCCCGTCCGCACAAAAATCGTTTTTTCTCAGGAGGCACACACCATGGGGCTGCGTTATGACGAGGTGAACGAGCACGTCCTCGACCTGCTTAAAGAAGTGAGATCACAGGATTTCCCGGAGTTGAAGAACGCGAAGATCAAGGTCCTTTTCGATCTGAAGAAAAGAAAATCAGGGGGTCTGATCGTCCTTGCAAGGATAATCAAGACGAACGACCTCATGCGCCATCTTACCAGGCAGAAGGCGGATGTCACAGAGGGTTATGACTATATCATCACTATCGATAAAAAATGCTGGGACAACATCACAGACCTGGACAGGGTGAAGATACTGCGCCATGAACTGAGGCACACCTTCTTCGATATCGAATCCGAGGAGAACCCCTACAGGCTCCTCAATCACAGTATATCCGACTTCTACGAAGAGGTGGAGATAAACAAGAACGACCCGCGCTGGCGCGAGCGGGTGGCCACACTCACCGAGGATATCTACGAACAGGAAAAAGAGGCCCGCATGGAAAAGAAAAGAAAAAAGAACTAAAAAGACAGGTGTTCGATTACCGATTGATAGTTTGCCTTGCCTGTGTTATTTCTATCGCATGCCGAAAAAGACGAAGGGCACGGCCGGTGGTAAAGAGGCCGCCGAGCAGGAAAGGCTCGAAGAGGCGCGGGAGAAAAAGGCGCCATGGAAAAAATGGGGACCCTACCTGAGCGAGCGGCAGTGGGGAACCGTACGGGAAGACTGCAGCGATTCGGGGGATGCCTGGGATTACTTCACACATGACCAGGCCCGTTCCCGTGCATACCGGTGGGGAGAGGACGGTTTGGGAGGGATCTGCGACGACAGGCAGGTCCTCTGTTTCGCGCTGGCCCTCTGGAACGGGAAAGACCCTATCCTGAAGGAACGGCTGTTCGGTCTTACCAACAGCGAGGGCAACCACGGCGAGGATGTCAAGGAATATTATTTTTATCTCGACAGCACCCCCACGCATTCATACATGAAATTCCTCTACAAGTACCCCCATAAGGCCTACCCTTACCCGGACATCGTGGAGACGAACCGCGGGCGTTCCCGGGCACAGATGGAATATGAGCTTATCGACACGGGGATCTTCGAAGACGACCGGTACTTCGATGTTTTTGTGGAATATGCCAAGGCCGCCCCGGAAGATATACTGATCAGGATCACCGTCTGCAATCGGGGTCCCGATCCGGCGCCTGTCCATGTATTGCCCACACTGTGGTTTCGCAACACCTGGTCATGGCCGGGGGGAGGATCAAGGCCATATCTCGGACCCATTGAAACACAGAAGCACCGGGCGGTTCAGGCCCATCATACCGATCCTCTCTTCCAGGGGGCCATATCGGATTATATCCTCCGGTGCGACGGCGATCCGGTTCTTCTTTTCACGGAAAACGAAACCAACAACGAACGTATTTTCGGCACGCCTAATGCCGGGCCTTATGTGAAAGACGGCATCAACGACTGCGTGGTGCATGGAAAGCGGGCGGCGGTGAATCCTGAGAAGACGGGGACCAGGGCATCCGCGCATTACCGTCTTGAAATAGCCGCCGGTGACTGCGCGGTCATCAAATTGAGGCTCTCCGCCGCGTCAACGGCCATCAAAGGGGGCGCCTTCGGCAGCGCCTTCGACGGGGTCTTCTCGGCGCGGCTTCGCGAGGCCGACCTGTTCTACCGGTCGGTGACCCCCCCTGATGCCGGCGAAGATGCTGCCAGCATTATGCGCCAGGCGCTGGCCGGGATGATGTGGAGCAAGCAGTATTATTATTTTGATGTCAACGTGTGGCTCAAGGAGCACAACGCGCATCCGCTGGATGCCGGCAGCCGTCCGTTCCGGAACAAGGAATGGTTCCACATGGTCAACGATCACATCATCTCCATGCCCGACAAGTGGGAGTATCCATGGTATGCCGCCTGGGACCTGGCATTCCATTCCGGCCCCCTTGCCCTGGTTGATACTGACTTTGCCAGGGAACAGCTTGATCTCATGCTTCAAACCGACTACCTCCATCCCAGCGGCCAGATCCCTGCCTACGAGTGGAACTTCAGCGATGTGAACCCGCCGGTACACGCGTGGGCAACGCTTTTTCTTTACCGGACAGAGCAGGCCCTGCACGGAAAGGGCGATATTGACTTTCTGAAACGTTCCTTTGCCAAGCTCATGCTGAATTTCACCTGGTGGGTCAACCGCAAGGACCGCTTCGGCAGGAATGTCTTTGAAGGCGGTTTCCTCGGGCTCGACAACATCGGCGTTTTCGACAGAAGCGCGCCCCTTCGCGACGGGGGACACCTGGAACAGGCTGACAGCACGGCATGGATGGCCTTTTTCTGTCAGAACATGATCGAAATGAGCATGGAACTGGCCCTGTACGACCCTGCCTACGAAGACCTCCTCTACAAATTCCTCGAACATTTCCTGTGGATCGCATCAGGGATCAACCGTGCGGGCGATGACGGTATGTGGGACGAGGAGGATGGCTTTTATTACGACCTGCTCAGGCTGCCCGACTCAAGCGCGCAGCGGCTTAAAGTACGTTCCATGGTCGGGCTCATACCGCTTTGTGCCGCGACTGTCATCGAAGCAGGTCAAAGGGACCGGATGCCGCATGTGAGCGACAGGTTGACAAGGCACCTTGAGCGTATGCCGGAGCTCTTCCGGAGCATTCATCCCACCGGGCCGGGTCACAGGGGTGTTGCCGACCGCGGGATCCTCGCCCTGATAAATGAGCAGAGGCTGCGGAGGATCCTTGCCCGGATGCTCGACGAAGATGAATTCATGAGCCCATACGGTATCCGGGCCCTCTCGCGCTACCACCTGGAGCACCCGTATGTCATCCATGTGGACGGAGAGGAATACCGGGTCCAATATACTCCCGCTGAGTCGGACAGCGAAATGTTCGGCGGGAACTCGAATTGGAGGGGACCCGTTTGGATGCCCGTCAACATTCTCATCATCCGGGCGCTCCTCCAGTATTATCGTTACTACGGTGACAACTTCAAGATCGAATGTCCCACGGGGTCCGGCAGGATGATGAACCTCTTCGATGTGAGCCGGGAGATCTCGGACCGCCTGACCCGGATATTCCTGCGCGACGGCAGCGGCAGGCGCCCCGTTTACGGAGGCACGGAAAAATTCCAATCCGACCCTCACTGGCGGGACAATATCCTTTTTTATGAATATTTCCACGGGGACAATGGCGCCGGTCTGGGTGCGAGCCACCAGACAGGATGGACGGGAATCGTGGCAAAATTGATCCAGCTTTTCGGTTACGTCGACGCGCGGGCCATGCTCGAATCTGACAGCACCAGGGTGTTTGTGGGGAAGACGCCCTCATCGGGCGAAGCATGAGGCCCTTACCCGGGGATCCGCTGATATATGAGATCAACACATGGGTCTGGCTTGATGAGCTCAGCCGGAAGGCCGGGCGCAAGCTGACCCTCGCGTCGGTTCCCGACGGGCAGTGGGAAAAGATCGCGGCGACAGGTTTTGACGCCGTCTGGCTCATGGGGGTCTGGGAGCGAAGCCCGGAAGGTATCCGGATCTCCATGGCGAACGCCGGCCTCCTGGCCGACTTTCAGCGGGCCCTGCCTGATTTTGAAGAACGGGACAATGTTGGTTCTCCTTACTGTGTGCGGCGTTATGCGGTCGATGCCCATCTGGGAGGCAAAAAGGCCCTGGCCCGGGCCAGAGAGAAACTCGCCGGCCTGGGATTGGGCCTTATTCTGGATTTTGTACCCAACCACGTGGCGCCCGATCACCCGTGGGTTTTCGATCATCCCGGCTTCTTCATTCAGGGAGACGAAGGGGATCTTGCCGGCGATCCCGCGTCATTCTTTGCGGCAAACGGCAGGGTGTTCGCCTGCGGCCGTGATCCCTTTTTTCCGGCCTGGCCCGATGTGCTGCAGTTGAACGCATTTGACAAAGGGCTGCGCCGCGCCGTCATCGGGACCATCCTGGATGTTGCCGGACAGTGCGACGGGATACGCTGCGACATGGCCATGCTCCTTATGAATTCCATCTTCGCCAAGACGTGGGGAAACCGCGGGGGGGCCATTCCCGGGAAAGATTACTGGCCTGAGATCATTTCTGCAGTCAGGAAGAAATACCCCGAATTTCTTTTCATTGCCGAGGCATACTGGGACCTGGAATGGAAGCTGCAGCAGCAGGGGTTTGACCTGTGCTACGACAAGCGCCTCTACGACCGCCTGCGGCACGGCCCGGCGCAAAACGTGCGCATGCACCTTTGCGCTGACCTCCCATACCAGGAAAAACTGGTGAGGTTCATCGAGAACCATGACGAGCCCCGCGCACACGCGGTGTTCGACCCCTTGAAAAACAAGGCCGCGGCCCTGACCGCTTTGACACTGCCGGGCGCCAGACTCGTTCACGAAGGCCAGATGGAAGGGAGAAAAGCGCGCTTGCCTGTCTTTCTGGCGCGGCGCATCGAGGAGCGGCCGGACCCTGAATTGCTGACGTTCTACGAACAGCTGCTCGGAGCGCTGCGTCATGGGGACTTTATCCGGGGAACGTGGCAGTTGTGTTCATGCACCGGCTGGCCGGACAATGGAAGCTGCGAAAACCTGGTTTCCTGGTGCTGGCAGAAGGGTCAGTCGCGCTGCCTCATCGTGGTAAACCTCTCCAGCAGGCCTTCCCAGGGTCTGGTCAGGGTCCCCTGGGATGATATCACGGGCAGGGTCTGGCATCTCAAGGATGTTTTCACATCTGAGGTCTATGAACGTTCACTGGACGGCGAAGGGCTCTATGTGGAGCTGGGGCCCCGGGGATACCATTTCCTGGAAACGCATTAGAACTTTCCAGCCGTACCGGAAGCCTGAATGAAAAAAGAAGGGTCCCGTCACCCGTCTTCAGATCGCCTCTATCGTTGAAGGCGGTTTCGAGGCAATATTGTAAGTCACGCTGACCACCCCGGGAACTTCCCTGCAGATCCTCGCAGCGATCCTTGTGAGCTTCGCGAAAGGCAGGTTCGTCGGTGTCGCCTTCCGGGCGTCTATGGAATCCCAGCATCGCACCTCTATCTGCCGGCCGAAGTCCCTCCTGCCGTCGCGCATCCCGGTCATCCTGTCCTCGTGAAGGATGGCCAGGTATTGGAACGCCTTCACCTTTTCCAGCTCCTCCTCAACGACGACCGTTGCGAGCCTGACAATCTCGATCTTTTCAGGGGTGATCTCGCCGACGACCCGGGCCGCAAGCGCGGGGCCGGGGAAGGGTATCCGTTTGTACATGGACGCCGGAAGTCCAAGCGCCGAACCCACCTTGCGTACCCCGTCCTTGCGGAGCTGCACCAAGGGCTCGAGGATGCCGTACCCGAAGGCCTTTTGGGGATCAATACCGAGCTGTTCGAAGACATTGTGCTGCCTCTTGATGCCCGCCACCGTTTCATCGACATCGGTAAGGATCGTTCCCTGCAGGAGATACTTTGCCTTGCTTTTTGTGACGAGCTTGCCGAAGACGTCCTTGTAGAAGGTCTGTGTGATGGCCTCACGTTTTTGCTCAGGGTCGGTAAGGCCCTTCAATGCCTTGAAGAATTTTGTTTTTGCGTCGAGGATCTCGATGGAAACGCCGAGCTTTTTGAATATCGCTGCGATCCGCTCGGGTTCGTCCTTGCGCATGAGGCCGTTATCAATAAAATAGGTTTTCAGTTTGTCGCCAAGCGCCTTGTGTCCCAGCATGGTGACGACCGATGAATCGACCCCGCCCGAAAGGGCGTTGATGGCCACACCCTTGCCGACGGCAGCCCGTATCTCTTCCACTTTTTCATCGATGAATCTCTTTACGTTCATTCCCTTTGCCTTGATCTCTCCTGCGCCTGCCATAGCAATCCTCCTTTTTAATTAAAAACGGGTAATGGGTTATAGATCATGGGTGATAGGAAAGATAGTTTGAAAGTTTATGAAGCGTTCGAAAGTTTGTGAATCGATTAAAAAAGGAAGAGGGGTTTCCTGCCTCTCCACTTTCAAACGTTCAAACTTTCAAGCCGTTAAACTTTTCTTCTCATCACCCATGACCTGAATCTTTATGATCTTCTTTCAATCTTATGGCGCCGTAATTCGCCGCACCCCAGAGGCCGCTGTCCTCGCTTAATATGAGCCGGACGGGCACCTTTCCAAGCATCGCGCCGAAGTGCTCAGAGTTGTTGAACTCCTTTCTGAAATGGTCGTTGACCACCAGAAAGGGATTTTTCATGGCCACGCCGCCCGCGATGAAGAGCCCTCCCGTGGCAAGGACGGTAAGGGTGTAATTGCGGCACGCACGCGCGTAGAAACGGGCGAACAGGGCCGTTGTCTCGGAATCGGGCACGATCTCCTGGACAATCTCTCTGGGAGCAAGTTTTCTGCCGGTCAGAAAGGCGTGAAGATGCGACAGGCCCGGCCCGGATACAACCAGATCGCCGTATGGATAGGCCGCGCCGGTTGCCTTGAGGAGATAGTCCTGGTAGGCGCTTTCAGTCTTTCCGTAAAACGGGAAACATGCGTGACCGGCTTCGGAGGGAACGGCGGTGAAGCCGCCCAGGTCGTCCGTTGCAAGGGCGCAGTGCCCGAGACCCGTCCCGGCCCCTATCACCGCCATTGCGGCGCCTTCTTCCCTGTGTCCCTCCTGGACGATCTTCTGTTCTGTCTTGTCTTCCAAGGGGCAGGCATATGCCTGGGCGACAAAATCATTGATGAGGAAGATCTTTTTATCCGGGAAACGCTGCCTCAGGCCGGATATGTCCACCGCCCAGGCCACGTTCGCAAGCTTTGCCCGGGTGTTTCCCTCCACCGCTCCCGGAACGGCGAACACCGCCGCGTCCCATTTTCCTGACGATACCATGGGACCCTCTTCCTGCCGCACTTTTCCGACAAGGTCGTCAAGAGAGGAGGTTTCGACGGTCTTCAGCTGCAGTTTGCCGATGAATGAGAGCCTGCCCGTGTCGTCAAGCGTGAAATGCGCGAAGCGGCTGTTTGTCCCCCCAATGTCAACAGCGATGATGTTATTCATTTTCTTCCTCTCTTTGCCGCCACACAGAGGACGTAGTCATGAACGACAGGGTAATCCCTTGCGGGTTTGTTCTTTTCGACGAGCAAGGCCTTGAACCGCCCCTCCATTTCGCTTCGTCTCACAGGGTCTATGGCGTCGTAAAAGGCCGTCCCGGCGCCGGAGCGGAGCAGGTGTTCAAGCACCCCGCCGGGCGATGTGTATGTGAAGGTTATATGTCCCTCGGTGAGTTCTTCGGGAAAAAGGCCGTTTTCCTCGAGAGCGGCCTCCACCTGCCCCCTGTTTTCGGGGAAGTCGAAGTGAACCTTCTTTTGCAGAACCGAAAGGTCTTCGGCGACAAGCTCGCGGAATATTCCGATCTCCCGGGCGGGGGAGTTCTGTCTGTGAACGACGAAGGCAAGACGTCCGCCATCATTGAGAGAAGAGGCGGCGGCGGTAAAAAAAGGCCTCAGCGGGATATATCCCAGGACCCAGCTGCTGAAGACAAGGTCGAAGGGACCGTGTCCGGGCATTATCTCAAGCGCGTCCCCGTGGATAAAGCGGACGTTCCTGTGACCTTCTGACCGGATGCGTACCTTCGCAACCCCTATCATCCCCTTTGAGATATCGGCGGCAACGATACGGCATGAGGGTTTCAGGGCCCCTGCGAGAAGGGCCGTTGCGTAGCCGGTTCCGCAGCCTGCTTCGAACACTCTCCCGCAGTGCGCGGGAATGATCTTTTTCACCAGATGCTCTATGGGCCCTTTGGCCTCAGAGAGCCAGAAGGCGTCATAGTCATCGTGTATCCTGTCGTATGCCGCCCGCAGCTCCTCGCGTCCGACGCTTGATAAGGCCTTCTTTTTGACCCTGAAGAACAACGGCATACCATGCCTGGAGGGAAGATGTTCCCGGCAAAGCTCTTCGGAGATATGACGCTCGGCGGGAAGGGGAATATCGGGGATATGCCCGCTGAGGACGTGGCCCGCACATAAGGTGCGGGGCCTTGCGAAGTGTTTTCCCATCCGCGAAAGTATCGAGGAGAGTTCCTCTTTCGAGGCATTGCCGAAGCTGAGCGGCACCAGGTTGCAGGGACAGACCTCTCCGGTGCCGTCGATGTAGAGATAGGTGAGGCCCGCGCCGCATCCGAATGCCTTTGCCGATTCAAGGTAGAGGAATGTGGAAAGGATCGGCAGATCGTCTCTGGCCGCGATGGTCTTTTGATGGCTGAGAACGTCCCGTTTTTCACGGTCCGAGAGGACAGCGCCGCTGTTTCCCTTTAGCCGTCCCGTTGGGCACGGTTCAAGAAGGTGCACCTCCAGGGCCCCGCAATTTCCGGCGAATTCGATGAACTTCATCAGCCCGCCCGATTGCAGCAATTCGTGGGTGGCGACGGTCACGATATAAGGGTACAGGCCGTTATCACGGGCTGTTTCTATGGCGCGAAGGGAGGTTTTGAAGGCGCCCTTGATGCCGCGCATCCTGTCGTGCTGCCCGGGGTCGATGGAATCAAGGCTGATGCCGGCGCCGAAAAGACCCGCCTGACGCAACGAGCGCGCCCGCCCGCCGGTCAGTCCCGAGCCGGTCGTGTTCAGCATCAGGCAGGAAGAGTCATCGAACAGCGCGACGATATCTTCCAGGTCTTTGCGAAGGAGCGGTTCTCCGCCGGAGAGATTGACCATGACCGGGCCGTACCCGGAAAGCTGCCTTGCGATCCTTTCGATATTTGCAAAACTCATGTCCTGCTGGGAGCGCCCGGCGTTGTAACAGTGCCAGCAACTGTAATTGCAGCGGTTGGTGACGCCGAAGGTGACGGAGTAGAGCCTGCGCCCGGCAGTTTCGCCGATAGAATCAAAATGATGTGTCAGGTTGTCGAAAGCCTTGCCCGGAAAGGGCGGGAAATGGGTGTTGATAACATAGCGGCCGTTGAAGCTCACCGCTTTCTCGTGGGAGAGATATTCCTTGAAGAAGCCTCCCACCGCAGGGTGAAGGCTTGCAAAAGGCTCACGCGCCGCCAGTTGGCGGAAGAGTTCGTCTCCCTTCATGATCCCTCAAGGTCGATGACGGCCGGTCTTTTTCAATTACCTTCCCCGAGCCAGCAATGAAGACAGAGTTTTGCCCGCGGCAGGCCGATGGCCTCTATCATGTCGCCTATCTTTTGATACTTCAGGGTGGTCACCCCGATCTCTTTTGTGATCCAGTCTACCATCTTCCCGTATTTTTCCGAAGTATCGTCGAGATATTCGGCGATATTGTCGGTGCGTTTGCCTTCGAGGTCATTGATGGCCCTGCGGGCGACAAGCTCATCGATGGAACGTGTCGAGAGTGCGAATTTGCACGGGAACATCAGGGGAGGGCAGGCAGGCCGGACGTGGATCTCCCTGGCACCGGATTCAAGGAGCTTGCTGACGGTAAAGTTCTTGAGCTGAGTACCGCGGACGATTGAGTCTTCGCAAAGGACGATCCGGTTCCCGGCGATGATGTCCCTGATGGGGATCAGCTTCATGGTGGCCACAAGGTCCCGTATCTCCTGAGAGGGAGGGGTGTAGCTTCTTCCGTACCCGGGCGTGTATTTGACCAGCGGCCGGCGGTATGGCAGACCCGATTCCATGGAATAACCGATGGCGTGGCCCACCCCGGAATCGGGCACCCCGGCAACGAGGTCGGCCTCGATATTGTCGTTCTTGGCAAGGAGCCTTCCCGAGCGCTCCCTGACCACCTCGACGCTGATCCCTTCATAGCTTGAGGCGGGATAACCCGTATAGATCCACAGGAAGGAGCAGATCTGGTTGCGGTCCTTTCCTGGAAGCTTGCTTTCAAGCCCTGATGGGCTGATGCGGACGATCTCCCCCGGTTCTATGTACTTCAGGATGTGATACCCCATGTTGAGAAAAGAGCAGGTCTCGGTGGCGACGACATAATCGCCGTCCTTTTCTCCGATGACAAGAGGTGTCCGCCCCAGGCGGTCCCTGGCGGCATAGATGCCGTCCTCCTTGAGGAGCAGGATCGAGGCGGAACCTTCGATCCGGTCGTAGACGCCCTCGATGCCGTCGATAAGGGTCTTTCCCCTGGTGATGAGTTTGGCGATGAGCTCCACGGAATTGATGCCGCCGGCGGACATCTCGCTGAAGGACTCGCCGCTGGAAAGAAGCTCCGCTGCCAGCTCTTTCACGTTTTCAACGATACCCGAGGAAACGACCGCAAAGTTGCCGAACCTGGAGCCGATAATAAGGGGCTGGGCGTCACGGTCGCTGATGACGCCGATGCCGGCATTTCCCCTCATCTCCTTGTATTCTTCATAGAACTTTGATTTGAACTGGGACTTGCTGATATCATGGATGCTGCGGAAGAACCTCTCTCCCAGCACGGCCATTCCGCCGTATTCGGTCCCCATATGCGAGTGGTAGTCAGTGCCGTAGAGCAGGTTGCTCGCGCAATCCTTCCTTGATAGTATGCCGAATACGCCGCTCATGATTCCTCCTTATGTCTTTCTTACCGTCCCGCAGGGCCCTTCCATTTGTCGCTCCCGACGTGAGGATCGCCCCACGATGTCGGGCGAACGATGTAGCGGTTCTGCGTGAGCTTGCTTTTTACCTGGTTCACGATGACATCATTGCAGCCGTTGTTGCCGCAGGTTATCCTGACCTGATTGTTGCGGCGGTCGATCTGGACGTTCTTGACACCATTGACGGAACGGACGATGTTGTTCACCTGGTTCCAGTCCTTGTGCTTGTCCTGGTTAAAGCCTTCAAGCTGGATCACGTAGAACTCGTAGGCCGCCTTCGCGGGCATGGACGCAAAAACAAAGATGCACGATGCAATGATGACGACCAAAAGAACCTGTTTTTTCATCGGCACACCTCCAGTGGATTATAGTTCTGTAAATCTACCATTGAAAAGAATGTTCTTCAATAGAAAGGTCTGTCCTTTGTTTCTTTAAGTTTCCCCGGGTAATACCGATTATACATGTATGAAAGTTCGGGGAAGAAAAAAATATGCCGGCAGCGCACAGGGCCCAGGTTGTCAAAGACCATCACGGAGGTTATATTAAAGCTATGACTACAGAAGAACAGAAAATGGTCACCAAGTATGCGGATCAGGCATTCCGGGGACAGACGATACGCCAGGAATACCCCGTGTGCGACTGCGGCAAGATATTCAGCGAAAAAGAGATCTGCGAGGCGCCGGGTGTATTCTTCAAGAACGTTGACGTCTTCGGCAAGACATTCACGCTTATCGAGCCCGTATGCCCCATATGCAAACGAAAGATACCCGCAAGTTTCAACATACTCAATTAGCCTCTGTCCGGTGTGTCAAGACATCATTGCCGGGAACCTTATAGATAAATCAGTTAGACCGTCATCGTGACCCTGGGGACATTTCAGGGTATCGCTTCACACCGGGACAACCTGTTTTTTTAGAAAACATTCCCTTGCATGACAACACGGTTGAGGCTAACATAAAGGAGCAAAAAAGCTGTCCGCATCGGTTGCTCTGCGGCCAGTATATGAGGTGACCATGATAGAGAGGATCGATCACATCTCCCTCGCGGTGAGGGACCTTGAAAAGGCAAAAAAATTCTTCTGCGATGTTCTCGGCTGCGTGCCCTGCGCGTGGTCTGTACTGGAAGATATGAAGTACCTGGGGCAGGTGTTCTCGGCGGGGGACCTGACAAGGATCGAGATGATAACGCCGACAGGAGAAGGGAGTTTTCTGGACAAATTCCTGTCCGAACGGGAAGGGGCCCACCACCTGTGTTTTCAGACGCTTGACATCGAAAAGGCCCGAAAATCGCTGGAGGAAAAAGGGGTGCCCTATTTCGGTTACAACACCGACGGGGACTGGAAGGAGCTTTTCATCCATCCCAGGGATGCCTTCGGGGTTCTCATACAGATAGCTCAATTCAAACCGGAGGATTTCCTCCTGGAGCCCCAGAGGTTCCCGGAAGGGGTAAAATGGGAGATCGCGCCGGTCCCGGATGGCATTGCCCTCACCATCGCGCACCCGGGCGGGGGTAAGGCCCGGCTGGAGCTGAAAAAGGAAGAGGCGAAGGCGCTGGCGGAGGAGATACAGGAAACCGTTTGAACAGTTTCAGCCGTTTCATCCGTTTAAGAGGTTGTTGATAAAGTATTTTTTGCTGCATTTGATCATTTCTGTCATACCGGCGAAGGCCGGTATCCAGGAAAAACAAGGGCTTAGAAACCATCTGGACCCCGGCCTTCGCCGGGGTGACGAGTTATGGGAGGTTTATCAACAGCCTCTTAAACTGGAAAAACTAAAACGACCTGATCTTTAACGGTTGGAACAGTTGAAACCGCTGAAACAGTTAGAACTGCCTTCATGGACGGGCATGAGATGAGGTTTTGCCGGTTTGCTCACCCGCCGAAGAGTTCAATGACCTTTTTCACCAGGGCGGGAAGGGACGGGTCGCGGGCACCCATAACAAGGACGCAGTCCCCCGGCCTTGCGTCTGTTTTGAGCGCGGTCAGTAATGTCTCCCGTCCGCCTGACGCTTGCGCGTCGAACTCCACGGGGCCGAGGCCGGTTATGATGTCTTCCGAAGAAATGTCCTTTTGCGCGGTGCCTCCGGCATAGTAGATGGGCAGCATGTAGAAGGAATCGCCGCGGCGGAAGACAGACCGGAAGGTCTCGATGTATTCATCTTTCAGAAAACGTGTCGGGCCGAACCCGTGCGGCTGGTACACGGCAATGATGCGCCGGGAAAGGCCCCGTGCGGCATCCACAGCGGCCGCTATCTTTGCCGGGTTATGCGCAAAATCGTCGACAACATGCACTCCCTGTTTTGTCATTGTTACGGCAAAGCGTCTGGCCACACCCTTGAAATCCTTAACGCCGTCGGCAACGGCCTGTCCTTCGCAGCCGAAATGTTCGCAGACACACAGTGCTGCGCGCAGGTTCTCAAGGTTGTGTTTTCCCGGAAGGGGCAGGTGATACCCGATACCGCCTCGCAGGAGCCGGACCGAGGTCTTCAGGGTCTCTTCGCTGTCGGGTCGCCACGAGGCGGATGGACCGCTGCCGAATCCCTCTGAGGCCGGGATACCGGCAAGCCCCGGGTCGTCCGAATTTGACGCGGTCCAGGAAGACCTTGAAACGAGCGTGCTGAAAAGTTCTTTTATCTCATCAACGTTCTTGTGGTCCTTGGAGATATTGAGAACAACGGAGACCTCGGGTGAATATTTGACCAGTGTCCCGTCGCTCTCGTCCGCTTCGACGACCAGGAGATCAGAGCCCCCGCAAAACGCGTTGCCTATGAGTCCCTGTCTCTCAAGGCTGATAAGCGGCGCGCCGCTTATCAGCGATGGCGACTTGCCGCACGCGTTAAGGAATTCGAATATCATCGCCGTCACCGTCGATTTGCCGCTTGTGCCGGCGACGGCTATCGTCCTTTTTGAAGCGATGATCGAGGCGAGCAGGTCGGACCGGTGTATGACGGGGACACCATGGGTCCGCGCGGCGGCGATGTCGGGATTGGACAGCTCTATCGCTGTTGAAACGCAGAGGGCGTCGGTGTCTTTGCTGATGCCCGAGCCGTCCTGGTCGACGATGACGCACCCCAGCCTTTCCAGAGATCGTCTCATGGAAGCGGTGTCCTCGCTGGAGAGCAGGCGGTCGGAACCGGAAACCTCGATCCCCTGGAAGCGCAAATACTGGGCGAGGGCGCTCATGCCGGTGCCGAAGACGCCGGTGAAATGGAAGCTTCGGCAGGGTCTTTCGCCGACCATTACGGGCGGCGGGTCGATGTAAACGACGGTGCCTTCACTGACCCTCTCGAAGAGGTGGAGGATATCCCGGTTCTTTAAGCAAATGCACCCGTGGGACAGCGGGGTGCCCACAAGGTCCTCCCGGTTCGTGCCGTGGATATAAATGAAACGCTCATATGAATCCACCCCCGCACCCTTGTTGATCCCTTCCTCCAGGCCTTCAAGCCGAATGATGCGTGTCAATATGAGATTGTCTTCCGTCAGGCTGCGGTCCCAGTCGATCCCCGTGTCCCGGCGGTCCCTGAAGATACGACCAGCGGGCGCTTCTGACCCTATCTTTTCCCTGACCCGATGGATTCCCGGGGGTGTTTTGAAGGAGTTTTCACGGATGCCGCAGCCGAAGCGGGAGGTTGAAGCACCATAGCTCATGGTGACAGTGTCTTTCTCGCAGACGAAGAGGGTTTGCGCCTCTATCGACTGGACGAGGAAGGGCTCCGCGGGATCGGTCAGGAATTCCCGAAGTCTTTTATATATGCGATGCAATCGCCCGCTGTCCATCATTGACCTCTATTTTTGGTCAGCCCGTTTCCGTGTTCCTGCGTGCAAGGTTTTTTTGAACTGTTTTGAAAGTGCAATCGAAAATATAACAAGGATTGTTGGATCTGTTCTTTCAACATTCAAGCCATTCAAACATTCAAGCGGTTGAAGCTTTTTTTTCGGGGTGGCGGGACGAGAATTTGCGCGCGCCACCCCGGTTAAAGGAGGTTAGTCTGCCTGTTTTCTTAAAAAGGTGGGTATATCGTAGCGATCATCGTCGATGTCTATGGTGTCGCTCTTCTGCCTGATCTCTTTATAATCGACCTTGTAATCGATGGCGACCTTCTTTTTCATGAATGACGGGACGTTCTCGTCATCAAAGAGCTTGCCCCGAAGGAAAGGCTCCGTCTTGTCTTCGTCGATCACGGCGCGTTCCTCGAAGCCGGTGGCGATGACGGTGATCCTGATGGAATCCTGCATGGAAGGATCATAGACGAGGCCCCAGATGATCTTTGCATCCTCGTGGGCCTGTTCCTGTATGAGCGTGGACGCCTCGCTGACCTCGCTCAAGGTCATGTCGGTGTTGCCCGTGACGTTGATGAGGACACCCCGCGCTCCGTGAATGGAGATGTCTTCAAGAAGCGGGCTCGATATGGCCTTCTGTGCCGCGTCGTGCGCCCTGTTCTCGCCTGTCGACTCGCCGATGCCCATTATCGCCATGCCGCGCTCGCTCATAATGGTCTTTACGTCGGCGAAGTCGACGACGACGTGTCCGGAGCCGACGATGAGATCGGAGATGCTCCTTACCGCGTTAAGGAGGACCTCGTCAGCCTTGAGAAAGGCCTCCATGATCGTCATGTGGCGTCCGCCGATGGAAAGAAGCCGCTGGTTCGGTATGGTGATGAGAGAGTCTACGCGTGATTTCAACTGGATGACGCCGTTCTCGGACTGGGTCATCCTGTCCTTGCCTTCAAAGGCGAAGGGTTTCGTGGTGATGGCCACGGTCAGCGCGCCTACTTCCTTGGCAATTTCCGCAATGACCGGGGACGCTCCCGTGCCGGTGCCGCCGCCAAGGCCGCAGGTTATGAAGACCATGTGGGCGCCCTTGAGGTGGTCCTTTATCTTGTCCACATCCTCGAGGGCGGCCTTCTTGCCGATCTCCGGGTTCGCGCCCGCGCCGAGGCCCTCGGTGAGCTTCGTCCCGATCTGGATCTTTACGGGAGCCTTGCAGGTGCTCAGGGATTTGATATCGGTGTTGACCGCAATAAATTCGACACCCTGAATGCCCGCGTCCACCATGTTGTTGAGCGCGTTGCAGCCGCCTCCTCCAACTCCGATGACAATGAGTTTTGCAGAAAATCCGTTGTTCTCGTCCATGTAAAACATTGCGCTCACAGATACACCTCCTAGAATATTTCTTTAAACCAATCCTTCATTTTTGTAAGCAGCCGCTGATTGCTGAAGAGCTTCTTCATCGACCGTGCTGCATCGAATCCGCGTTTCTTCCCCCTTCCCTCCTTGAAACCGAAAAGTAAAAGCCCCACCGCTGTCGCGTAGGCGGGATTGTTCACCACATCTATCAGGCCTCCCACCCCGATGGGGTCCCCCTTGCGGGAGGGGAGGTTGAATATGTTCTCCGACATCTCGGGTATGCCGTCGAGATTGGCGCACCCGCCGGTAAGGACAACGCCCGATGCAAGAAGCTTCTCGAGGCCTGATTTCTTTATCTCGTCGTATATGAGCGAAGCCACTTCCTCGACCCGCGGCTCGATGATGTCCGCGAGCGTCTTGCGCTGGAGCGTCCGCGGTTTCCTGCCGCCGACGCTGGGCACCTCTATGGTTTCGTTCTGTCCGACCAGGTTCGCCATGGCGCAGCCGTATTTCTTCTTGATCTTTTCTGCATCATCGATGGGCGTTCTCAGCCCGATGGCGATGTCGTTTGTAATGTTGTTGCCTCCGAAGGGCAGGACGGAGGTGTGTTTTATAGCTCCATTTGCGTAGACGGCGATGTCGCTCGTCCCTCCGCCGATGTCTACAACGGCCACGCCGATCTCCTTCTCTTCGGGTGTCAGCACGGCCTCCGCGGAGGCGAGCTGACACAATATGATGTCGTCGACGTTGAGACCTGCAAGCTTGCAGCACTTGATTATGTTCTGGGCGGACGAGATGCTCCCCGTCACGATGTGGACCTTTACCTCAAGCCGCACGCCGGTGATGCCGACGGGGTCCCTTATACCGTCCTGGTCGTCGACGATGAATTCCTGGGGGATTACGTGGATCAGCTCCCTGTCTGCCGGTATCGCAACCGCCTTGGCGGCGTCTATCGCCCTCTCAATGTCATCGGGACGGACCTCCTGGTCCTTGACCGCCACCACGCCGTTGCTGTTGAAGCTTTTGATGTGGGCGCCGCCGATCCCGGCAAGGCAGGAATCTATCTTGATGCCCGCCATGAGCTCCGCTTCCTCAACGGCCTTCTTGATGGAATTGACGGTGCTGTCCATGTTGACGACAACGCCCTTGCGCAGCCCCGTGGAAGGGTGCGAACCGATACCGACGATATTGACCTTGCCTTCCGCCGCCTTTCCGACGACCACACAGATCTTTGTCGTCCCTATATCGAGCCCTACGAGAAGTTCATCGTCCTTCACCGTCTCACCCCTTCCTTTCCTGTATTATGGCGCCTTTTTCGAAGCGCGCGTCGATGCATTTTATGAGAAGGCCCCGTTTTCTGGCGTTCTCAAGAACGGCCAGGGCCCTTTTAAGCCTTGTCCTGTATTCCTCTCTCCCGAGGATGATCTCAACACCGTCGTTGAGACTGAAGATGGTCATGCTGCCCTCCTGGTATGCCACCTCGGATATCTGTCCCTTTTTCACCATGCCCGAGGCGATCCAGGAATTTGCCTCATTGAAGACGCTCTTGGCGTCCGATCTCTCCCTTGTGTTGATGATGTAGAGCCCCTTTACGTCATCCTTGCCGAGGGCCCGGTAGGGTTCGCCCGTTTCATCGAGAATCTGGATGTTGCCGTCGCCCGCCACCCACAGGGCCGAAGGCTTCTTTTCCTTGACGTCGATAACAATGGAGAAGGGGTAGACCCTTTTCACGCTCACCTCTTTCACGAACGGGTGGGAGGTGACGGCGTCGCGCACCTTGGCGACGTCCACTTTGAGGATGCTTTCCGTGAGGTGCGGCGTGATCTTGCCCGCCATCTCCCTGTCGCTGAGCTGGCTCATGCCGTTCACCTTGACGTTCTGCAGGAAGAAGAGAGGCTCTTCCCGGGAGAAAAGATAGATGACGGAGAGCATTGAAAGTATGCACACCGGTCCGACAAAGAGTATGTATAAGAATTTTTTCATGTCTTCAGTGACGCTCCCGCAAGTATCTCCTCAACGAGTGAATCAAAGGTCCCTCCCTCGTAGATCCATGCCTTGGGGACAAGAGAGGTTTCCGTCATGCCCGGTGATGTGTTGATATCGATTACGAGAGGCACCTTGTCCATGATAAGCATGTCGATGCGGACACACCCTGTCAGGTCGAAGCTGTCGCATACGTCCATGGCGACGGCCTGTGCCTTCTTCGCAAGCGTCCCCGGAATCTGGGCGGGGACGATGTACCGGGTCATCCCTTTCGTATATTTTGCCTCGAAATCGTAGAAGCCTTTCAGGGGCCTTACTTCGACGACAGGCAGGGGCCTGCCGTTCACTACGGCCACGGTGATCTCCTGGCCGCTTATGAACTCCTCGATGACGATCTTCCTGTCATACTTGAGGGCCTCTTCCATGGCCGCCGGAATTTCCGCTTTTTTGTTGACCAGGGATATGCCGATCGTTGAGCCCTCGTTTGCTGGTTTGACGACGAAGGGGGGCTTGAGCTTTATCCTGCTTCCGGCCGAGGCGATCGCGTAAGCCGGGGTGGGGATGCCTTTCGCTTCAAGGATGAACTTCATGACGGCCTTGTCCATGGCCGCCGCGGAACCGAGGACGCCGGGGCCCGTATAAGGTATACCCATCATCTCAAGGAGCCCTTGGACGGTGCCGTCCTCGCCCCACCTGCCGTGAAGGACGATGTAGGCGACACCGATCTTCTCTTTTTTGAGCTTCCCGGCGAGGCCGGCCTTCGCGTCGATGGCAACGGCCCTGTATCCCGATCTGAGCAAGCTTGCCAGAACGGCATCGCCGCTCTTTAAGGATATCCCGCGCTCCGACGATTTTCCTCCCAGCAGGACACCGATCTTCATGTCCTTAAGTGTCTTTTTATCCATTGAACCCCCAGAGCTCCACCTCTTCCTCGAGCTTCACACCGAGTCTGGAGAAGACCTCTCCCTTTATCTTGTCTATGAGGGACGCGATGTCGCGGGCCCTTGCGTGACCTAAGTTCACGATGAAGTTCGTGTGTTTTTCGGAGACGCATGCGTCTCCTATGCGATAGCCCCGAAGACCTGCCCTGTCGACGAACCACCAGGCCGACCGGTCACCCACGGCCTTGAATACCGATCCGGCGGAAGGGTATTCCATGGGATGGTTCTTCTTGCGCTCCAGGTAAACGCGGTCCATGTCCTCCTGAAGTTTTTTTGCATCTGACGACCTCAGGCGGAACCGGGCGTTGATGACACAGTCGCTGCGGCCGACGGGTGATGCCCGGTAACTGAATTCTTCTTTGCCGGGCTGTTTTTCGATGATCTCGCCGCTGCTGTTCATGATGTCGACGGCGGTGAGCGTGTCAGATATGGACTGGCCGAAACTGCCCGCGTTCATCCTGATGCCTCCCCCGACACTGCCCGGAATCCAGTAGAGTTTTTCCAGGCCCGCGAGGCCGCGGCGTGCGCACTCGCTGATGAACCTTTTCAGCGAATATCCCCCGCCCACCTCGGCGACGGCGCCGTCCGGGGTCTTTGTGAAGTGCAGGCGGTTCATTTTCGTTATACGCACCAGGGCCTCTTTTATCCCTTCGTCGCTGACGATGACATTCGTCCCGTTGCCCAGGAAGCGGTATGGGATGCCCTTATCGTTAAGGCGCCGTGCCATCGCCGCGAGGTCCTGCCTGTCGGCGGGGTAGCAAAGCAGCTTCGCCGGTCCCCCGACACGCATCGAGGTGTATCTCTTCATAGACACGTCTTTCAGCACTGTCCCTTTTATTCCTTTCCACTCCATGCGCTTTTCAGTCTCTCGTCAATTTTATAGAGGTCGCCGGCGCCGAGGGTGACGACTACATCCCCCGCGGCCGCGTTCTCCAGGATCTTCTGCACAACATCTTCTCTTTCAGGCGCGAAGACGACATTCTTGTGGCCGCTCGCACGTATCTTCTCGGCGAGGTTGGACCCCGTCACCCCCTCGATGGCGTCCTCCGACGCCGCGTAGATCTCGGTGAGGATGAGGATGTCCGCTTCGTTAAAGGATGTCACGAAATCTTCCATGAGCGCCTGTGTCCTCGTGTAGCGGTGAGGCTGAAAGGCCACGATGATCCGCCCCTTCCACATCTTCCGTATCGCCGACAGGGTCGCCTTGATCTCCGTCGGGTGGTGTCCGTAGTCGTCTATGAGCTTGATCTCGCCGTCCCATTTCACCTCCAGCCTGCGGTGTATCCCGGAAAAGTCCTTCAGGGCCTCCTGTATGGTCCGAAAGGGTATGTCGAGCTCGATTGCGGCGCCGCACGCCGCCAGCGCATTGACCACGTTGTGGATCCCCGGCAGGGTGAGCTCTATTTCACCCAGGTCATAGCCTTTGTAAATGACCCTGAACCTCGTCAGGAATCCTTCATAGGAGATGCCTTCAGCCCTCAGGTCGGCCTGTTTGGACAGGCCATATGTCATGTAACGGCGTTTCAGCATGGGGATGAGACTCTGCACGTTCGCGTTGTCGATGCAGATGACGTTGAGCCCGTAGAAGGGGACCTTGTTGAGAAAGGCCAGGAAGGCGGCCTTGATGTCGTTTATGTCCTTGTAGAAATCGAGGTGTTCCAGGTCGATGTTCGTCGTGACGGCGATGGTGGGGAAAAGGAGCAGGAACGTGCCGTCGCTCTCGTCGGCCTCGGCGACGAGGAACTTGCTGTCACCGAGCTTTGCGTTGCTTCCCAGGGAATTCAGCCTTCCGCCGATGACGCAGGTGGGATCGAGCCCGGCGTGGCCGAGGATGGAGGAAACAAGGGATGTCGTTGTTGTTTTGCCGTGTGCCCCCGCGACGGCAATGGAGTATTTCATACGCATGAGCTCGGCGAGCATCTCGGCGCGCTGGATGACGGGGATGAAGAGTTCCTTTGCCTTTTTCACCTCCGGGTTGTCGGGTCTTATCGCCGACGATATGACGACCACGTCGGAGTCGACGATGTTCTCCCCGCGATGGCCGTAAAATATCGTCGCGCCCAGCGTTTCCAGGCGTTGAGTGATCTCCGTCTGGCGAACATCAGAGCCGGTGACCTTGAAGCCGAGGTTTATGAGGACCTCGGCTATACCGCTCATCCCGATGCCTCCGATGCCGACGAAATGCACCCGCTCTATTTTATGAAAGACCATGTTCTATTCCTCCGATGATGCGCGCCGCCGCGTCCTCCACGAATATCTTTCCCAGGTTTTCTCCCATTTCCCTGCTCAGTTCCTGTTCTTTCATGAGATGGCTTATAACGCCAAAAAGCCTCTCTCCCGTTGCTTCATCGTTGCCGATGAGGTAGCACCCTCCTGTCGCCTCCACATAAGCGGCGTTCTGCCATTGATGGTTGCCTGCCGAGTAAGGGTAGGGGATCAGTATGGCGGCCTTGCGGAAAAAGGCAAGTTCGAATATGGTCGTGGCCCCCGCCCTGGATATGATGACGTCGGAGAGGGCGTAGTATTTCTCCATTTCGTCGGTGAAGGCGAAGACCTCGTGGGCCACAGGGCTTTTTGAATAGGCGGCGCTTATCCTTTCAAGGTCATCGGCGCCCGTCTGATGGTATATGACGGCATCCTTGCGGCCTTCGAGATAAGGCAGCAGGGTCAGTACGGCGTCATTGATGCTTTTTGCCCCTCTGCTCCCGCCGAAGACGAAGATGCCGAAGGAGGAGCCTTCCTTTCTGAGGCCTTCAAGCTTTTTCAGTCTCTGGCGCAGCGGGTTGCCGGTGTGGAGGACCTTCTTCCCCTTGAGGTATTCCCGCGTCCCCTCGAAGCTTATGAAGGTCATGCGGGCTATCTTTGAAAGGAGCTTGTTGGCAAGCCCGGGCTGAACGTTCTGTTCATGGACGAAACAGGGTATGCCGAGCAGCCGGCCCGCGATTATGACCGGCACCGAGGTGAAGCCTCCCATACCGAGGATGGCGTCGGGTTTTTCCTCCTTCAGGATCCTGCGTGACATGACAATGCCCTTCAAGACCCTCAGGATGGTGATCATCTTGTGGACCGGGGAGCGCCCCAGGAACTGGTGCGCCTCGATAAAACTGAGCCTGAAGCCGGCGCCGGGAATGAATTTTCCTTCGAGTCCATAGGGGGTCCCGATAAAAAGGACGCTGCTGTCCGCGTCTTTTTTCATAAGCGTCTCGGCCACGGCTATTCCCGGAAAGATGTGTCCGCCTGTTCCTCCCGCGGATATGACAAGTCTCATGAGCGCCCCCCTTCCGTTTTCAGCATGACCCCGGTGAGGGGTACAAGGATGGCCAAAAACAGGATGGGCTGATAGAGGAGCCCGGAGGAGAATTTCACTCCCAGGACCATGAGGATGTCCATGGATATATAGAGGAAACCGAAGAACGGAAGCATGCCCGTGAGGGTGCTTTTTTTCATGACAAGAACAAAGCTCGCGATGAGAAGGGCGAATGAGGCCCCGAGCAGTATATACTTGTTGATGCCGGAGAGCCCGGTGAGGCCGCTTCCCAGGATGCCGGCACCCTGACGGTAGCTCATGAAGGAAGCGATGATCGTGTATGCCCCTATGAAAGGTATAATGCGGTGCCTTCCGAGGATGAAGAGGAAGAGGATGAGCGCCAGCGCGAAGGATATCATGAGGACCAGCCTGCCCGTCATAAAGAGGTTGAAGCCAGCCGAGAAGAAAAGGATCGAAAGGGCCGTTACCTCTTTGAAAAAATCCTGGCTTTTTTCCTCCATGCCCATGAGGTAGAGGATAAAACTGTAGAAGGAGAGGAAGATGATGGCCATACGGGCGGGATCGGCAAGGGCTATCTTCGGATAGAAGAAGAACAGGACCGTTACCATGAAGCAAAGGACGATGAGCGGGTATTTCATTGCCTCTATTGCCCGCTGGGGGAGACGATAGATGCAGAAGGCGGCCGCCGCCGCGGCGAAGACGATAAGCGCCCTCGCCAGCGTGAACTCCCTGAAGAAGCTGTACGTGAGAAGCATCGTCGTCATCGCGATAAAGATCTGTTTCACAGCGCCTCTACCATTCTCCTGAACGTGTCGCCCCGCTCCTTGTAGTTTTTGAACATGTCGAAACTGCTGCACATGGGGGACAAAAGCACGATATCTCCCGCTGTGGCTATCGAGAACGCCCTCTGCACGGCCGAGGCCATATCGTCACCATGCTCGGTGGGGATCGCGTCGCCAAGCTCCGAGGTTATCCTGCCGCTGGCCTCGCCTATTGCGATGATCGCCTTTATCTTGCCCGCCTCACCGCGGATGGCCCGGTAGCTGCCGCCCTTATCTTTTCCGCCCGCGATGAGGATGATATTGCCTTCCATGCTCTCCAGGGCCCTTTTTGCCGCATCGACATTCGTTGCCTTGGAATCGTTGTAGAAGGAGACCCCGCTCACGCTGCGGACGAACTCGACCCTGTGGGCCAGGCCCTTAAAGCCCCTCAAGGCCTCTTCTACATCCTTCGCGTCGATACCGAATATCTGCGCGGTGAGGACAGCCGTCAGGAGGTTTTCCGTGTTGTGGATTCCGACGAGCGGCGACAGGCTCCTTGGGTATGACGTTTCCTTCCCGTCAAGGCGCACGCAGATACGGCCGTCCTTGAAAAAGGCGCCTTCTTCAAGTTCTCCGGCGGCGCAGAAGCCAAGCACCCGGGGAGTCCCCCTGATGACCGCGTCGAGCCCCTTCCTGATGATGGCGAAATCCTCTTTTGTCTGATTGTCAAAGATGCGGTACTTCGCCTCTTTGTATTCGCCATAACTGCGGTAGCGGTCCAGATGGTCCTCGGTGATGTTGAGGAGGATGGCCGCCCGGGGCTTGAAGGTTTCGATGGTCTCGAGCTGGAAGCTGCTCACCTCGACGATGACATGGGGCGTCTTTTTCCCTTCCGCGACATAATTGATGAGGGGGTTCCCTATGTTGCCGCCGACAAATACGGAACCGAAGGCCCTTTCGAATATCTCGCCGATGAGGCTTGTCGTCGTCGTCTTGCCGTTGGTGCCGGTGATGGCGATAACAGGTTCCCTGATGAAGGAGAAGGCAAGCTCCATTTCACCGATGACCCGCACCCCCGCCTGCCGTGCTCCGCGCAGCACCGGCAGCTCGCTGTCGACGCCGGGGCTGAGCACGATCATCGGGTAGGCATTGAAGTCTTCCTGCCGGTGGGGCCCGAAGTGGCCGGTGAAGGGGATCCCGCCGAGGCCTTTGAGTGTATCCGCGAGGAATGCCTCGCTTTTTTCATCGGCAAGGCCGATCTTTTTTCCCAGCCCGGAAAGGAACTTCGCCGCCGCGATGCCCGAGGCACCGAGCCCGACTATCAGTATGCGATCAGGTATGTCCATCTTACCTCAGTTTCAATGTACTAAGAGCTATAAGCCCAAGGATCACGGATATGATCCAGAACCGTACCACTATTTTTCCCTCGTTCCATCCCTTCAGTTCGAAATGATGATGGATGGGCGCCATCCTGAAGACCCTCTTGCCCCGGAGCTTGAAGGAATAGACCTGGATGATGACGGAGAGGGTCTCCATGACAAAGATCCCGCCGGCGATGACGAGGAGGAACTCCTGTTTGATGATGACCGCTATCGTTGCAAGGGCCGCCCCCAGGGAGAGAGACCCCGTGTCGCCCATGAAAAGCTCTGCCGGGTGGGCGTTATACCAGAGAAAACCTATGCCGGCGCCGAGCATGGCCCCGCAAAGGATGGTCAGCTCCCCTGCGCCCTTGACGTAGAATATCTGGAGATATTGCGCGAATATGATGTTGCCGACGAGATAGGAAAAGATCAAAAAGGTGGTGCAGACGGTGAGGACGGGACCGATGGCAAGGCCGTCGAGGCCGTCGGTGAGGTTGACCGCGTTTGATGTGCCGACGATGATGAAGATGCACAGCAGGATATAGAAGACCCCGAGGTCAGGGAGTATGTTCTTGAAGAACGGTACGGTCAGCTGCGTGATGAAACCGTACTTGAAATAGATGAGTGCGCCTATTGTCAGCCCGAAGACTATCTGCAGGGTGAACTTTGTCCTCCCCGATATGCCCTTTCCGCTCGTGCCTTTCAGTTTCTGCACGTCGTCGATGAAGCCTATGGCCCCGAAGGACAGAAGCGCGAAGGTGACTATCCATATATAATAGTTGGTCAGGTCAGCCCACAGGAGCGTCGGTATGATGGTGGCGATGAGGATCACGAAACCGCCCATGGTGGGAGTTTCCTTCTTTGCCTCGTGACGGTCGGGAACATCTTCCCGCTTGCCGCTCCTTATCTTCCATTCGTGGAATTTCCTTATCACGTAAGGCGTGAGGATAAAGCTGATAATAAGTGCCGAGAGTATGGACAGGACGGCCCTGAAGGTGATGTAGCGGAACACGTTGAAGACCGTGGCTTTTACGTGAAGCTGGTAGAGGAGATAGTATAACATTACTTAAGCGCCTCCACGATCTCTTCCATTTTGAATGCCCGTGAGCCTTTTACCAGGACCGTGTCGCCTGCGCTAAGGCTTGCCGCGACATGTTCTACGAGCCTTTTCCTGTCGTCAAAAAGCGCAGCCCGGGCCGGCCCGAGTTCCTCGTATGTCTCGCGCGCCTCTTCGCCGATGAGGGCTATGAGGGCGATGTCCGCTGCCTTGAGCGTGCTGCCGAGCTGCCTGTGGTAACGGGAGCTGTCCTCTCCCAGCTCCTTCATGCCCCCCAGTATGGCCACCCGCTTTCCCTGTGCCGGAAGGTTCAGGAGGGTCTGTATGGCCCAGTACATGGATGAAGGGTTTGCGTTGTATGTGTCATCGATGATGACGTACCCTTTTTTGGCTTTAATCGGCTGGAATCGTTTGTCATAGGACGTGAATTCTTCGATCGCCGAGGCGATCAAGGCCTCCTCCACCCCCATGGAGGAGGCCATTGACGCTGCAGCGAGGAGGTTATAGAGATTATGCTTGCCGAGAAGGGCCGTCTTTGTTCTGATTGCCGTTCCGGCGGATGTGATCGATATCCTTGAGCCCTCCCATCCGAGGTTTTCATCCACATGAAGGTGCCAGGCGGCATCATTGTCGATGCCGAATGTAACGGCCCTGTGCCTGAAGTCGCGGTACCGCGGCAGGATGAGGGGGTCGTCGGCGTTGACGAAGACCTCTCCGCCTTCCCTGGTATTGAAAAAGATGTCCAGCTTTTCCTCGAGGATGCCCTCGATCGTCCCGAGCCCCGCGAGATGGGAAGGATTGATGTTGGTGATGAGCGACATATCCGGATCTGTTGCGAGGGCAAGTTTTTTGATCTCCCCCGGCATATTCGTCCCCAGTTCAAAAATGCAGATCTCAGGGTTGCCTGTTATGGAGAGTATGCTCATGGGGACGCCGATGAGGTTATTGAGATTCTTCTCATTGAAGTGGACGGTGTAGCGCTTTTTCATCATGCCGGCGAGGGCCTCTTTGGTCGTTGTCTTGCCGTTGCTTCCCGTGATGGCAATGAACCTGCCGGAAAGACCATCACGTTTAAAGCGCGCCAGATCGAGAAGGGCCGCCCCCGTGTCTTTAACTATAATGACAGTGCCCGGTGAGCCGGCGATGGAACCCGAATGGCCGATGTCGGACAGCGTCCCTCCCCCGGATCTCTTCAGGGCCTCGCCGATGAAGGAATGGCCGTCGAAGTTCGGTCCCACGATGGGGATGAAAAGCTCGCCTTCCCTTATGGTGCGTGAATCCGTCGAGATGCCGGTAAAGACCTCCTTTCCTTTTTGCGGCACCGTTCCGCCTGTCGCTTTTACCACGTCTTCAAGTCGCCACATTGAGAAACTCCTCGATGACTTCTCGGTCGCTGAAGTGGAATGTCCTGTCCCCGATGATCTGGTAATCCTCGTGGCCCTTGCCGGCCACGAGCACCACGTCGTCCTGTCTTGCCATCCGTATGCTTTCAAGGATGGCCTCGCGCCTGTTCTCGATGGCCTTGAACGGTTTGCCGTCGAAGCCCTTCGAGATGTCGTCGATGATCCGCAGCGGATCTTCACCCCGCGGGTTGTCGGAGGTGACGATGACATGGTCCGCGATGCTCGACGCAATGGCGCCCATGACGGGCCTCTTTGTGGTGTCCCTGTTGCCTCCGCAGCCGAAGACAACGATGAGTCTTCCCTTCTTGAGCCTTCCGAGAAGGGTGAGCACGCTGGCCAGTGCGTCCGGAGTGTGTGCGTAATCGACAAAGGCAAAGATGCCCCTGTCGTTCTTTACGCGCTCGAGCCTGCCCGGAACGCCGTCCAGTCTTTCGACGCCCTCCCTGATAACGGAGTGCGGTATACCTGCGACATGGCCTGACAATGTTGCTGCGAGGATATTTGAGGCATTGAACATGCCGATCAAAGGTGAGGCGATGGGGATCTTTTTCCCCTGGAGGGATATGGTGAGTGTCAGACCATGGATGCCTTCGGACCAGTCCGAAAGGCAGGCATCCGCGAAACCCTTTATGCTGTATGAGAGCGTTTTCACCGGCTGGCCGATGGCGAACTCTCTTATGGAGGGATCGTCAATGTTCATAATGGCGCATCTTTTCTTTTTCCTGCTTCTCATCAGGTAGTCTTCGAAGAGGAGCTTTTTTGCAGCCCTATAGCTGTCGAAGTCCCTGTGGTAATCGAGGTGGTCATGGGTGAGATTTGTGAATACGGCGGTATCAAAATCTATGCCTTCGACACGGCACTGGTCGAGTGCGTGGGAGGAAACCTCCATAACGACGTGGGTTGTGCCTGAACGGGCCATGTCGTCAAGGAGCCGGTTTATCTCGCTGGCACCCGGGGTGGTGTTTTCCGCCTTGACAATCCTGCCGCCAAAGCGGTGGGATATCGTACCGATGACGCCGGGCCTTTTGCCCGCCGCCTTCAAAATGGACTCCATAAGATAGGTTGTCGTCGTTTTGCCGTTTGTGCCGGTGATGCCCGTCACGTGCATCTTCCGTGATGGATGGCCATGGAATTTTGAAGCGGCCTGGCCCAGGGCCTTCGCGATGTTCCCGACGCGGACGATGCAGGCGAAGGGTCCTTCGGTCGGGCCGTCCGTGACGACAGCCCGCGCCCCGCGCCTCAGGGCGTCATCGATAAAGGCCCGCCCGGTGCCCGCCGCGAAGAAGAGGGAGCCTTCGGACACGCTGCGGGAATCCTTGGTAATGTCCGTGATCTCCACGGAGGTGTCGCCGTGGATGCTTATTTTATCGATGCCGCGTATGATCTCACCGAGTTTCAACGCTGGTTTGACCTCCCGTATAGAACGCACTGCGTATCGCCCCTTACCTGCTCCTGAGGTTTCGGCAGCTGATCGGCAACCGTGCCCCAGCCGTATATCTTTATCTTCTGTGTCCTGGGTGCGAGCATGTCGAGGGCCGCTTTCATGGAAAGCCCCGAAAGATCGGGCATGTCGAAGGCGGTGTCGCTCTCGGCCTTTTTGCCCTGTCTCGGCTCGCCCGCACTTGTGATCTCGAAGACGCCCGATTGTTTCCGCACCTCGAAGGCGCCGTCGGCGAAGGGAAACAATGAATCAAAGCCTTCCGTGACATGTTTACCGTAAAGCGCCGTGAGCACCTTTTTGTCCACGCTGAAGCCCTTCCCTGTCATGGTATCGAAGGGCAGGGACCTGTCGGGAAGCACGATCCCTTCTTTTTTTAGAAATGCCTCGATATTCTTTTTGCCGATGACCCTGGAGAGGCTTTTTAATCCTTCCCTGTCTTTGTCCCGGAGGATATCGAAGGGTTTTTTCAGATACACGCGGGAGGGATCCCCGTCCTTTTTGATGAGGATGAGACCTTCTTTCTCGATGAGGCCCTCTTTGATCGATGAGGCCACGATGGGAATTGCGATCAGGAGAGACGGCTCTATGGAGGGGCTGTCCTTGGCGATAACGGGCTGATGCACCTGCGCCGCATGTCCGGTGTCTGCCCCCGGCGCGGCGACGCTCATGCCCTTTGGCGCCGGTCTTGCCGATATATCAAAAGTCCTTTTCATTACGAACCTGTCCTGAATATTGAATGCCAACGCCGCATACGTAAGCCCGATGAAGGCGCATACAAAGAAGGCTTTCTGGATCGCCCGCTTGTTCATTTCAAGACGACGACCTCTTCTTCTTTCGGTTTTGTGAGCCCCAGCCGTTCCCTGGCTTTGAGCTCAAGCAGCCTTGTCTGGGTGATGCCCGCGAGGTCCAGCTTCAGTTTATTGTGTGTTTCCATCAATTCCCGCTCAAGCTTAAGCGTCTCGATGAGGTCTTCCCTGGCGCGATTATGAGCGCTGACCAGTACGAAACTTACCATCATCACAACGGCGACGATAAAGCAGAAGAAGATGATGGGCCTGAGGCTCCCTCTGAACGTGGCCCTCGGTGAATCGATGTATATTCTTTGCATAATTCCCCCGTTAGTTTTTTTCCGCCACGCGGAGCTTGGCGCTGCGCGACCGGGGATTGCTCAAGACCTCTTCCCTCCCGGGTTTTATGGCTTTTCGCGTCAGCACGTTCAGGGTTCTATCGTTTCTGAAACGTTCCTTCACCATCCTGTCCTCGAGGGAATGGAAGGTGATGATGCCGATCCTGCCTCCGGCGGCCAGGAGACCGACGGCCGCATCCATACCCTGCGCAAGGCTGCCCAGTTCGTCGTTCACAGCTATCCTCAATGCCTGGAAGGTCTTGGTGGCGGGATGGATCCTGCCGGTCCTTTTTTTCGCTGATGCGACGATGCTTGCGAGCTGTCTGGCTGTGCGTATCTTCTCTTTTTTCCTGCTGTCGAAGATGACCTTTGCTATCTTCCTGGACCTGTGTTCTTCACCGTATTCATAAAGAATGCGGGCGATGTCCTCCTGACGGTAGGAGTTGACTATCTCGTAAGCCGTGAGCGCCTCGCGTGTGTCCATTCTCATGTCGAGCCCTTCGTCATCGTTGAAGCTGAAGCCTCGCGAGTCAGCCAGCTGGTAACTCGAAATACCGAGATCGAACAGTATGCCGTCTATGGACGATATCCCTATTCCCTGCAATATTTCCTTCAAGTTCCTGAAGTTTCCCCTCAGTAACGTTACCCGGCCGGAGTACTCTTTGAGCGTCTGTCCTGCCCGGTCCAGTGCTTCCTGGTCTCTATCAATACCTATAAGGTGTAAATTTCTGTTTCTGACCAGCATTCCAAGTGCATGTCCGGCTGCGCCTACGGTGGCATCGACAAATGTTCTACAACCGGTACTGATCAGATTTTCAAACACTTCGTTGGAAAGAACGGCTATGTGCCCCTGGTCGTTCAAAGACCAAGTTCCGATACGATATCGGCGATCTGATCGGGATCGGCAGTGGCCTGTCTCACCAGTTCTTCCCATTTTTCTTTTGCCCAGACCTCTATCTTTTTCCCTACCCCGATTATGACGACACTTTTCTGTATATGGGCATCCGTTTTCAGTGCCTGGGGAATGAGGATCCTTCCCAGTTTGTCTATGGGGCACTCGGATGCGCCTGAGTAGAAATAACGCAGGAAGGCGCGCGCCTCTTTTCGTATGGAGCCGGCGCTTGATATCTTTTCCTGTATGTTCAGCCATTCCTGGTAAGGATAAGCGACGATGCAGCCGTCCAGGTTGGTGAGGATAAGGCGCAGGTCGTGGTTCTGGGACAACGATTCCCGGAACCTTGCGGGAATGCTCACCCTGCTCTTGTCATCAATCGTGTACTCATAACGGCCTGCGAACAATTTCCCACCTTTTTACACTTTTTACCACTTTAGTCATTTATACTGGTAACTCTATAGTTTGTCAAGGTTTTTTTGTTCATTTCCGCTTTTGCCCTGTTTCGGTCTTTTTCTCTTTTGGGAAACCCGGGGAATGTCAGGCGGGCATTGTGTTGCGAGGACCTCCGCAGCGAGTTTCAGGCGGCAGGTTTTTTTACGCGAGCATCTTCACGATGATTGAACTGACGCCGGACAGGCGCTATTCCGATGAACCTGTGTTCACGTATGACAGGACGGTCAGGTGCGCCTTCTCGATGTCCCTGATGAGGGACGGTGTGACCAGATCGTACAGGTCCCCGGTTAAACCAAACCTTTCATAATACTCTTTCTTCAGGGCCGGCAGATCTTCATCCTGTCCGGTGTATCCCAGGGCTTTACAGATAAGGTCCGAAAGGCAAATGATAAAGCTCTCCTTCACAACTTCCCCGGGGATGCCTTCGGGCGGAAGAAATGCCGGGGCATGATGGTGCTCGATGGTTTCGGTGACGACATCGGGGAGCTGCCACTTATGCGCGATGATCGCACCGACAAGGGCGTGGTTCATCCCGTACCACTTCTCTTCCCTGATGACGGCCGGCAGATCAGCCGGCAGGTTCTTTGCAAAGACATCCCTCCTTTCCAGGAGCTGGAAAAAGTATTTTCCGATATCATGGAGGAGCCCTATTGTCCCGAGGGTGTATTCGGGCAGCTGGAACAGTGTTTTGCCCAGATGGCCCGCGCATGTGGAGACGGCAGCTGAATGGGTCCATATCTTCACATAGAGTTCCCGGTTGTTGTCCTTGAAAGAGGGCAAGGTGTTCTGGAGAATGTCCTCAAGGACCAGCGACCTTACGTTGTTGTAGCCAAGGAGCGTAATGGCCCGTCCCACGGATGTCACGCTTTCAAATTGTTTGAAATAGGCGGAATTGATCACCTGGAGGATCTTTGCCGAGAAAACGGGATTCGTCGAAACAAGGGAGGTTATCTCATGGGGATTCGACTGAGGCGTCTGCAGCAGGCCAAGGAGCCTGAGTGATGCCGTCTGAACATTGGGAAGGATCGATGCCCTGGCTTCGAGGTCTTTTTTGGCTTTTTCATCGACGGTGAAATGGGAAACAGGGAAAAGCCCCTCCCTGACGGGGATGTGATGGATCCCCCGCAGGGCCGGATAGGCTTCCAGCATGGCCGTTTTCTCATCCGGGACGGTGCGTGCCCTCGCAGGAATGGCGGTATTTTCACATTTTTCCGGGCCGGAGGATACAGGGCCCGTGGAAGGCACGTGCTGCGCCGCCTTGAGCCGTTTCGCATGATACAGGGCATATGCGATGAAAAGAAGCGCGACTAAGCATAATGACATGAAAAATACAGGCATGGTTTACCTTGTATTGAGGATAATCGGCTTTTTTTGTTTTTTCTTAATCTTCACATCGGCGGAGGTCCCCGGTTGTCTGTTGCAGGTGAGTTCCTTCACGAAGACGGCCGGGCGGGGACCTCCGCTGATGTCAAATGTCTTATCTGCGGTTTGTTTATCTGCGTTGTGTAACGCTTGTAAAAAGCCGGCCGCGGGACAGTACCCGCATAAAACTGTTGATAATTTGCTCACCTCGTTGTAGTCTTTTACTCCATCGCAAATTATCGGAGTGTCAATGAAGGTGCCAATTACACGGGAAGGCTATGAGGCATTAAAGAAAGATCATGAGAACCTGCTCAGCGTGAAACGCCCGCAGATACTCAAGGCCATCGAAGAGGCCCGGGCCCACGGCGACCTTTCGGAAAATGCCGAGTATGATGCCGCAAGAGAAGAGTTCCAGTTCCTTCAGAAAAAGGTTGCCGAGATCGAGGAGATGATCAAGAACTCCGAGATCCTGGATGTAAAAAAGGGCGACGGTGAGACCGTGGAGTTCGGCTGCACCGTGAAGCTCGTCAACCTCGATACCGATGAGGAGTCGTTTTACCGGGTCGTCGGCCCCTACGAGTCGGACATCAAGAAAGGCACCATTTCCATAACATCTCCCCTGGGAAGGGCGCTCATGGGCAAGTCCATCGGCGATGAAGTGAATTTTAACGCCCCCGGCGGAAAACGCACCTACGAGATCGTCAACATCGACTAAAAAACCGTTTGAACCGTATGAACCGTTTCAGCCGCTCGAACGTTACAGAAAAGAAAAGGCCTTGCCTTTGCATTTTCCGTTCAAGCTGTTCAAGCGGTTCAAGCGGTTGAAACGGTCTTTTAGATCCCGAAGGTCACCGTCATCACCTCTTCGAGGCTGGTGATGCCCTTCTCAACCTTTCTTAAGCCTGATTCGTAGAGGGTGCTCATGCCGAGCTTTCTGGCGGTATCACGCATTTGCTGATACGAGACGCTGTGAGTGATGATTGACTTGATATCTTCCGATGTGGACATGATCTCCGCGACGAGAGTTCTGCCCCGGTAGCCCGTGTTGTTGCATGCGGGGCACCCCCTGGCGCGGTAGATGGTCTCGGCGCGAAGCTTCACGGAACCGAGCTCTTTTGCGGTGGGTTTGTATTCCTCCTTGCATTCGGGGCAGAGTTTTCTTACAAGCCGCTGGCCAACGACAACGAGGATAGTCGGGGCGAGGAGAAAGGGCTCCACACCGATATCGATGAGCCTTGTGACGGCCGAGGGCGCGTCGTTCGTGTGGAGGGTGGAAAGGACAAGATGGCCGGTCAGGGCTGAACGGACGCATATCTCCGCCGTTTCGAGATCGCGCACCTCGCCGACAAGCATTATGTCCGGGTCCTGGCGCAGGAAACTGCGCAGGGCCGAGGCGAAAGTGAGGCCGATCTCCGGTTTTACCTGGACCTGGTTGATGCCGGCGAGCCGGTATTCGACGGGGTCTTCCACGGTGACGATGTTCTTCTCTGTGGATTTGATCTCCTGGAGTATGGCATAGAGCGTGGTGGATTTTCCGCTGCCAGTGGGTCCCGTCAGGAAGACGAGGCCGTAGGGGCTGAATATGGCCTTTCTCAGCTTTTCAAGGTCGTCATCTTCAAAGCCCATCTGATCGAGCTCAAGGATCACCCCGGTCCTGTCGAGTATCCTCATGACCACCTTTTCGCCATAGATCGTGGGGATGATGGAGATCCTCAGGTCGATGGTGCGGTCTTCGAGCTTGACCATGAACGTCCCGTCCTGGGGAAGCCGTTTCTCGGATATGTCCAGGCCGGACAGGATCTTGATGCGGGACACTATGGGGAGGTGGAGGTGCTTCGGGGGCGGCGCCATCTCATAGAGCTTCCCGTCGATGCGGTACCTGAGTGAAACATGGTCCTCGAAGGGTTCGATATGAATGTCCGATGCGCGTTTATCAATGGCCTGCCAGAGCATGAGATCGACGAGTTTCACCGTCGGTGCCGCCTTGGCCCTGGCAAGGATGCCTTCTGTGCCCGCTGTTTCCTCCTGTGCCTCAGGAGACCTCAGGTCGAGGCGGTTGATCGCGAGCGGCTGATGATAGAATTTTTTAGAAAGAGATGTCGTGTCGTAGAATCCCTCTATCGCCCTTAAGATATCTGATCTGGTGGCGGCAATGGCACGGACCTCGCAGCCGGTGATCTTTTTCAGCTCGTCAATAAGCATCACGTCGAGAGGGTTGAACATGACACATGTGAAGACGCCGGCTTCCCGGGAAAGCGGAAGAATGACGTTGCGCATGGCGAACTGTTTTGGGATGAGCTTTTCAAGGTTCTGGTCGTAGGTCGGTCTCAATGATCCGTTTTGGGAAGAAAGGAGGGGAATGCCGAATTCCTGAGAAAGAGCGAAGGCGACATCGTCTTCGGCGATAAGACCTTTTTTGACCAGGACCTCGCTGAGATAACCACCGCCTGTCCTTTGTATTTCAATGGCTTTCTCAAGCTGTTCGGTGGAGATGAGCCGCTGGTCGATAAGAAAGGCGGCCAGCCGTCCGTCGGGAGATTCCTTCTTCAGTTTTGTCGTCATGGGAATATTGTAAGGAAAAAGCTGGATTATGGCAATCAATTAAAAAGTACAGGTCATGGGCCATGGGTGATAGGTCATGGGAAAGAAAAAGCAGGTGATGGATTGTGGGTAATGCATAGGTTTTTCTAATTTATTCGGTTAATAAATAACCAAAGAAACTGGAAAAACGAGAGAAATTAAAGAGACCGTGGCCTCTCTCCTGTCACCTATAACCTATGACCTATAACCCGTCTTTATGCTATACTGTCCGTCGGGGTGTTCATGAGAAGGCCGTGTTTTATCATTTTTATTTATGTCATAGCGCCGATGGTATTCATAACGGGTCTGTGCATCCATGCACGGGCCTGCACGATCTGGGCGTCAGCCGGGGACGCCGCAGGGGGAGGCGGCACCATCATCGCCAAAAACCGCGATAACGTGTCATCGTTGTATACGGGGCTTAAAATGGTCTTTCCATCAGGGGGTTTCCGTTTTTTCGGTATCCTTGATGTGCGTGCGGACTGGTACGTCGCGGCCGCCATCAACGAGAAAGGGCTTGTCGTGGTCAACGCCTCGGCAAACAGCGTTCCTGCGCGCAAGCGTCACACTGCAACCGAGGATGTCACGGAGAGGATACTGACCGCGTTTGACTCTGTGGATGCCCTCCTGGATCAGAAGGGTTTTTTCGAAAAAACGCATCCGGCGATCTACATCATTGCCGATGCGAAAAAGATAATGTCCGTCGAGGTGGCCCCGGGCGGGAGGGTGTCGGCCTGCGTGAAAGAGAATGGGACACTGGCATTTACAAATCATTTCACGGATGAAAGGATCATTGATGCAAACGAAAGGATGAGCCGGCAAAGCCTTCTGCGGCTCAAAGGGATAAACAGGCTGCTCGATGGTCCGGGACGGCCCCACAGCCTTGAAGGGTTCATTTCGATGAGCCGCGATGAGAATGGAGGCTCCGATGGGGCCGTTATGCGGAAGGCAAAAAAAGGGTCGAAGATACGGACGCTGGCAACATGGATCGTCAGGCTTGAGCCGGGAAAGAGCCCGGAGCTTTATGCCGGTCTTTTCAATTCCGACGAAAAACAGCGGACCTACAGGGTCAGGCTGGATGATGGTTTCTGGAACCTCGTTCCCCGGGACAACCGGCAGGAGAGATCAGGTGCGGAAGGGCAAAGGAATACACCGATAAAGGACGTGCTGCGTTCTCCGGGCCTGAGGAACAACCTGCTGCGGGCCCCGGATTATGATTCCCGGGTTAAAAACCCTTAAAGGGCTTTTTCTTTTTAACCTGCAGTTCAGAACGAACCTCGTATTAAACCTGTTGGCTTAGAGTTTTTGACTGCTTGTTTGAGCAGGTTTTTTGAACTTTGTCTTGAAATAGTCGATTATCCGCCGGGTGAATCCCGGTGAGGAGGATGACTGCGTTGAAGGGGCGGCCTTTGGCGGCGGCGACAGAGATATGTCTTCGGCCACGCCCGTTTCTTCCTTGATGAGTTTTTCCACCTTCTGCCAGTCCACCTTGTCCGAGATGCCGCGGGACTCGATCAGTTTTGTGGCATACTGCTTCAGTGAACGGTGCTTTTTGTATACATCGGTGCGCACTTCAAGGAAGATCCTGCCTTCGGCGGTGCTGGCGATCTTTACGGGCTCATATATGATCTCGCCCTGGGTGTTTATTTCGACAAGGGGGAAAAGACGTTCGATGTGTTCGCGGAGCATCCTTATGCACCCGTGGCTCATATAACGATAAACGCTCCCGGGATAGATGGTGTCATGGATGAGAACGGCAGGGATGGAGGTCGTGATGGCGTACTTGCCAAGGGGGTTTTTTGGACCGGGCGGTACGGCCTCTTCAACCTCTTTGCCTTTCAGGGCATATTCGATCTGGATCGATTCAGGCACGTACCAGACAGGGTCCTTCCTTTTGTTTTTGATGTGGAATTTTCCTTCAGGTGTTTTCCAGTCTCCGAACTCGTTTCGGAAAATGGCGCCGAGGCCCACCGGCAGGGCCATGAGCTGACCGGCCTGGAAAAAATAGAGTGTGCGGTCGGGAATGTTTATGATGATGCCGTTTTCGACCACCCTGGGGACGATCTTCCTGTTGTTCAGTTTCAGCACGGTACCCTCGACAAGGGGTTGTTTTTCGTCGAGGCCGTTGTCCCTGACGATGTTTTTCCAGTACACGCCGTACTTTGCGCCCACCCGGTAGACGTTGTCGCCCTTTGCGACGGTGTGGGTCGTCTCGCCGCCGATGATCATGTCGATGGCGGGTGTCTGAGATGCAAGGGCCGGCGCAAATGCAATGAAGACGAGCAATAACGCCGTTTTTATTGATGTTTTCATAGGTATGACAGATGCCTATTCTATTATAACTAAAGATAATTGACAACAAAAAAGTATAAGCGGCCCGGAAAGGGCCTCAACATTTTCCTTGAAACGGTTTACGGGTCATGCATTAATTTTTATTATGGCCCGGATCGAAGACAGATTTTCGGACAGCCGTTTTTTCATGCTTGGCATCATCCACGGGGATGCGAGGAATGATACTGTTGTGAAAAGGTGGATGGATGATGTCGGGCCCGGCGTTATCACTCTCGAGCTTTCTCCTTACGGCCTTGCCTTCAGACAGGAAAAAGGCCGTGCATACATGAAGAGGATCGATGCCATCTGCCGCAAACTGCAGTTTGAGGGGTACTCCTGCACGCCCGATGACCTGCGGTCTTTCTATTCATATGTAAGCGTTCCCCGTGAGTTCGAGATCGCCCGGGACTATTGTGCGGTGAACAGTGCGGACCTCTACCTGGTCGACATGGGCCTTTTCTCGTACATGAAACTGAAGAAGATCGATGAGCTTATCAGCGAAGAGAACATACGGAAAAACCTCATCGAGGACACGGGCGGCAGGTCGAATGGGCAAAAGGTGCTGGCCGGGCTTTATTTCAGGTCCGGGGTCAGCGCTTTTCAGTACACGGACGAAATGGCGCTTCGCGACAGGTTCATGTCCCGCAGGATCACTGTGCTCATGAGACGTTTCATCGGTAAGCGCATCCTTCATATCACCGGCTGGCAGCATTTGAAAGACCCGTTTGACCTCTATACCCCGTTAAGTCCCGTAAAGATATACCCCTATGATTAAGCTCTTTGTTTTTGATCTCGGGAAGGTCATCCTTCCCTTCGAGCACCGCCAGATAGCTGTGAAGCTCCACGAGGCCTCCATGATCCGGGACCGTTTCAAGCCGGATGATGTCTTCCAGTTCCTTTTCGATCATTCCAGGGGTTTTGTGAACGTTTATGAGGAGGGCCGGACGACGTCCAGGGAATTTTTCATGAAGCTCCGGGAAAGATACAAGCTGGACCTGGAATTCGAGGAGTTCAAGGAGATATGGAACAATATCTTCGAAGAGGACCCGGCCGTCAATGAGGTCATCCTTTATTTGAAGAAAAAAGGTTATCCCGTTTTCCTTCTCAGCAACACGAATGAACTTCATTTCGCCCATATCATAGAGAAATATCCCATTGTAAACTATCTCGATGAATGGATACTTTCCTTCGAAGTGGGCGCGAAGAAGCCGTCGGAGAAGATATATGACACAATATTCGAAAAAAAGACCGTTGAGAGGCACGAGGTCCTGTATATTGATGATATTCCCCAGTATGTCGAAGCTGCCGCCTCCTACGGTATCCCCGGTATCGTCTTCAGGGAGGCCGCAGATATATGGAAGGTGATACATGAGAATTGTGTGTAATGAAGACGGGTTATAGGTTATAGGTTATGGGTGATGAGGAAAACGGCTTCAGCCGTTCCAACGGTTTCAATCGTTCCAGCAGTTAAATGCTTTAAGTTTTTAGTTTTTCCCGTTGAAACTGGTGAAACGACTGGAACGGTTGAAACCGTTTTTAATAACCCATAACCTATCACCCATGACCCGTTCTTAGGAGGCCACTCGACTTATGCTCCAATTTCCCCATATTGACCCTGTTATCTTCAGGATAGGCCCTTTTGCCATGCGGTGGTACGGGCTTATGTATATCCTCGGTTTCCTGGCCTCATACGGCCTGACGGTGTACCAGTTCAGGGGTGGCAGGAAACCGGGCATACCCAGGGAGGCTGTGGACGATCTTTTCTTCTATCTTATAATAGGGCTCATTGTCGGTGCCCGCCTGGGGTACGCGGTCTTCTATAATCTGGGTTTTTATATCGATAATCCTCTCGAAGTATTCATGGTATGGCATGGAGGGATGTCTTTTCATGGCGGCCTCATCGGTGCCTTCATCGCCGGTGTTATCATTATAATCAGAAAGAATCTTCCCCTTTTTACAACGGTTGACCTTATCATCCCAACCGCCCCTGTGGGGATCTGCCTGGGAAGGATCGGCAACTTCATCAACGGCGAGCTCTTCGGTAAACCGGCGGATGTTCCCTGGGCCATGGTCTTTCCCCAGGGAGGCCCGGTGCCCCGGCACCCCTCTCAACTCTACGAGGCCTTTTTTGAAGGATTGCTTCTTTTTGTGATCCTCTGGTTCTACAAGGACAGAAAGAAACGGGAAGGTGAAGTATTCGCCCTGTTCCTTATTCTGTATGGGGCATTCAGGACCTTCTGCGAATTTTTCAGGCTGCCCGATACCCAGCTCGGGCATGTTCTGGGTCCTTTCAGCATGGGACAGGTCCTGAGCCTGATCATGGTGCTCCTGGGGGCAGCGCTCATGTTCCTCTACCTTCCGAAGCGGGGAAAAAGCAAAAATAGCGTTTCAACCGTTTGAGCCGTTTAAACCGTTCAATAAGCCGTAAGGCGTAAAGCGCGTGAAACCGTGAAGTGCTTTAGAAACCGTGAAGAGTGAAGCGTCAGGCGTAAACAGTTTCAGCCGTTCCAGCCGTGAAGCGTAAATCGTGAAACTGCAAGGTGTAAAAAACCTATGTTTTTCAACACCTCACGTCTAACACTTTACTGTTCACGGTTTTTAGAGGATCTCGACCAGTCCCGTATCTATATCGTAATACATGGTCGCCACAGCGATCTTCCCCTCCTGGACCATTTTCTCAAGCATGGGTTTTGACGATGCGATGGCGGCGGTGACGAGCCTGGCGTTCTCCCTGATGGCGTTGTCCACGAGATCCCCCGTTTTTCCCTTAACATTCTCAACAGCGGTGCTTATGACATCGGTGATGCTTCCTATGTGGCCGTGGGCCTCGCCGCCCTGTGCGGTTGCCGTCACCGCGCCGCACTTGGAATGGCCGAGGACGACTACAAGGCGGCAGCCGAGATGGTCTGCTGCGTATTCGATGCTCCCTAAGGCCATATCGTCGACGATGTTCCCGGCGAGCCTGATGATAAAAAGGTCGCCGATGCCCTGATCGAAGAGGATCTCCGGCGGGATCCTGGAATCAGAACATCCAACGATTATGGCGAAGGGCTTCTGACCTTTCGCGACCTCGTCACGGCGTTTTTTATCCTGGTTGGGATGGAGCTGTTTCGATCCGGCGAACCTTTTGTTTCCCTCAATGAGCGCCTGCAATGCTTTATCGATCTCGGCGTCTTTTATCATGGCCTTCCCCCTTAATCATCGTTTTGTACTGTATCATAATGGATTTGCGGTTATTCATCAAGTACTAACCCGGAGGTTCATCGCAAAGCCACAAGTATTGTGAAAATATTAACAAAAATTTGTTGACATCCCTGCAATGCCTGTTTAAAATAGTCTGTTCAATACGCGAATACGAGTAGTTTTACCCCAACATTTTAGAGGAGGTTATGTATGGCAGATGTAACAGAAGAAACCAAATTGTATCCCCCGTCAAAAGAATTTGTTGACCAGGCTTATGTGAAGAGCCGCGATGAGTACGAGAAGATGTGGAAACAGTCCGTTCAGGACCCCGAAACCTTCTGGGGCAACATCGCGAAAGAGCTTCACTGGTTCAAGCCGTGGATGAAGGTTAACAGGGAAGATTTTGCCAAGGGCGAAGTGGAATGGTTCATCGGCGGCAAAACGAACATTTCCTATAACTGCCTCGACTATCAGGTCGAGAAAGGCAAGGGAGACAAGGTTGCCATCCTGTTCCAGGGCGAACCGGAAGACGACGTCGTGAAACTCGCCTACAAGGAAATGCTTTCCATGGTTTCCAAGTTCGCAAACGTGCTGAAGAAAAAAGGCGTCCGCAAGGGCGACAGGGTTGCCATCTATCTTCCCATGATCTGGCAGCTTCCCGTTGTCATGCTCGCATGCGCAAGGATCGGCGCTGTCCACACGATCGTTTTCGGCGGTTTCTCCGCTGAGGCGCTCCGCGACAGGATCCTCGACGCCGGCGCAAAACTGCTCATCACCACCAACGGCTACTGGCGCAGCGGCAAGAACGTCAGCTCAAAGGCAAACGCCGACATCGCCTGCGACCTCTGCGCAAAAGAAGGCCACACCGTCGATAAGGTTGTCGTCGTAAAGAGACTTAACAACTTCGACGTACCGATGAAGGCCGGCAGGGACACCTGGTTCGAGGACGAACTGGCAGCGGCGGACATCACCGACAACTGCCCCGCCGAGATGATGGACGCGGAAGACCCGCTTTTCATCCTCTATACCTCCGGTTCAACGGGCAAGCCGAAGGGCGTTCTCCACACCGTCGGCGGCTACATGGTCTACGCATACTCCACATTCAAATACATCTTTGACTACAAAGACAAAGACGTGTTCTTCTGCACCGCCGACATCGGCTGGGTAACGGGCCACACCTACATCGTCTACGGACCGATGTGCAACGGCGCGACATCCATCGTCTTCGAGTCGGTCCCGACATTCCCGAACCCTGACAGGTTCTGGCAGATCGTCGAGAAGTTCAAGGTCAGCATCTTCTATACCGCTCCGACAGCCATCAGGGCACTCATGAAAGAAGGCGAGAAGTGGCCGCAGGGCAGGAACCTTTCCTCGCTGAGACTCCTCGGTTCCGTCGGCGAGCCCATCAACCCTGAGGCGTGGCTCTGGTATCACAAATACATCGGCTCTGAAAAATGCCCCATCGCAGATACCTGGTGGCAGACAGAGACCGGCGGCATCCTTATCACCTCCCTTCCTGGCGCATGGCCGGGAAAACCGGGCTACGCGACACTTCCGTTCTTTGGTGTTGACGCCCGTGCACTCCAGTCAAGGTCCTCAGGCGATCAGCCGGCAGTGGACGCACCCGTGAACGAGCAGGGCGAGCTCTGCATCGCAAGGTCGTGGCCCGGCATGATGAGAGGCGTTTTCGGCGAGCCCGAAAGGTTTTTCAATACCTATTTTGTCCAGCAGCCCGGCTTCTATTTCTCCGGTGACGGCGCATTAAAGGACGAGAACGGCTATTTCAGGCTCATGGGCCGTATAGACGACGTCGTCAACGTATCCGGTCACAGGATGGGTACCGCAGAGGTTGAGGCGGCACTCAATTCATTCAACACAGCAGTCGCGGAATCCGCTGTCGTCGGTTTCCCGCACGAAGTCAAGGGCGAGGATCTCTATGCCTATGTTATTCTGAAAACAGGCGTAGAGGGAAGCGACGCCCTGAAGAAAGAGCTTGTTGCCCACGTCAGGAAAGAGATCGGCCCCATCGCATCACCGGGCAAGATCCAGTTCGTACCCGGTCTGCCGAAGACACGCTCCGGCAAGATCATGAGAAGGATCCTGAGAAAGGTCGCCTCAGGCGAGCTCGATCAGCTTGGCGATACCACAACGCTGGCAGATCCTTCAGTTGTAGATGAGATCGTAAAGGGCAGGCAGTAACAACACGCCAGGCCTTTTCAAAAGGCAGCAGGAAGCCCCCGGGTAACCGGGGGCTTCTTTTTATAAAAGGGGGTTTTTTGGGAAGCTTTGCGCGAACAGGCGCGTCAGGCGGCATACCCGTCTACCAATGCAATTCAACAGAAGAGTACCACAAGGGAAAACTGGGTTCGCTCGGATGGGAACTGACGGTCTGCAACACACTCCACCCTCCCGATACACCGGTGAGGAAATTCCTCGTGCGAAGCGATTCATACGGGTATCTCCTTCACGACCATCTTAAACGGTTCTTTCCACTCGAAAAGATAGAGAAGGTGATCGAGATCGGAGGCGGCTACGGCTACCTGATGAAAGACCTTCTGGACCGTTGCGGGCACTTTAAGGCGTGCATGCTTGATATCTCGCCCGTACTTCTGGAAAAGCAGAAGGAGACGCTAAAAGGGTACGATGTCTCCTATCGTCTGGAAGACGCCATGGAGACGGAACCGGAGGTATTCGGACAATACAACCTGGCTGTGCTCAATGAGAACCTTGGCGATTTCCCGGCGCTTGTCGGTCTCGATAGCCGCGTCCTTGCAAGGGACCCGTCCACTGTCCATGACCCCGTTATAAAGAAAGTGCTCCGTTTTTTTGAAACATACGGGCTTGATAGGCCGGCCGTGGAACATTTCAACCTCAATATCGGGGCGATGGAGATGACAGAGAAGCTGTGCCTGGCCGGAGTGCCTCACATATTCATAGGCGAACACAGCTGCGAGGCGAAGGCACCACCGGCGCTCGGGCCCTATATAAACCTCATGTCAGACGGAAATCCCAGGCGGATCACCCTGAAAGGGCACGACGAGTACACAATCAAATTCTCCTACCTGCAGAAAATAGCCGGGTATCACGGATACGAGACCGTCCGCGGCCCTTTCGCGGATTATCTGGTGCCAAACCTCACGGAACACCTGAAGGCCGTCCTCGCTTCCAGGGGTCTGTACAGCGATAACGAAGAGGCGGTCTGCCACTTCATCAGCGATCTTTATGAGTATGAGTATCTTGTGCTTGTAAAGAAATGAAAAAATCACAATAACAAGATAAGACGAACAGACCAGGGAAACCAGAGAAACTGGATTACCATACCATCAGGGAACCCCGTTGTTTTGTTGATTATTGGACAAAAAAAGGAGGCATGCTGCCATGCCTCCTTTATATTCGTTGACTTCGGGATCAGTTCGTTTTCGGCGGGCGGAGTAGTGCAAATGCTATGAAGATTCCAATGATGGAGAGAATCAATGTGGGCCAGAAGGCCGCCGTGTAACTTCCAAAGGTGTCCTTTGCCATGCCCGAGATAATGCCGCCAATGATTGCGCCGAGGCCGTATGCACTGAACACGACGCCGTATTTCTGCGCGTATCCCTCAAGGCCGAAGAAGGACGCCGTGCTTGCGGGGCCGATTGCGAGCCAGCCGCCCAGGGTGAGCCAGAAGCCGCAGAAGGCAACGGCAAAAAGCACCACCGAACCCTTGCCGGCGCTTAGCATCATTAAAGAAGAAAGACCGATGATCACAAAGGTGACGATGGCTGCATATTTCGGTGTTATCTTGTCAGCAAGAGTGCCGAAAATGGGCCTGCCTATACCATTAAAGATGGCAAAGATGGATACGAGAAAGGCTGCAGTGCCCACATCGAGCCCGATGACCTCTCCGCCAACAGTCGCAGAAACGCCTATTGCCATGAGGCCTGCCGTGGTGCCGAAAAGGTAGCAGATCCAGAGGCCGTAAAAACTCGATGTTTTGACCATGCCGCCCGCGGTGATCGCCTTGGCTGTACCGCCCGCCGCCTGAGGCGGGTTCCATCCTGCCGGTTTCCATCCTGCCGGCGGGAATTTCATGAACATAGAGAGTATGACCGTGACCACGAGAAATCCTGCCCCCATATAAAGGAAGGTGTTCAGGGCCCCGGAAGAAGCAATTAAGGCCTTTGCAAGGGGCGCTGTAATGAAGGCGGAGCCGCCAAAGCCAAGGAGCGCAAGGCCGACGGCAAGGCCTTTCCTGTCAGGGAACCACTTTGTGCATACTGAAACCGGGCCGCCGTACACAAGACCGACACCGGCACCGCCGATAACTCCGTATGTGATCATGACCATGGTTATGCTGCCTGAGAATTTCGCAAGCATCCATCCAAGGCCGACGACGACGCCGCCGATGACCATAACGATAGGGGGTCCGAGCTTGTC
>ENA-UOWG01000129-UOWG01000129.1-activated-sludge-metagenome-genome-assembly--contig:-NODE-129-length-123056-cov-6.317827_pt1 | contig 123056 bp, 90 predicted proteins | sample MGYA00238147_ERZ761563 | MGnify/ENA primary metagenome ERZ761563 (study PRJEB28884, sample SAMN05720216) | anaerobic digester metagenome | isolation source: active sludge of municipal...
TTGATCTTTTTTTTCAAAGTTTCTAAAAAATAACCATTTAGTTATTAATATTCTTAATATAATGATTAAAGCAACAAGAGCAAAAGTAATTAATATAATATCTAAATTAATTACTTTAAAGTCAATAATTACACCTAAATATATAAAGAAAAAAGTTTTTATAACAAGTGAGATTTCTGTCTGGAAATGATGTATTGTTTTGTCTAAGGTGAAATCTTTCATTTTGAATGTTTTAAATAAATCAGAAGCATTACCTAAAACTAGGCCAAAAACTAAAACCCCAAAAGCCCCATTGCCTCCAAGATACTCAGTCACAGCATATAATAAAAATAAAAAAGATAATGTTAAGAAATAACTAAAATCTTTAACTGCTTCAGAATCTCTTAAAATCCTAGACCAAATTATTCCTCCAATAAGCCCAATTACTGCGGCTATTGCAAATGCAGAAAATATTCCTTGAACAATTAATTTTGTATTTGCTGCTTGAGAAACAATTATTCCAACAATAGTTACCGTAGCAACAACACAAAAAACATCTGTCATTGCGGATTCTAAAGTCATTATTGTTTTTGTTTTATCTGTTGCACTTGATTTTGTGACTAATGGTATGACTATTTCTGAACTTGTTCCACCAATTATTACTCCTAATAATAATCCATATATCCATTCAAATCCAAAAATATAATGTAATAATACTCCTGAAAGAATAGAGGTTAATACAAATACCAACAAAGTATAGAAAAATGCATTTTTAATTTCTGTAATAACTTTATAAAAATTAAGATATAATCCACCATCAAAAATTAAAACAATTAAAGCAATTGCTGCAAAAATCGGAGTATATGTTCTTAATTGAGTTATTGCTGTTTGTGGGATAATGTGAAATATAGGGCCCAACAATAAACCAATTAAAATCAGTATAAAAATATCGGAAATTTTTGTTTTTTTAAAAAATAAGTTTCCTAGAAATCCTAATAAAAATATTCCTGCAATAAAAACCAAAAATAAAAGTGGATTAATCATGATTATCATTTCCTTAATTTCTAAAATATATATTATTAAATTAATTTATAAATTTAACTAAAATATATATTTATAACATATATAAAAAATTCGAGGTAAAATATGAGAAAAATAGACAAGAAAAATAATTTTAATAAAAAAACAATTGCTCAAATAACTGCTTTAGTTAATGAAATGGCAAATAAAAAGAAGGGCTCTTTTTTTATAATAACTAAACAAGATATTTCAAGCAAATATGAAAGATTATATCCTGATCTTTTTTCACATAAAAAAATAAATATTAAAGATAAAGAAACCCAAACTCTTTTGATTGCTCTTGCTGAACTTGATGGTGCAATTGTTGTTGATGATTCTGGTTATGTTATAGATTATGGCGTTAAGATTAAAAGAACAAAAATACTTTTAGGACACGGCACAAGACATTCTGCTGCAAGAGGTATTTCTCAAACAAAGAACGTTTTACCAATTATTTCTTCTGAAGAAGATGGAAGAGTAAGAATTTTTAGAGAAGGAGAGATGGTTGCAGAGATTAATCCAAGGACAGGAAAAGACAAACAATTTTTTGAAAAGATTGGAGAATTATTTTCTAGGCCTGATCTTCAAGTTGCTACTGCTGGTGGCGTGGCATCATTATTATTAAGAGTAAATCCTTTTATGGCTGGAGCAGTCTTTACAGGTAGCTGGATAATTACAAAATATGGACTTGTAAGTATGAAAGAATTCTTAGCAACAGGAAGACTTGTTGTTAAAAAGAAAACAAAAGAAATAAAGAAAAAAAATGCTAAAAGAAAGTAACTATAGTGAAACTAAAGAAATTTCAAGTGGAATAGTTAATTCAATTATAAGAGTTATTAAAAAAACAATTATCTTTGGAATAATTATTCCCTTTGTTATCTATATCTTTATAAGATTTCTAGAAATAGCTTTTGGATATTCTTGGCAACAACAATTAACCTTTCAATATATTGCTTATATTTATGTTGTTGGCTATGTTGCTTTTCTTGTATATATGTCAGTAAAAAGTCAGATTCACTCTACTCTTTATTATTCTATTGGATGGTTGCTTGGATTATTATTACTCTATAGATTCGGGATATTTCAATGGGAACAATTTAAAGACCTTTTAATTGCCCCGATTATTTTTGTTATATTAAAGATTGCTTATCTTTTTTTTAGAAAACCAAGAAAATTAGAACAAAGAAAAACCAAAACCTCTAGAGTGTAATCTTATATATCTCTTTAATCTGTTTTGGCTAATTCCTGAATCTTCTAAATCTTTATAAGTATATCCTGCTTTAACTAATTGATCTAAACTATACCCTGCTTTGTATAATTCTTTTGCTGGAAAACCAATTGTTTTAAGTTCTTTAGCAGAATATCTTATTATTCTTAATTGTCTTGCAGAACAACCTATTTTCCAAACATCTTTTGCTGGAAATCCTGCATAAGATAATTCTCTTGCTGAAAATCCAACAGCATAAAGTTCGGATGCTAAAAAACCTGCATCTCTTAATGATGCTGCATCAAATCTTGCTGATTTTAATTCTTGTGCAGAGTATGCTTTTTTAAGATCATAAGCACTATATCCTGCTGCTCTCATTTCTTTAGCAGTGTACCCTGCATTTTTAAGATCTGTAACATCAATATCAAGATCATTAAGTTCCTTAGCAGTATATCCTGCATCTCTTATTGTCTTAAGATCAAAACCTGCAAAATATAATTCTCTTGCAGAAAAACCAAGATTGTGAAATTGTCTTGCAGAATAACCTATACCTAATAATTCTTTAGCATTGAAATCTGCTTCTCTTAAATCATATAAACTATAACCTGCTAAATGAATCTCTACTGCTGAAAATCCTGCTTCTTTTAATTCTTTAACAGTATATCCTTTTGATATAAATTCAGGTAAGCCACAACCAATAAGTCTTACTTCATGTAATGGACAACCAGCATTCATTAATTGAACACAAGAAAGTCCAGCATTAGATAATTCTCTTGTTGTATAGCCAGCAAAATAAAGCTCTTGTGGAGAATACCCAAAATTAAGAAGCTCTCTTGCAGAATAATTAAGATATCTTAATTCTTCTAAATTAAATTCTTTTTTCTTTTCTTCTAAGGTTAAAATATCCATTAAATCAAAGATTTCTTTAAGCTTATATCCTGCTTCTTTTATTTCTTTAATTGAATATCCTGCTTTATACATGTCTCTTGCAGAAATTCCTGCGTCTCTAAATTGAGTTGCAGTAACTCCAACTGCTGATAATTCTTTAATTCTAAATCCTTCTTTTAAAAGATCTGCAATTGTTATTCCTTCTTCTAAAAGTTGTTTAATGTCTATTTTTTCTTTATCTATTAAATCAACTAAAGTATATCCTATTTCACAAAGTTCTTTAATTGTGAATGCTTTTTTTAAATCTTCTAAAGTATATCCTGCATCAATTAATTCCTTTGGTGTATATCCTGCAATCTTTAATTTCTTTACAGGAAATTCAAGAGAATGTAATTCCTTTGCATCATATTTAGCATAAGCAACAACGTCTTCACTAAATTTTACTTTTAATAAATCTCTTGCTGAATATCCCAGATCTTTTAATTCTTTTGCTGAATATCCTGCTAATTTTAATTCCTTTAATGAAAATTTTGCATTATGTAAATCTAAAGCACTAAAGCCTAATGTAAAAAGATATTTTGCTCCGAATTTCATTCTTTTAAGTCTTGTAGCATTGTATTTTCTTTGTTTTAGCTTTGTAGAATTATATCCTAATAATAACATTTTTTTTGATGGTGTTTTTTTTTTTAATAATTGCGGTAAACTTATTTGTTTTATTTTTTTCTTAACTGATTTTTTTGCTTTTTTCTTAGCTACTTTTTTTATATTTTTCTTTGACTTTGCTGGTTTTTTCTTTGGTTTTTGTTTTTCTGTTTTTTTCTGTAAAGGGTTTATTGTGTATCCTAGTTCTTTAATTTCTGTGTCTGTAAATCCAGAGTCTAATAGGTCCTTTAATGTATATTTTAATCCAAGATAAATTGTTTTATTTGCATTAACTTTCTTTAAGTCTTTTGAATAACTTTTGTAATCTATTTTTCTTTTCCTTAACAAACTTAAATCCACAGGAGAAATTATAAATCTCTTTGGAGAATTAAGTTGTTTGTTTAATAATTCAATTACTTCTTTTTTTTTAAGTGTTTGAGTTATCTTTTTCATATGTTTTTCACATTTTAATTATAATTAACTAAATCCGGTTATTTATTATATATATTATATAAGAAAAGCTTTATAAAGCAAAGGTTTATATATAAAATTTAATATATATTATATATTAGCACAAATTCTTATAAAAAAAATAAGGGGGAAATATCTATGGCTAAAAAAAATAGCGAAAAATTAAAGAAATTCGGAGCAATTGCTTTCATAGTAGGTGTAGTAATTGCTTTAATTGCAGGACTTTTGTCTCAAATGATTGGTGAAGTAGTTACAACATCTATCTTAGTACTACTTGGATTAATTGTTGGTTTCTTAAATGTAACAGACACAGAAGTAAAGGATTACTTACTTGCATCAGTTGCTCTTGTAATTGTAACTGCTCTTGGTAGTGCAGTACTTGGAGGAATAATGTATATTGGTCCTTACTTAGGAAGTGTTTTACAAGCAATAATGACTTTTGTCATACCAGCTACAATAATTGTTGCTTTAAAAGAAATCTATGGTTTAGCTAAAAACTAAATCTTTTCTTTTTCTTTTTTTCTTATTTTATATAAATAGTTGATGCTTTTTTTAATCTATTCATTATGGCTTTACCTAATTGATCTTCTTCAATTCCTTGAGCAATAATTATGTCTGTTTTGTTCTTATCGAAATCTCTAAAATAAGAAAATAGTTTTTGGGCATAAATCTTAGAATCAGAATTAAGATATTTTACATTTTTTTCTTTTAAATCAAAACTATAAGAAAGTATACCTATTTTTTTCTTTGGATTTTTCTGTTTAATTAATTCAATTTCTCTTAAGAAATTTCTGTTATAATCAATTAAGATTACTTTTGCTTTTGGAGAATAATGAGTATATTTCATTCCTGGTGCTTTTGGTTTATCTTTATTTTTAGAATTTAAATTAGAAAATTTAACTTCTCCAATTACTTCTTCAATATCTTCTTTAGTAATATATCCTGGTCTTAATATTGTTGGAACAATAGAAGTAAAATCAATAACTGTTGATTCTATTCCAATTTTACAATTCCCTCCATCTATTATATATTCTATTTTTCCAGAAAGATCATCAACAACATGTTTTGCTTTTGTTGGGCTAGGTTTTCCTGAAAGATTAGCACTAGGAGCAACAATTGGAACTTTTGATTGTTTTATTAATTCTAAAGCAATCTTATTGTTTGGCATTCTTATTGCTATACTGTCAAGTCCAGCAGTAACAACATCAGGAACAATTTTTTTCTTTTTAAGAACTATCGTTAAAGGCCCAGGCCAAAACTTTTTTGTTAATTTTTTAGCAGATTCAGGGAAATCTTTTGCAAGTTTCTTTACTTGTAAAGAATCAGAAATATGTGCAATTAATGGATTATCTTGTGGTCTACCTTTTACTTTAAATATTTCTGAAACTGCCAAAGGATTAAAGGCATTAGCTCCAAGACCATAAACCGTTTCTGTAGGAAAAGAAACAAGTTTACCGTTTCTTATTGCTTTTGCAATTAATTTTATTTTTTCAGATTCTGGAGTTTTCGGGTTTATCTTAATAATGGTTGTTTGCATAGTTTGTCATATTTTGTCCAACAATTAGTATTATTCAACTGTTACAGATTTTGCTAAGTTTCTTGGTTGATCAATTGCACAATCTCTTAAGTCTGCAATATAATATGCTAACAATTGCATAGGAATTACATTAACAAAAGGAGTTAGATTAACACAAACATCTGGTACATAGATTACATGATCACAAATCTTAGATATTTCCGTATCTCCAACTGTTGCAATTGCAATAATTTTTGCGCCTCTTGCTTTTGCTTCGTGAATATTTGATAAAACCTTATCATAGTTAAGGTCTTGGTTTGCAATAACAACAACTGGAACTTCTTTATCAACTAAAGCAATTGGTCCATGTTTCATCTCTGCTGCAGGATATCCTTCTGCATGGATATAAGATATTTCTTTAAGTTTTAGTGCTCCTTCTAGAGCTATAGGGTAATTTATGCCTCGTCCAAGATATAATGCGTCTTTTGAAGTGTAATATTTTTTGGCAATATTCTTTATTTCTTCTTCTGTTTTAAACATTTCTTTAATTACGCCTGGAAGTTCTAAAAGATTATTTATTAGTTTTTTGGAATCGTTATCGTCCATAGTTCCAAGTATTCTTCCAAGATAAAGTGTTAAAAGATTTAAACAAACTAATTGGCTAGTAAATGCTTTAGTTGAAGCAACGCCAATTTCTGGTCCTGCTCTAATATAAATTCCACCATCACATTCTCTTGCTATTGTTGAACCAACAACATTAACAATACCAATTACTTTTCCACCTTTTCCTTTAGCTTCTCTAACTGCAGCTAAGGTGTCTGCTGTTTCTCCTGATTGACTTATTGCTATTATTAAAGTATTATTATCAATAATTGGATCTCTATATCTAAATTCAGAAGCATAATCTACTTCTACTGGAACTCTTAAGAAACGTTCCATAGAAAATTTAGCAACTAAACCACAATGCCAAGAGGTTCCACAAGCAACAATAATTATTCTTTTTATTTTTTTTATATTTTCTGCAGAAAGATTAATGCCCCCTAGTTTTGCTGTATTATTTTCAAAATCAATTCTTCCTAATATTGCTTGTTTAATAGTTTCTGGTTGTTCATGTATTTCTTTTAACATAAAATGTTTATATCCTTGTTTTTCTATCTGTTCTAAATTCATAGAAACTTCTATTATTTCTTTATCAAGACTTATATTATCTAAAGAAGTTATTTCACAACCTCCATTAATAGAAGCCATTTCATTATCGTCTAAGTAAATTACTTTTTTTGTATGTTCAATAATTGCTGAAATATCGCTTGCTACAAAATATTCTTCCTTTCCAATCCCAATAACTATTGGAGAGCCACGTCTAGCAACTATTAATTCTTTTCCTGATTTATGCATAACAACTAGACCAAAGGTTCCAACAACTTCTCTTAAAGCTTTTTGTACTGCTTTTTTTAAATCTCCTTGATAAAATTTTTCAATCAAATGTGTTAAAACTTCAGTATCTGTTTGAGATTTAAAAATATGTCCTTCTTTTTCTAAAAGTTTCTTTAAAGATTCAAAGTTTTCTATAATTCCATTATGAACTAATGCTATTTCTTCCTTACAATCTGTGTGTGGATGGGCATTAATTGTGGTGGGTTCTCCGTGTGTTGCCCATCTTGTATGTGCTATCCCTATGTTTGCTTTAAGGTCTGGGTATTTCTTTATTTCTGATTCTAAATTACCTGTTACTTTGCCTTTAGTCTTAATTATCTTTAACTCTCCAGAATCAATAACCGCTATACCACAAGAATCATAGCCTCTATATTCTAATCTTTTAAGACCATTTACCAAAATAGAAATACAATCTCTTTTTCCAAAATAAGCATTAATTCCACACATAACTAATAATTAGTATAAAAAAATTTAAAAATAGGAAAGAAAAAATTATTTTCCAGCCCAAGCATAGGTATCTGCGAGATATCCGGTCATTGCAGTGACATAAGAGTCTCTACCATTCCAACTTTTAGAAACTGCAGAAAATGTTTTATTACGATATAAATTTGGACTATATGTGGTTCCTTTTGTTAAATTCAAGTATGTTGCTTCAATTCCTTGTTCAAGTGTTGGATATCTACAATAATTGCCGGTATCTACTCCACCACACCTACATGCAGAAATTCCGCTTATATCGTTATTGTTTATCATTGTTGTGGTAACACTTGAAGAATTTTGATTAAACATTGATCTTTCTGCTTTAAAAAAGGAAAGAACAAATACTGGATCTATATCATATAACAATCCTAAATTATAAAATGCTGGTGAAGCATCTTTTACTTTTTGTGGTATATTTGTTCCAGATCTATTAAATGCAGTTCTTATTTGAGCAATAGTTAAACTAGGATCATCATCTGTTCCTGTATTTGTTGTTGGTAAAACTATACTACTCATTGTTCTTTTACCACTAAATTGTTGTTTTGTTATCCCAATTCCACCTTCTTGTCTTATTTTTGCTAAAGTAGTTGGATTACTTGTATAACAACCATCTGTTCCTTTTTCTAAAGTTGTTGATTGTGTTTGTGCAGGAGGATTTTCTATTGTTGGTGGTTGAACAACAGGTTGTGTTGGTGTTACTGGTTCTACAGCTTTTCCTGTTAATCCTTCAAAAATCTTAGGATCAAAATCCCATCTGCCGTATTTTAGACAACTTACTGTAGAATTACAATTATGTCCTTTACAATAGAAATTTACAATATTTCTATTAATTATACAAAAATTATATTGAGATAATTCTTTATTATCTAAAACATATAAATTAGCATAAGATAAATTTACTTTAGAATTATCTTCTGATTTTTGCATAAGAATAATTACTAAATTATTTTTTGTGTTTTGACTCTTAATATTTAGTTTTATATTTTTATTATTATTGTTTAATATATATTTTAATTGCTTAAAACCTGTAAATGTGCCATCTATGTTAAATATATTTGTTGTTTGATCAACATAATTATTACTAAAAACACCTGTTTGATATATGTTTTGTAATTCTGTGTCTATTTCTGTTTTCTTATCTGTTGTTGCAATTATAGCATAAACTGTTCCTTCTCTAAACATACTTAAATCAATACTTAAACTCTTATCTTGAGTTTTATTATTTAATAAGAACTCTTTTGGAATATCCATTTTATTAACCATATACCAATTAGTATTATTTAATGAAAAATTAATATCTGAAATATTTTTTTCAATATCATTAACGATATTTAATGTTGCTACCGGAGTTGAAGATGTTTGAGTACTAGAATCTGTTGTTTGAGTAATAGATGAACAAACAGTTAATTTAAACTGTTCGGAATTATTTTCAAAAGCAATAATATCTGAAATAATTACTGCATCATTAATAATAGAACAAGATTGATATTTAGGAATGGATCCTTCAATTACACATTTGAATTTTTTATTAGGATATAATTCATAAGTTATATTATAATCTGATGAACACTCAGATGCAGCAACTTGTTGAGATTCAGAACCTCCTCCAGTATCTGTATTTTGTGCTGAAGTTGTTCCTGAGCCACTGTTTGTGTTTGTTGTTCCAGCATTAGGACAGATTTCTCTTTTTAAATCAGGATAATTTGTTAAATTTAAAGTAAATCCTGATTTTTGACCATTAAATGGATTACATCTATCTGCCATTGCACCAGAATCATTACACTTATAACAAACTTGCCCTTTACTTAATGATTGACCACCTACTGTTACAGCAGATGTTGGATAAGTTGTAGATTTAGTGTATCCTGAACATTTTGTAGAACAATCTACTGGATTTGCTGCTGCATTATTGCCTGAAACAGGAACATCATATGCGTAATCTAAATTATAAATCCAATTATTTGAACTTATTAAAGGTATAGATGTATATCCACTTGGGGCCAAATCTGTTTGAAACCAAGTATCTAATTTCCCATTTATTAATTTACAACTAAATGTATCATCTTGACTACCTTGCAGAAACATTCCACTCAATTGCTGTGGTTTAAATATTACGACATCTATTTTTGGACTATTACAAATTGAGGGTTTACTTATAAACAATTTAATTGTTTTAGAATTTGGTGTTGAAGGAGAATATGCCATAATTGTATCGGTACCTACGTCAACACCTTTTCCTGCTTTCCCTGCTCCCCCCGCATATATTGCATCCATATAATATAGTCCAGATCTATATAAATCTCGATTAGTAACAATATTCGCTGCAGGACTTGGAGAAATTAAAACACCCATACCGAAGGATTTATCTGTAGTATAGGTATAAGAATTAGTAGTAATTAAAATTACCCCACAAACACCTCTTTCTGTAACTTCTGGATATTTACTTGCTTTTAAATCTAATATTTTTATATCTCTTACATCTGTTCTACAAACTGGATTTTTTGTTATTGTGGATTTAATACCTGTAATAGCAAAAACACCATTGCTTATAAAAAGTACACAAATTAATATTATAAAAATTGAAATTAGATTTTTTTTGTTCATTTCTTATCTTTCCTTTATTTTTTACGAAGTTATAACTTATTTTAGTTAATCTATATTTTGTCTATAAATTATTTATGTTGTTAAATATTTATAAATGTATTCTATACTTAATTATATATAATATATTTAAATAACTTGCTTTTAAGCTTGCTTTTTATAACGGGGTGAAAAAACTATGATTGAAATTCTAAAATTTTCTGAACAGGGCTTGCAAAGACATGAAAGGCCAACTAAAGATGCATGGATTAATGTAGTTAACCCCGATGCTTATGAGATTAAATATTTAGCAGAAATTTGTAAAGTTAAAGAAGTGGATTATCAAGAGTTTAAAGATGATATTAATTCACTTCAAGATATGGAAGAAATTCCTTTCATGGAAAAATATAGACAAGAGTATTTTATAATTACAAGAACGCCTCATAAATTAAAATCTATAGATCCTGAAAGCAAGTATAAGTCTGCTGTTGAATATATTACTATTCCTTTAGGAATTATGATTAACAAAGATTATATAATTACAATAAGCTTTAGAGAAAATGAAAATATAGATGTTTTAAAAACAAAGAAATTTAAACATGAAAAATCATTAGTTCTTTTAAGATTGTTACTTGTTTCTTCTAAAACCTATATTAAATATCTAAAAGAAATTGATGCAAAAATAAAAAGTATTGAAGAAAAGTTCGAAAGTGTTCAGAGGAATAAAGAAATTTCTGATCTTTTAGATCTTAAAAAATCTCTTGTGTATTTTAATACTTCTTTGAAAAGCGATCAAATACTTCTTGAAAAGATTGCAAGAAATAAAGATTTTGTTAATTCTGAAGATGATAAAGATGTTATTGATGATGTAATTGATGAAAATAAACAAGCAATTGTTGTTACTGCAATCTATAAGAATATTATTGCAGATGCTACTGATCTTTTTAACTCTGTTACTTCAAATAATCTAAATAAAACTATGAAGTTATTAACTTCAATTACTGTTGTTATTGCAATCCCTACAATGATTGCTGGAATATATGGAATGAATGTCCCTTTGCCTTTCGATAATCATCCTCATGCATTTCTTGTAATCATGGGAATAGTTATGCTATTTTCATTAATTGGAGTATTCTATCTTTGGAAGAATGACATGTTCTAGAGCCGGTTGCGGTCAGCTCGCGCCCAGCCAAATAATGTATTGTTCTAGAGCCGGTTGCGGTCAGCTCCCAAAATTCACAATTTTTTTCCAGCTACAAAGAATATTGTCTTCTTTTCAAAAAGATTTAAAATTTCTGATTTTTCATTTCTTATATTTTTTTGACCGAGAATTTGGATATTATTATTCTTAAACCATTTCTTTACTTCTTTTAATGTGTGATAACTTTCATATGGAACACAATATCTATCATAAAGTGTAGATTTTGGAGCATTATGAAATTTTTTTGTTCTATAAAGAAAAGAAATTATCTTATCTGGATCTTTAGAAACAAATGTGTGTAATAAAAATCTTTGAAAAAAATATCTTAAACGAGAATATTTGTGATATAATCCTATAATAACAATGCCGTCACTTTTAAGTTGTCCAACAATTCGCGTAAATCCCTTTTTTGCATTTTCTGTGTGATGAAGAACACCAAGAGAAACCACAATATCAAATTTGCCCAGATCTTCGAGATTGTCTTTTAAAATATCTTTTTCTTTAAAGATAACATTGTCTATTTTTTCTTTTTTTGCTTTTTTCTTAGCTTCTTCTAATTGACTTTTTGAAAAATCAATAGCAATAACTTCTTTTGCTCCTGCTTTTGCAAAAAAAATAGATTTTTCTCCGGTTCCGCAACCAGCATCAAGTATTCTTTTACCAATTAAATCTTTTTCTTTCAATCCTGCTGTTTCAAGAATATTAAGTATAATTTTGTTATTGGTTCTAATTTGATTAGAAGTATATTGATTTGCTTTTGGATATGGCTGTTTATTATAGAACTCTTTAACTTTTTCCATTTCTATTTCTTTCTTCTTAATTTAATTTTTGCTAGTAATGCAGATAGAATTAATGCGGACTTAATTGCAACTCCTGCACCTGCACTAACACCTAATATTGTCCCATACATATTTGCTTCTCTTTGAATATATTGCAATTCTGGTGCTGGAATTGTTTTTATTATATTTTCTAATCTTTGAATTTGATTAGGTGTTAAATCTTTATATATATCTCCTAATGGCTTTTCTAAAAAATATTTTTCCCAAACTTGCCCACCTGCTTCTTGTAAAATTTTTTCAATTTCTTTTATTTGAGATTTATATTCTAGAATATTATAAATATTTCTCATTTTAATTGGATCCAAAGTAATTTTACTTATCTTTTGAGCATAACTATCCCAAAAATATATTTCTCCAAGTTTAGATTTTTCATTTAGTTTTCTTAAATTTGATTTAATTGTGACTTCTTTCCCTTTTGGATAAGATACATTAGATAAATGATTTCCATAAGCAGATGTTGTTAATCTATCTTTTTGAAAATCCATTACTGCCCCTTTAGTTATATTTCCTGCAAATAAAGAAGCTCCAACAATTGTACCTGCTGCTGCAATCTTTATTTTTGTTTTTAATGATCTATTTGGATCGGCCTTTTTTTTTGGTTTTGATTTTATAGTGGTTTTTGGTTTAAATATTCCCATAATTTTTCACAATTTTTATCTCTAATAAATAAAAGATTTAACAAAACACTTTATATTTCTTTTCTTTTTTAATTCTTTTTATGTCAGAAACCGGTTTTAATAATGCAAAAAAAGATTTATTATCTTTACTTGAAGCTTCCTTAGCCATACGAACAAAAGATAAATCTAAAAAATATAGTTTGTTATTTAGTGGTGGAATTGATTCTTGCCTTATAGCAATGATTCTTAAAAAACAGAAAATAAACTTTACTTGTTTTTTTGCTTATGTTAAAGATAACACAGAAGCAAAAGATTTAATTTATGCAAAAAAAGCAGCAAAAGAACTTAATCTAAAACTTGACATTATTTCTGTAGACAAAAAAGAAATATCTAAAATTGTCCCCGAGATTATAAAAATTATTGATTCTGATAATCCAATTAAAGTTGGTGTGGCAATTCCAGGATATTTATCTTGTAAAAAAGCTAAATCTAAAAAGACAGACATTATCTTTTCTGGACTTGGCTCTGATGAATTATTTGCAGGATATAGTAGATTTACACTAAAAAATCAAAAAAAAGAAACCAAAAAGTGTCTAGATAATATTTACAAAGATAATCTGTCAAGAGATGAAGCAATTGCAAAACATTTTAATCTATATGTAGATTGCCCATATCTTGATAAAAAAATTGTAGATTATTCCTTACAATTAGATTCAAAATTTTTTATTTCAAAAGTTCAGAATAAAATAATTATTAGAGAAATTGCAAAAGATCTTGGATTATCTAAAGAATTAGCTGAAAGAAAAAAATTAGCTTGCCAATATGGAAGTAATAGTGACAGAATTCTTGAAAAGCTTGCAAAAGAAAATAAATTTAAAACTAAAACAGAATATCTGTCTTCTTTTTCAAAAGAAAAAATTGGTGCACTTTACTCTGGAGGTAAAGATTCTAATTTATCTTTATGGCTTGCATTCAAAGAAGGGAAAGAAATTTCTTGTTTAATTTCTTTAATTCCTGAAAATATTGATTCCTATATGTTTCAAACACCTGATATTAATTTCCTGAAATTACAAGCTCTTGCTTTAGATATTCCACTCCTTATTACAAAAACAAAAGGAGAAAAAGAGAAAGAACTCTCAGATTTAAAAAATGCAATTAAATTTGCTAAAGAAAAATACAATTTAACCGGGATTGTTGCTGGTGCTCTTTATAGTGTTTATCAAAAAGATAGAATTGAAAAGATTTGTAAAGATCTTAATCTAAAATTAATTGCACCACTTTGGCATATGAAAGAAGAAGATGAAATTAAACTACTTTTAAAAAACAAATTTAAATTCATTATTTGCAAAATTGCAGCATATGGTTTTTCTGAAAAATTACTTGGAAAAGTTATTGATAATAAAGATTTAGGAGAATTAAAAAGATTAAATGAAAAATATAAAAGCAATATTGCAGGAGAAGGCGGAGAATATGAAACCCTTGTTCTTGACTCTCCAATGTTTAAACAAAAAATATCCGTAATTGATCTTGAAAAAATAATGCAAAATGAGTTTACTGGGAATTTAATTATTAAAAAAGTAAAACTAGAGAAGAAATAGATTTAAAATCTATTTGGATTCCTATTTAGTTATAGTTAAACACATAAAAAATGAAAAATTATGCCTGCATTACTAGCACACATGCATTTGGTTAAAGACCTTATAAAGGAAAATCCAAAACTATTTAGTTCTGTAGATTATAAATATTTAATTCAGGGGGCTACATTTCCGGATATTTATTATATTACTGAATTAAAATCAATTACTAAAAAACCAAACTTCAGTAAATTCATACATGAAGCAGATAATGAATATGATTTTGCAAAAACATTATTAAGAAAATCTAAAAATAAACAAGAAAGATTGTTTGCAATTGGATTTTTATCTCATATGATATTAGATAAAAATGTGCATAATTATCTTAAGAAAAAAGGAATTTATACTGATATTAAACATATGGTTTCAGAATATTATTTAGAAACAAAATTTCACAACAGTAAAATACCATTGCCAAGATTTCCAAGCACATTAATAAAAGAAAGCTTAAAGGACTGCTATCCTAAAGATTATGACACATATAAAAATAAAATAAAAATATCTATTAGGTCTTTAATATTTTATGAATTTGCAAATACTTTTATAATTAAAAAGATAATTAACGGAAGATATAGAAAAGAAAATAACAAAACTAGATGGTCTTTATTAAATCTTCCATTTAAACTTGCTAGGCTTTCTAAATATAAAAAAATGGGTTATGATTATACTGCTTTATTAAACCCTGATATCACTATAAAAGAAAAATATCTTGAAGATATCTATAAAGAATATCAAAAATCTAAAAAAGAGCTAATAAATACAATAATAGAAGAAGAATTAAATGTAGTAGATTATACAACCCATCAAACAGAAATAAGAGATTTTGTTTAATCTATAAATTTTATTAATATTTATTAAAAGGCGTACTTGATACAGAATAATCATCTAATTCTGTGTATTTCATTTGCAATTCTTTTAATTCTTTCTTTAGTTCTTCTATTTGTTTTTTATCTAATTTAGATTCAGTCAATTGTTTTTTTATTTTAGATTGTAAATTTAAAATTTCTTTTTTTAATCCTTTAACTGTTCTTACTGCTGGCCTTTTTCTTAAAATTGGTGATTTGTGTATTGTTACCATTTAAATCATATTAATATTTATTTTTTGTTCTGTCTTGTTATCTACGTAATTATAATCTCTTGAATGTTCCCCTACTCTTATTTTTATTGATTTTAAACCTGGATTTGACCCAATTGCAGGATATATAAAAAACTTTATTTCTTTACTTTGATTTGGTTCAAATTCTCCAAGTCTTTTATAATCTGTATTAATGGGTTTAACTTTATCAAAACTTAAATCTTCATCTAAAACAAGATCTATACTTAACATTTTCTTTGTTATTCCGTTTGTAAGTTTAATAAATAATTCTAATGGCTCTTTGCTTTTACTATCTAATCTATAGGGATATGTTCTTGTGCTTATTCCAATCATTTTTTATCACCATTTAAATTTATAATAATACAATAAACAAAAGAAATTATAAATCTTTTCTTGCGTGTTTTGTATTAAGTAAATAACCTTTAATTAATTTAATTCTTTCTAAATATTTATCTTTATTATATAATTTATATGCAAAATCATAACAAGTAAGTAAATTTTCTAAAGTACTAATATTTACATTTGTATTTCCTAGTATTGTATCTCCATAGTCTTTATTTTTTAAAAGAACATAAGATTGCTTATCAAAAGAGTTATCTACCCCAATAAATTCAATTTCTATATTATTTAGATTTAAATCTAAATAATTTTTTCCTTTTTTAGATACATTTATTTTAGGGTCATATATTTTTTTTAACTTTTTAAAATCTTTATAATTTACAATAAAATCAAGATCTTTTGTTTCATTTATTATTTTTTTAAAATAAAGGACCGTTCCTCCAGTTATAAAATAATCAATTTTGTGTCTATTTAATTCTTTGACAATTTCTATTACTGTTGGTTTTATTGATTTCATTTTTTCTCATTTATAGGTAGTAGAATATTTCTCTTTGTCATCAATTATATCGTTATTTTTCCAATCCTCGACCCAGTCAGAGACATTATATGACTTATAACTCCCATCTGGCATAGAACAAACAACTCTAGCAATTCCTGCATTAATAATCATCTTTTTACAAATAAAACAAGGTAAAGAATTTGTAGGGGCTACTATTCCTTGATAGGTTCTTTTTCCAACAATATACATTGTACCTCCAACAATTGAAACTCCATCTCTTGCTGCATTAATTATTGCATTCTGCTCAGCATGAACACTTGTACAAAGTTCAAATCTATGACCTGAAGGAATATTTAATTTTCTTCTAAGACAATAACCTTTTTCGAAACAATCCTTTGTTCCTCTTGGTGCTCCTACATATCCTGTAGATTTTATTACATTGTCTTTAACAATGATTGCTCCAAAATTAACACATAAACAACTTTCTCTTTTTGATATTTCGTCTGTTATTTTTATAAAATATTCATCCCAAGATGGTTTACTTCTATTCTTTATTTGTATTTTTAAAAGTAATTCTTCTATTTGGGGGTTAAGTGCATCAAGTGGACCATCATTATTTATTCTAAACTCTGCAAGTTTTTTACAAGCCTCTAAATTTTGTGAGTTTGGATCTGTGCTAGTTAATTCTTTTTTCTCAGAAGCCATAAATTCTTCATAACTTGAGATTTGTTCTTTTTCTCTTAATCTTTCTTTTGCGCGTTTGTATCTTATTTTTGAATCAGCTTCAACTGAGACAAGATTAAAGTTTGGTAATTTCTTTAGTTCTTCTATTTCTCCTTGTGTCCTAATAGATTCAACAACAAAGTTTTTTTCAAGACCTTTAATTGTTATTCTATCTACTAGTCTTTTTGCTAAGATGTTTGGACCAAATTTCTGTCTTAATTCATTACCCACTCTTTGAAGATTTTCTCTTGTAAGTTCAATATTGTTTTTTCTACATTCTTCTCTTATTTCATCTGAGCAAGAATAAACAATAAATCCTTTTGCTTTTAATATTTCAGATACTGCTCCTTTTCCGCTTGCCAAAAATCCAGTTATACCAATTATCATTTTTTCACCTAATTTATTTTCTTAAATATGTTATAAAAGAATAGCCTTCTTTTTTTTCTTCATTAACTATTGTCCAGGTATTAGTGTTAATTTCTGGAAAGAAGGTATCTCCGTCATATTCTTTATCCAGTTGTGTTATTTCTAATTTATTTGCAAGCTCTTGTTCCATTGCTTGTCTATAAATACTAGCTCCTCCAATTATATAAACAATATCATCGAGAGTGTGAGCATAATCAATTGCTTCTTTTAATGAATTTTTTATTGTTATATCTTCTTCTTCCCAAGAATCATCTTTAAAACAAACAACAATATTTGTTCTTTCTGGTAATGGCTTTATTGGAAGAGAAAAATATGTATTTTTTCCCATAATTACGGGATGCCCTTTTGTTAATCTTTTAAATCTTTTAAAATCCTCAGAAATATGCCAAGGAATTTTATTATCTTTACCAATAGCATGATTCTTTGCAATAGCTACAATAATTATTGTTTCTTTCATTTATACCGCGATTTCGAATTTTATTGTTGGTTGTGCTTTATAGTCTATTACTTTTGTATCTGTGTATTTCCAATCAAAGATAGAAGTAAAGTTTTCTGTTTCTAATTTTGGAAGAGCTGTCGGAGTTCTTGATAATTGTTCTTTTAAGCCATCTATGTGATTAACATAAATGTGTGTGTCTCCTAAAAAACCAATTAATTTCCCTTCTTTTAAATTTGCTTCTTTTGCTAGAAGATGAAGAAGTAAACCATAACTTGCAATATTAAATGGTAGCCCTAGAGCAGAATCAACAGATCTTTGATTCCATAATAGATTTAATTTATCATTAATAACTGTAACTTGAAAACCATAATGACAAGGGGGTAAAGCCATGTGTTTGATGTCAAGTGGATTCCATGCAGAAACTATCATCCTTCTGTCTGTTGGGTTTGTTTTAAGAGTATCAACTAATTTTTTTAATTGATCAACACCATCGCCAGTTGGTGTTTTATCATGTGCTTGATAAGTTTTTCCAAAATTTCTCCATTGATAACCATAGATTGGACCAAGTTCTCTTTCTTCAAGCATTTTCTTTTTTGTGTTTTCGTCATTTCCATAAGGAATAACATCTGGAGAACACCATTCATCCCATATGTGATTATCTTTTTCTCTTAACCAATTTTTATCTGTAATACCTTTTATGAAAAATTCTAATTCTGAAGCAACTAATCTAAATGGAACTTTCTTAGTTGTTAGAAGTGGAAACCCTTCTAACATATCATGTTCAAACATACAACCTGCAACAGCAATTGTATCAATTCCTGTTCTATTATGTTTTAGTTCTCCTTTGTCTATAATTAATTTTATAATATCTAGATATGCTTTCATTTCACTTCACATTTCTCCTTGTATTTACTCTAATTGCTTTTCTTTTCTTATCTTTTTTTTCCTTTATTGCTTTTTGAAAATTAGGTTCTGTTCTATATATTTCATTAATTAAATCTTCATATGCTTTTCTAATAGTTTCTATCTTTTCTGTTTGTTCTTGAATTCTTCTTTTCAATAATATTTTATCTGCAGTTTGTATTCCTGCTTTTTCAATTTTAGTCAATAAAGAATTAAATGCTGCCGTTAACATTTTCATTTCTTTTATTCTTAATAGATGTTCGTTTGGATTTTCACAAACATAAACTTCTCTTAATTTTTTTAATATCATTTCTGAAATTGAATCAATTTTATGTTCTTGTTCTTTAATATATTGATAATATTTTTTAGATTTATTAGATTGTGTATTTGATAAATCCAATCTTTTCTTTGCTTCTTCAAAATCAATTATTTTTGCCATAATACCACTTATATTTTATCTATTGGATAGTCTTTCAGCATTTCTATTATCTTTAGCTTTATACTTTGCTTTAATTCTTGGTTATCTGGTTCAGAGATTACTTGATTAATATAATCTGCAATTACTCTAATTTGTTCTTCTTTAAACCCTCTTGTTGTTATTGCAGGAGTTCCAATCCTTATACCTGAAGTTATAAATGGTTTTTGAGGGTCTTTTGGTATTCCATTTTTGTTAACAGAAATATTTATTTCTTCTAAGATTTCTTGTGCTTTTTTGCCTGTAATGTTTTTGTTTCTTAAGTCTACAAGTATAAGATGGTTATCAGTTCCATCAGTTACAAGTTTAAAACCATAATTTTGAAGTTCTTGTGCTAAAGTTTTAGAGTTTTTTAGAACTTGTTCTTGATAAGTTTTAAACTCTGGTTTTAAGGCTTCTTCAAAACAAATTGCTTTTCCTGCAATTATGTGTTCTAATGGCCCTCCTTGAAAACCAGGAAAATTATTTTTGTTTATTTTTTCTCCAATTTCGTCATTATCTGTTAAGATTAGTCCACCTCTTGGGCCTCTTAAAGTTTTATGAGTGGTTGAAGTAACAATATCTGCATAAGGTAAAGGCGATTGGTGAAGGTTGGTTGCGACCAAACCAGCAATATGTGCCATGTCTGCCATTAGATATGCATCAACAGAATCTGCAATTTCTCTAAATCTTTTAAAATCAATCTTACGAGGATAAGCAGAAGCACCACAAACAATCATTTTTGGTTTTATTTCTTTTGAAAGCTTTTGGATTTCATCATAATCAAGATAACCATTTTCATCTGTTCCATAACTATAACTTTCAAGAAGTCTACCTGAAAAATTAAGTTTAAAACCATGTGTCAAGTGTCCTCCACTATCAAGAGACATGCCAAGTATTTTATCTCCTTTTTCAAGTAAAGAAAAATAAGCTATTAAGTTTGCAGAAGAACCAGAGTGTGGTTGAACATTTACATATTTACATTTGAAAAGTTCTTTTGCTTTTTCTCGTGCATAATCTTCAATCTCATCAACAACCTCACACCCAGAGTAATATCTTTTTCCAGGATATCCTTCAGCATATTTGTTTGTAAGAACAGAACCACAAGCTTCTCTAATCTCTTTAGAACAAATATTTTCAGAAGCAATCATTTCTACAGTTTCTTGTTGTCTAATCTTTTCTTTCTCTATTAGTTCTTTTATTTTTGACATAATAAATCCTATTTAATTATTTCATCTAATATTTTTGACATCTTTGTTTTGATTTTTTCTTTTGAATCATAGATATTAAATCTATAGATTTCTGGAAGATATTTTGAAGTATGCATTTTACATCCTTCTGTGTAAAGTTTATCAAGCCATTTACCTGCATATCTTTTATTAACAAGTAATTGATAGTCTGAATTTAATTCGTGATCATCAAGTATTCTTCCTTCACTTCTTTTGTTCTTTAATTCTAAATATTTTTCTTTCTTCCAAGATTTTGGACCACACACAACAAAGATATGTGTTGGTGGAAACCTAAAAGCAACTTTGTGACCTGGAAGAGAAAGATATTTTTTTAGTTTTATACCTTTCTGGTTATTTTCTTTATCATAAACTTGATAACAAGCAGATTCTTCGCTTCTGCTTCTAATAATTATTCTTTTATTATCTCTTAATATCTTTCTTATTCTATAAAATTCATCAATTCTATATGCTTGATGTACAAGAGCTGCAGAATATCCATCAATTGTTTCTTCAAAATCATAAGAACTTCTGTTCTGTTCAATCACTCTATTTACTTGGCCAGCGCCTCTTTTTGTTGGTTCTTCCAAAACCCAAACATCTGCAGAATCTGGATTAATATAAGTAGTTATTTTATTTTTCTTAAAAGAGCCAACTAAAAGGTCTGAATTTTTATTATATCCGGAAAGTAAAGAATAAATTTCTAATAATAATTTATCTTTTTTTTCTTGTGAAAAAGAATCTGAATTCAAAAAATCTCTTAAAGACATAAAATCTTTATTGTATTCTTTAAAAATCTCAGCATGAAACAAAAGATCCATTTCTGTTCCTCTAATGTCTCTAATTGTTTTTCCTTTTTCCTTAAAATAATTTATAAAATCATTAATCTGTGTGCTTGTTCCAGACATATCTGGTCCACAAATTACTATATCAAAGAATTCGGTTGTTGTCATTTTTATCCCAAATATAATAACTAGTAAAGTGTTTATAAATTGTTTCTACAAATATTTATGTATATATAAAAAATTATGATTTATATGAATATTTTACTTATTTGTTCAAAAAACGATCTTGCATCTGTTAATTTTTTTGAAACTCTAACCACAGAAAGCTTTGAATTTACTACATTTTCAAAAAATCTTTGGTTTTTAAACAAAGAAAATAAAATTTATCTAACATTAACAGAAAAAATGCATCTCTATCTTGAAGAAAAAGACATTTTAGATATTGAAAAAGAAGCCGATGTAAAATTTGAACAAATAATTTTTCTTTCAAAACATTCAACTCTTTCAGAAATAAAGCCAAGAACAATCTCTGTTCATTCAATTGGAAATTGGGGAAAAGCAGAGCTTGGTGGAATTGATGAGACTGTTGTAAAAACAGATCCAATATTAATTCGTTATTTGCTTTTGGATTTCTATAATAATAAACCAAAAACTTTGCCATTTGAAATAAAACAAGAAGCAACACATCATGGACCTTTCCTTTCTAAATCAACAATATTTGTGGAAATTGGCTCAAATGAAAATGCATGGAAAGATAAGGAGGCTTCTATTTTTGTTTGTAAGGAATTAATAAAAATTATTTCGGATTATAATAAAATAAAAATTAAACAAGAAACTGATTGGAAAGAAGCAGTTGGCTTTGGTGGCTCTCATTATTGTACAAAATTTAATAGATTAACTTTTGACCGAAACAATAAGTTTTGCTTTGGACATGTTATCCCTGATTATGCCATTACACAAATTACAGATAAACAAAAACTTAATCAAATATTAGAACAAGCAAAAGAAGAAAGTAATTCTTCTATGGTTTTAGATGAAAATTTAAAAGACATTATTTCTTTTTAATTTCTTTCTTAATTCTCTCTCTAATTTTCTCATCTAAAGCAAATATTGTTTGAATGTTTGGATTTTTAGAATAGAATGTTTTATCCTCTAATATTTTTGAAAATATTTTAACAAATGAGTCTTTAGGTAAATTATTTTTATAAAGCTCTTCAGCACAAACATCATAAACCATTTGGAAAAGAATTGGATAACTGCCACCTTTTTTTATTGATAAATAAGCTAATTTAAGAGTTGCTATTTCTTCAAAATTTATCTTTTTAATATTTATATTGATATTATCTTCTAATTTGTTATTTTCTTTTATTTGAGAATTGTCAAGATAATATAAATTATATATTGATTCTTTATTATTATCTGTATAATTAAAAACAGTACATCCGTTCTTTAGTTGTAATATCAAGTTTATTTTTTCTGTATTTGACTTATAGAAATCAAAATTATCTAATTCTAAATTATATAAGTTAGACATTACAATTAAATGTCTAGACAACCACATTTTATTTTTAAAATAAAATATTTTTTTAAATTCAGATAATGTTTTAGAGGGATTTGTATAATTTGTTAAATTTTCTTTATCTTCCTTTGTATCATAATCTATAAGTATTATTTTATCAATTTCATTTAATTTTTTAGTATTTGAAAATAATGACATAGATTGAAATTGAGGGGTAATATAATTTAATTCAATTCCTTTGTTTTTTGCTTCATTAATGATTATCTTTCCAGAATATAAAATTGGTTCAAGATTAAGTAATCCAATGTCTTTATATTCTCCGATAGATGCTAATATTAATTTCACAGAATCAATTCCAGTAAAATCAGAAATTATCAAATCACAGTCTGTAATTTTTAGGAAAGAAGTATATTGAGAATAATCGTGATAACATTTAATATTAAATTCTAATTCTAATTTTTCTGCCAAATCTTTATTAGGAAAGAAAATAACAGATGGTTGTAATTCTTGAATTTGCTTTTTAAATAAATCAAATTGTTTTTCATCATTACAAAGTAGTGCTGAAATCTTATATTTTTGATTATGTCTTTTAAAAAAATCAATAATCTCTTGAGATTTTTTTCTTTGACTTCCTAAAATTAGCATTTTTTTTATCATCTTTTTCTTTCTTAGTTATAAAAAATAAAAGAAAAAAAGAGAAATAATATCTCTTAATTTCTTACTTTATCAAAAAGATTTATTTTTTTGCTGGTTTTTTTGCTGCCTTTTTCTTTGCTGCCATGTTCCTTCCCCCCTATTTTTAATATGAATATTAAAAATTATCTATATATATGTATGAAAGATATATAAAGCTTATTATTTTATATTGTCCAATATTTCTCACAGGTTTTTTTGTGTGCGTTTATTAGTCCTGTCTGAGAAAATAGGTGTTTATTATTTCTATAGGCAAAAAAAAATAATTTGTCCAATTGTGTGTGTGTTGTCCAAGAAATTGTGAGATAAACAAAAAGATAAAAATATAAAAAAATTAATCAAGAGGAATAACGCATCTAAACCCAATCGAATCTGATTTATAACTTGGCGCCCATCTTAAATTCATTGCAAAAACACCTGATGCATTTTCATCAAAATGTGTTCCACCCCTTACTATTGCGTGAACATTTGAATTATATGCAAGTCCTGAATTTGCTTGTCCTGGAGCAATATAAATTTTTCCAACACCTTGTTCTGAATCATAATCATTAAATGGTTTTATTTGACTATATGTTAAAGAACCCGATCTTGCCAAATTTGTAAATTCATACCAATCTCTTTCAAATAAATCTTCAAATCCTGGAGATCCATGCTGTACACCGCCACTATCATTTCCTTTATTATTTAAATCAGGATAATCCTCGCAGGTTCCATCACAACTTTCTATAATTGTTAAATCTACCCATTCTGCTAAATTTCCAGAGAAATCCCATATTTCTTCGCCATTAGATAAAACTAACTTAGCAAGTTCATTTCTATTATCTCCATAATCAATTAAACCCTTTAAATAGGATGCAGAACTATCTATTCCTACATTTCCTTTTTTTAATGACCCTATTCCTGTTATTCCGCTATCCCAATTAGTTGAAACTTGTTCAATATTTCTTGCAATTGTCATCCATTCATCATTTGTTATTAAATGTGCACCAGAATTCTCACAAATTTTTTTTACTGCACATAAATTTAAAATGGTTTCTGGAGGATCAGAAATTTTGTTTTCTAAAACCGCCATTGAACCATTAATTTCATTTCCTTCTTCACACATTCCATCAGAAATATATCCATCATTTATTCTAGCTTCATATTTTTGAACACAAAATTCAGAAGTATTATAATTTGGATTCCCTGGAACTGTAATATATCCATCTGGACAGCTTGTTGTTACTATTTCAGGATTATAACTTTCACAATATCTAAAATCAAAATCTTGTGAATTAACTTTTAATTCTATATATTTATTCTCAATGGTATATAAATTTAAAATAAAAGAACTTGATGGAAAACAAGCAATTGGAATTATAGTCAAATCTCCGCTATTTATTTCAATTTGTGGATTTAATGCAATTCTTTTTGTAAGATATTTAGCATCCTGCAATTGATTATCAACTATAGTATATCCTTTAATAACTAAATCTTTTGTACTTGTATTTTGAATTAAAACAGATCTATTTATTGCTTTTTTTACAAATATAAATCCTGTTATATCATCTTTTTCTGCTATTATATCTTTAGATGAAGACAATGTTGTATTTGTAAAATTTGTTCCCCAATTTATTATTATAGTAACTATAACTACACAAATTACTACAAGTAAAATAATTGCAATAATAGGAGATATTGCTTTTTCTTTTGTTCTCATATCTTTCTTTCTTTTTTTATTTAATTTATTTTTTTTTAAATTCATTTAAATTACCTTAAAATAAAAAATAGAGCTGACGGGATTCGAACCCGCAAAACAAGAAATAAATTAACCATGATAACGCACCCTTTCGGAATGCACGACCAACATAAGTTAGGATCACTACCTACTCCCTACAATTACTTGCAAAGAGAACACCCAAAGGGCTTATACTCCTTCGTTTTTTACATCATCTTCAATTTATTTCCATAAACTGGCTTCGGAGACCAGTGTTTCTTCCAACGAAACTTCAGCTCCTATATAAAATGTAATTAATTATCTAAAGCTCACCGGGGACTAATTTCTTCTATTTCATCTTCTAAAATATTTAATGATTCAAAAATATAATTGTCTTCTGTTATTTCATCAAAATAAATTGTATCATCAATTTGTAATTCATTTATTGTAATGCTATCATTTACTATTTTTGCTTTTTCAAACCTATCTGAAGAATTGTTTACAGAATTATCTGTTTTTTGATTATTTAAAACAATAGTTCTGAAATCAATATTTTTGGATAAAAATAAAAGCATAACGAGAAATAAAAAAATCACAGCAGTAATTTGCTCTTTTTTATTCTGATATTTTCTATATCTTTGTCTATTTATTTTTATATTCATATTCTGTCTTATTTCTCTAATTATCTAAATTAATAAGTTCAAAAGGTTTAAATATATATGTTAAAGATATATAAAAATTAATAAAAAAATAGAAAAGAATTATTCTTCGATTTAATCGAAGAAGAATTCTGCTGGCTTTGGTTCTGGTTCTAATCCTTTTCTTGTTCTTATCTCTGTTATGGTTGGCATTAATAAGGATTTTGGAAGTTTTTCATAACCTGCATATTCTGCTGTCCAGATTGCTCTTCCTTGTGTTTCTCCTCTCATTTCTTGGCTTAAACCAATTAAGGATTTAACAGGAATATTTCCTACAATAATACAAGAGTCTCCTTCCATATCTATTCTTTCAATCTGCGCTCTTCTACTTGCAAGAACTCTATTAACTGAACCCATAAAGTCTTGTGGTACTGAAACAGATAATTTCTGTTTTGGTTCAAATAAAGTATAGTCTGATAAAAGAATACATGCCCAAATTGCTCTTGTTATTGCTGGAAGTACTTGTGCTGGTCCTCTATGGATTGCATCTTCGTGAAGTGTTGCATCTTCAAGATTAACAAGAATTCCAGAAACCTTTTCTTTAGCAACAGGTCCTTCTTTTGTTGCATCATTGAATGCATCAATTACAAGTTCTCTTGTTTCGAAAAGATTTTGTATTCCTTTAGTTCTATTAATTAAAATAGAATTATTATGGACTGCCCAAATATTTTTAGACTCATCTTTTGTAAATCCTGCTTCTTCAAATTTCTTTTGAATATCTACATCTTTGTTTAATCTTATTCTTCCATCAAACTTCATTGCTTTAATTTTTGCAAGCATTTCTGGTTCGATTGGCTCAATCGATATCTTAAATTTGTTGTGTTTGTTTGGAGATTTTCCTTCAATTGTTGGTGATGCCTTTTGTATTGTTTCGTAGTATAATACAATTGGTGGACTTACTGTGATTGGGATATTATTATCTTTTTCAATCTTATATTGTGTAATTTCTAAGTGTAGTTCTCCCATACCTGAAATTAAGTGTTCTCCTGTTTCTTGATTTAATTCAGCTCTAACGTTTGGATCTTCTTTTGTGATGTTGTGAACAACTTCAATTAATTTTGGAAGATCTTTACTGTTCTTTGCTTCAATAGAAACGGTCATAACTGGTTCAACATCTGACATAAAGCTTTCAAATGGTTTAATGTCTTTATTTGATAATGTTTGACCAGCATAAACTTCTTTCATTCCGATAACACAAGCAATATTACCTGCAATAACTTCATCTAAGATAACTCTTTCAGGACCTAAATAAATTCCAACTTGTTGAACTTTTGCAGTTTTATCTGCACCAAGAACTTTTAAGTCCATTCCTTTCTTTATACTTCCTGCATAAACTCTTCCAGATGCAATATCTCCTGCATGTTTATCTAAAACAATATCTGTAACCATCATTGCAATGTTTTCTTCTGAGTGATTACATTCTGTCATTGCTTTTCCTTCTTCTGTTTCTAAATCTCCACCCCAAATTATTGGAATTCTATATTTTTGTGATTGCATTGGATTTGGAAGATGTTGTGAAACCATTTCTAAGAATACTTCACTTACTGGTATTTTTTGTGCTAATTCTTTTTGTTTTTCATTCTTACAATAATCTACAATATCACTAAACTTTATATTATATTTAGTCATTGCTGGAACTGATAATGCCCAATTGTGAAAACCAGAACCGAAACATACAGAACCATCTTTAATATTTACTTGCCAATCTTTTGCAAATTCTTCTGGTGCATTCTTTGCAATTAAGTTATTAATATCCATTACAACTTTTACAAATCTTTTTTGCATATCTTCTGGTGCAACATTCATTTCTGTAATTAATCTATCAACTTTATTAATGAATAATACAGGCTTTACTCTTTCTTTTAATGCTTGTCTTAGAACTGTTTCTGTCTGAGGCATAACTCCTTCAACAGCATCAACAACTAAAACAGCACCATCAACTGCTCTCATAGCTCTGATAACATCTCCACCAAAGTCAACGTGTCCTGGTGTATCAATAATATTAACTAAGTATTTCTCTCCATTGATTTCACAAGGAACAGAAACATTTGAAGCATTGATTGTAATTCCTCTTTCTTGTTCTAAGATATAAGAATCCATGAATACTTGTTGTCCTGCAAGTTCTTTAGAAATAAGTCCTGCTGTAGCAACTAAGTTATCTGTTAATGTTGATTTTCCGTGATCAATGTGAGCAATAATTGCAATATTTCTAATATTTTTAGTATTAGCCATTAATTTTTGTGCAAGTTCTGCAACTAATTCTTTTCGTCCCATAATTTCTCCATTTTATTTTTATGTAAATATATATAATTGATAAATATTCTTTTTTGAAAAAAGAAAAAATAAAAAAGGTTCTTTTTTGATTTATCTTGAACCTTGTGCAATTCTTTCGATTTCGTCTTTTCTTTTTACTGAAAAGCTTTTTTGGTCGTTCTTTGATGCATCAATTATTTCTTCTGCTAAAGCAATGTGTGTTTCTTTCTTACTTTTGTAAGTATTCTTGAAACAAGCAAGAGCAATATTTTTTAATGCCTCATCAAGTCTTTTGATTGGTGCAAGATCAACAGATTGTGTGTAAGTAATACTTCCTTTCTGTAATTTAGTAATATCTTCTCTTGGTGCTGAATATTCAACAGCTGTAACTAAGACTTGTACTGGATTTTCTTTTGTTGTTTTGTGTATATAATCAAATGCATCTTCAACAGTTTTAATCATTTGCTCTTTCTTTCCACAACCCATTCTGTGTCTTACAAATTTACCTGAAAGTTTCTTCTTTCCTTGTCCAGATCTCATCATCTTATTTACTAATCTTTCAACCAGATTAATTTTTGTTTTTCTAGATGGTTCTTTATTTGTTGCACCAAAGGTGTGTGGAATTACTTTTTCTTCTAAGTTCATGTACTTGTAAAGTCCTTGATCCTTAAAGTTTATTCCTTTTGTTTCCCATTTATCAAATAATTTCATATTTTAACACCTATCTCTTAGATTTTTCCTTCTTTCCTTTTCTTAGCATTTCAAGTGATTGTCCATTTACTTTAATGACTTTATATCTCACACCCCAAAGATCACCGATTGGACCGCCTTTTCTTCCACCGATACCTTCAACAGTAACTTGATCGTGTGCATCAATAAACTTGATTGCTTTATCTTTTGGAGCAAATGCTGTAAGTTCTTTTCCATTCTTAATTAATTGAACTCTTACACATTTTCTAATACCTGAGTTTGGCTGTCTTGCAGTAATTCCTTTTTTATCAAGAACGATTCCTCTTGCTTGAGGTGCTCCTTTCATAAGTCCTGCTTTTTTATCAACCTTTAATTTTCTTTTTGTTCTTGGATCTTTTTTAGTCCATTTCTTTCTTTCTTTAATTAATTTTCTTGCTGAAAATTCTCCATTTGCCATTATTTTTCACCTTAATTATTTTTTCTTGATTTTAATTATGTCTTTAAACATCTTGTCTTCCATTATTGGAACTTCTTCTTTTTCTTCGTCTTTTTCCTTAGCTTCTTTTGGTTTTCTTGAAGTTCTTTTCTTTGTGTTTAATTCATCTTCAGAATAATCAGCATCGGATTCAGCCTTTTTCTTCTCTCTTGTTTTCTTTGCTTCTTTTTTCTCTTCTTTCTTTGCTTTCTTTGCTGTTACTTTTACGCTTTCTTTTTTATCTGAATCTTTTTCTTCAATTACTTCAAAGATTGATGATTTTCCTTCATTTAGAATTGTTATAATTGATATACCAAATGGTTTTCCACATACAGAACCAAGTTCTATACTCCCTTCTGGATATTCAATTACTTTTATTCCTAATAATTTTGCATAATAGAAAAAAAGATCCTTATCTTGTGAATCAATTGTTGAACTAACAATTATTAATTTTGGTTCACCAACTAAACATTCTTTTTTTGCTTGATTTGCACCGTAAATTATTTTACCTGTATCTATTGTATTTCTTAATTCTTGATTGAATTTTGTCCAATTCATATGATATCCCTTTTTTTAATTTTTTTTTGTTGTCTTGCACATTTTATAGTTTTATAAACTTAAATATAATATTTAGGTTACAAAAACATTATAAATTAAATTATTTATCAGATTTTAATTTTTCTTGCTGTTCTTTAGCTTTTATCATCTTTTGTAGCCCTTTAGCATCAAGAGTTAATCTGACTTTTCCTGTTCCTGCTGAAATTGGCTGTCCAACAATTATGTTTTCTGTAATTCCAACAAGGCCTTCAACTTCTCCATTAAATGCTGCATTGATTATATGTTTTACTGTTTCTTCAAATGAAGCTCTAGCAAATGGACTTTTCTTTTTACCTGTAATTCCAGTTCTTACAACTCCTTGTATTATTCCTGAAGAAGTCATCATGTCTGCTAAGATATACAAGTGTCTTGTATTAATTGCAATACCGTTAGTATCAAATGTAAACTTTAATTCTTTAACAATTGCATCTCTTGCGGCTTCAACACCAAATGCCTTATATATTTCAAAAATATCATTTGTTATTGTTCTGTAAGTATCAACACCTTCTACTTTTAGAACTTCTTTTAAGTTTGATCCTTTTGTTTGAATCATTTTTTCTCCGTTCTTTTCTATAACAACGGCTTTTTCAATTCCTTTAACTCCATATAATTGAATTTTATTCCATTTTAATATTGCTTTTCTAATATCATAAAGTGGAGTTTTATTTCCAAAATGTAAATTTATTTGTTGCTTATTGTTTGTAAATCTTTTAGAATCATATACTGTTGTTTTGGCTTTAGCTTTTGATTTTGTGTCTTCTTTTTTATCATTATCAATTTTTTCATAAATTGATTCCATTACTTCTTCTTGATCTAAACCATAAATACTTGCTTTTTCTGAATCAAATTTAAATGAAACTACTCTTTCGGTGTAATTTTCAATAAAAGTCCCTACATCTCCAATCTTAACATCGACTAAATTTTTACAAAAATTATCAACATCTTTGTCTTTTTTTATAATTTCTCTATTAAGATAAATCTTCATGGATGGATATCTTGCTTGTGAACGAGCATCAACAATTTCAATAACTCTTTGTATTCCTTGACCAACAGAAACTTCCAAAGAACCAGCATAGTGCTTTGTTCTAAGAGTTAACTGTGTTCCTGGTTCTCCTATTGATTGAGCTGCAATTAAACCAACTGCATCTCCAGGAACAACTAGGCCATCATTATACTTTTTTGTAACAATATCTAGAAGTTTCTTTTTCTTTTCAGTGCTTAATTTTTTTATACTTGCGTATTTTTCTATTTTTTCTACAATTGAAATTGGTAATGACTTCATTATATCACGTTTTTTTAAATTTCATTAAATTTTTTTAAATCTTTGCGCGCGAGCCCGAGCGAAACCGGCTCTACTCGTTGAAGAAATTTATGTTCTTTCCAAGATATGATTTATCTGGGGAAAGTCCATCTTCTCCATACATGAACTGAATTACTTGTCCATCAGCTGTTGTTACTTTTAGTTCATCATTGACTACAAGGTCTTTTAAAGCATTTGATAATCTTCTATAAAGATAACCAGATACTTTTGTAGCAACACCTGTATCGATTTCACCTTGTCTACCACCCATACAGTGACAGAAATATTCTCTTGGATTCATTCCATCAAAGAAATTACTTTGTACAAATCCATAATCCATCATTTGATTTGTTCCTTTAGGACTTAAACTTAATAATCTATCAGAAAATCCAGCTTTTGGTCTTCCTGTTCTAACAGTAACTTGTCCCCAAAGTCCAAGCATATTAGAAACATTTAGAACTCTTCCACGAGAACCACCAACACTAGCAAGTAGTATAGAATTATTATTTGTTTTCTTGGTTTCAGAAAATAATTCATCTACTTTTATTTCTAAAATCTTATCTGTAATCTTGTCTTTCATTTCTGCAGAGATTTTTAAAAGCTCATTTTCAAATGTTTCTTCAAGATTCTTTCCTGGAGTTAATGGAAGTGTTCTATCTTCATATTTCTTAACAATTGCATTTGAACTTGCAATCATTCCTTTAACTTTTGCTTTAATTTCTTTTCTTAATTCTTCTGAAGCATTGTATTCATCTAATGCAACAGTTAATCCTTTTTTAGAAACTGCAAAGAATACTAATTTTGAAAGTTTATAATAGAAATCAATTAATGTTTCATAACCATAGTGTCTATAGATTGTTTCAATTAATGCTCTTGGAGAACCAATTTTTTCATCTATTACTCCTGAGATTATTTTACCTTTTTCAATTTTTAAATAACAATCATATTGACATTTTTCTTTCTTACATTTCTTACAGTCTTTTGCTTTTGAAACAATTGAACATAATTTATTCTTGTATTCTATATAGAAATCTTTTGGTAATATTTGACTAAATAATAATTTACCTGAATAGTTTCCTCTTCCTCTGTCAGCCGTTGGAAGTTCTGTGATTCCAATAGAATATAATATTTCCATTGCTTCTTTTCTATTAAATTCTGTTGATTCTCTTGTTAAAATATATGCTGCTGTAATAAGATCGTGATCTGGAGTAATAACTGGTCTTCCATTTCTAATACTTATAACGTGTTTTTCTGCAGCTAAAAGTTCTTTAACTTCAGAATAAGATTCTTCACTTTGTGGTACATGAAGATTCATATCATCACCATCAAAGTCTGCATTGTATGGATCACAAGTTATTGGATTTAATCTAAATGTTTTTCCAGGTAATATTTTTGCATAGTGTCCCATCATAGACAATCTATGAAGTGTTGGCTGTCTGTTAAATATTACAACATCTCCGTCTTGTAATCTTCTTTTAATTGTCATTCCTTCTACTAATAATTCTGCTAATTCTTCTTTATTTTCAGGAGTTATTATTTTTCTTGATCCTTTTTCTGTCAAGATATAACTTATATCTCCTTTTAATAATTGTGCTTTTAATCTTTCCTTATTCCATAATGTAACTTTCTCTGGAACTGTCAAAGTGTTTGCTACTTGTTCAGGTATTCCAAGCTCATTAAATTTAATATCTATTGATGGTGTTATTGTTGAACGAGCAGAAGCATTTACTCTTTTTCCTATTAGATTATATCTAAATCTTCCTTTCTTTCCTTTCAATCTTTGAGCAATTGTTTTTAATGGTCTTCCTGATCTTTGTTTTGCTGGCGGAACTCCTGCTGTGTTATTATCAATATATGTTGTAATATTGTATTGTAACAGATCCCAAAGGTCTTCAATAATTATTTGTGGAGCACCTGCATTTATGTTTTCTTGTAATCTAATATTAATTCTTACAATATCTAGCAATTTGTAAGTTAAATCATCTTCAGAAGTAATTACATTTTCTAAAGACAAAGAAGGTCTTATTGATACAGGAGAAATTGGTAAAACAGAAAGAATAAACCATTGTGGTTTTAATTTATCTGAATATCCAAATAAAAATAAATCCTTTTCTGGAACTTTTACTAACCAATCTAATATTTCTGCAGGATATAATCTTTCTCCATTTTTAAAAAAGTTTGTTGGTTTATCTAAAGCAATTTTATTTACTGCAGCTTTACAGTGTGGACATTTCTTTGTACCCTTTACTCTATTTAATATTTCTTTTACACATTTCTCATTATCTTCTGAAATAAGCATTAATTCATTTATCTCTGTTTCATCTAATAATAATTTTCCACAATCTTGACAAGTTGATGCTAAAACATAATATAATTTCTCACCAAACTTTGGATGAACTGTTGGTCTTACTAATTCTAAAGAACCAAAGTGTCCTGGGCATGCTTTCATTGTCTGTCCACAAGTTTTACATCTAAGGCCTGGAGAGATAACACCTAAGTGAGGATCCATTAATCCTCTTTCTATAGGATAACCATCTTTATCATAAGTATCTGCTCTTGTAATTTCAACAGCAGACATCTTTCTGATCATTTCAGGACTTAAAACTCCAAATTCAATGCTTTTAATTTTCTTTGATGTGTTCATCTTATCAACCTTTTAAATATTGCGCGCGAGCCTCAAGCGTTGCCGGCTCTAGTCAATTTTATCTCCAAGTTTTAATTTTGGATATACTCCCATTGCTTTTAGTTCGTCAAGTAATAACTTGAAACCATAACTAATCTTTACTTGGTGTACATTTGTTCCATTACATACAGGACAAAACTTTTTGTTTCTTATCTTATCATCAACTGCTGGAATTCCACAGTCTTCACAAACCATGATATTCATTTCATCAGCATCATCCATTAATTTTTCTTGCAGAGTCATTGCAGCACCGTGAGAGACTAATGCTTCGCCTTCCATTTCACCGAATCTTAATCCTCCGCCTTTTTGCTTTCCTTCTGTTGGTTGTCTTGTTAATAATTGTACTGGTCCTTTGTCTCTTGCTTGTATTCTATTTACTACAAGGTGACTTAATAATCTTTCAAATGCAAGTGGTCCAACAAATATTGGCATCTCGATTTTCTCTCCTGTTCTTCCATCATAGAAAATTTCTTTACCATCTTGTCTAAATCCATTTGCTTTTAATAATTCAAATACTGCATCTTTATCATTTAAGAAAGGAGTTCCATCTATTTCTTTTCCACTACTTGAAACAGCTTTACCTGCAATACTTTCAAACAAGTGACCAAGAGTCATTCTTGAAGGGATTGAGTGTGGATTTAAAATAAAGTCTGGTTTTATTCCTTGACTTGTAAATGGCATATCTTCTTCTCTAATTACAGCACCAACAACTCCTTTTTGAGCATGATGACTTGTAAATTTATCTCCTACTTGTGGTTCAAGATATGTTCTTATTCTAACCTTACATAATTTTGTTCCAGAAATTGTTTCAGAAACCATTACTCTGTCAACATTTCCACTTAAGTGTTTTCTTGAACAAACAGAGGTATCTCTTCTCTCTTCTGTAACAACTCCAAACTCAGAAACTTCTTCAACAAATCTTGGAGGAGATGTCATTCCGATTAATACTCCGCCTTCATCTACTGGAGACTCTAAATTTATAATTCCATTTTCATCTAAATGTTTATATGCATCTACCCCTCTATAACCGCTAGCTTCTTCAGTAGGCACCATAAACTTATCTGTTTGCCCTGAAGGATATCTTACTTCATTAGCAGAATATGATCTATAATATGAAGATCTTGCAAATGCTCTTTGGATTGCTCCTTGATTAATAACATATGCATCAAGCATATTAAATCCTCTATAAGGCATAATTGCAACAATTGCATTTTGTATCATTGGTCTTTTTTCTGTATGCATTAATTTTTCTGTTCTTGTAGTTACTAATGGCTTTTGTGGATAATACAAACAATGCATTTCTGTATCAAATCTTAAATTATAATTTGCTGAAGGAATTCCTGCTGCTTGTTTATACAATTTAGCACCGTGAATTGCTTTACCAGCCATGTTGTGTTCAATGAATGGTATCATTGAAGAAATAATACTAAAGATTCCTGTTCCAGAAATTTCAATATGTGTGTGATCTGGTGTTAATTCATCTTCAGTTAAAGCAACATAAGCATTTTCTTCTTCTTCAGCATCTAAAAATTCAACAATTCCTTTTGAAAGTAAATCTTGCCAAGAAATTTTTTTTGCTTTTATGTCTTCTAAGATTTCTGGAGTAACTCTTGATACACCTTTGTCTGCAACAATTAATGGTCTTTGTACACGTCCTGCATCTGTGTTAATATATAATTCATTTGTAGTTTCATTATATGCAATATTAACTTGAGGATCAATTTGAAGAGCTCTTCTTTTTTTAATTAAATCTGCTCTTAATTTTTCTGGATCATCATGGAATCCAATTATTCCACCGTTTAAATAAATTTTTGCTTTACCTGTTGCTTTTGCCATATTATCACTTATTCTTTAGTTACATTTTCAGATTTTAAAATAGTTTTCAGATTTTCAGGATCTGTGTCTGTTGTAATCTTAGCCATCATAGCTAAGTTTTTTACAAGTCCACAGTTAGGACCATCTGGAGTTTCAATAGGACAAAGTCTTCCCCAGTGTGTTCCGTGAACATCTCTTGCTTCATATAATTCTCTTGAAGAATCTAAAGTTGATTTTACTTTTCTTAAATCTGTTATTGGTGTAATAAAATTATCTCTTGACATGTATTTACTTACACCTGTTAATTGTCCAATCCAGTTGCCTGTACTAACTGCAAATAATATTCTTTCAGTAATTGCATCAGGTCTAATAACTGTATTGATATTTAATTTTCTATGTCTAGAAATTGTTCTATCAATCTGGAATTTTAAATCTTTTGTAAAGTGTTTAAAAGAAAATCTAAATAAGTTTTCCATTAATTTTCCAGATAATTCTAATCTCTTATTTGCATAATGGTCTTTGTCTGCTTGTGTTCTTAAGTTATATGCTTTCTCTATTATCTTAACAGCCATTGCAACCATGAAGTGAGCTTTCATTGTTCTTGCATCTGCTTCTTGACCTAAGTGAGGAAGTAAGAAAGAATCAATAACTTCTTTTGCTCTTCTAAGTCTATAGTTCTTTGTTTGACTTGGAGCAACAGATCTTCCTATCTTATCAAGTGCTTCTTCTTCTGATTGTAATTCTATTTTATCTAAATTTAATAAAACTTCATTTTGAGAAATTTGATCCTTTGGAAATAATTCTAAAATGTGGCTTGGTTTTAAAAAACCTAATGCATTTAATAATTCAATTAAGTATAATTTTCTTGGTGAGGATGGAAATGTTACAGTAAATAATCCATCTGCTGTTCTTGATATTCTTACTTTTCCTTTAAATGCTCCTTTAACAGAAATTACTTGTGCATTAATTACTTCTTCTGTTTCATTAAGAAGAATTCTATCAAATGCTAAAACTTCTTGAGTGATTAATGCTTTTTCAGAACCATTAACAATAAGATATCCACCTCTATCCATTGGATCTTCTCCATTTTCAATAAGTTCATCAGCAGTCATTCCATAAAGATTACATCTATTTGATTTTACTAAAATTGGCATTTCTCCAACATATGCTCTTTTTTCATCTTGAAGAACTCCTTTTCTATAAAGCTTAATATCAAGATAAATTGAACCAGAATAAGTAAGATTTCTAAGTCTTGCTTCCATTGGCATTAATCTAAATTTTGCTGTTCTGTCTGCTTCTACAATTTGTGGATTTGTTATTTCTACATTTGATAATGTTACATCAACATTATTACTTGAACTAATAAATCCATTCTCTTCAACAATTTCAGGAACTTTTTCATCAATAAATTGATTAAAAGAATTTATTTGTTGTTGAACAGGACTGTACATATCATAATAAGATTCAACTACTGACCACTTGTCTAGATTTTTCATAATTTTTCACATTTTTCTAATTATAATTATAGCATTGATTTATTTTTTTTAAGAAAAAATTATATAGAAACAACCTTTCTATAATAAACAACATCTCCAATGGTTCTATTTTTTCTTGTAATCTTTATTACGTCTCCAACTTTAACTTCTAAATGAGCAATGCCAGGATCTGCAATAAAAATTAATGGTAGTTTCTCAGGATTTAGATTTTGTTCAGAAATAAGTTTATCTAATTCTTCTGAAGGAACAATTTCATGCTTAGGAATATAAGAATGTTTTATTTCTTCCTTTACTTTTCTTGCTCTCTTCTTTACTTTTCTTTTTTTTCCTTTCCCTAAATCTTCTTCATCATCATCTTCTTCAGCATAATCGAATTCTGCTTTTATTCCTGTTTCTTCAGTTTCTTCTGTTTCTTCAGGTAGTTTAATGTCAACGTCATCAATTGTAGAGTAATCATCTTCTAAACCGTAATCTGTTTTTATTCCTGGCAAACTAACACCTTTTTTAATATTATGATTTTTCCTAAAATCTTAGTTTTTAACTATAATCTATGCTGATAGCAGGGTTTTAATTACACTTAAATTTGTAAAAATCGCTTAAATATAACTTAGAATTATAAAAAAACATAAATATAGCTAAACTAGATAGGAGCATAATATTATTTTTAGTTGCAAAACATTTATAAACACATATGTTTTTACAATTTATTTCTTTTTCTTTAAACTTCTTTCTTCTTTTTCGTTTAATTGTGTTAATTTCTCAAATAGTTGTTTTTCCTTATTTGCCAAGGTTTTTATGTTTTTTTCTATAACTTTCCCTTGCTTAATTAATTGCTTTTTTAATTCCTTTTCTTCTTGTTTTATGCCTTTTTCTAGTGTCTTTCCTTCTTCTCTTGTGAAATGAAGAAATTGATTTAGGCCAAAAATTATTGGTTTTTGTAATAAAATATTTTTAGGCAAATTTATTCTATTTGGATTTTGATCTCTAATTTTTCCTACAAAACCAATTGTAAATAATCTAAAAACAATGGATATTCCAAAAATTAATAATAGCCCATATTTTTCACTACCAAATAACCAGAATCTGGGATTAGAAGAAATTATTCCGCCAAGTAAAGTTCCAAGAAGCATGGCTCCTGATTGAAATATTAAAAAGAAAGACATGTGGTGTATTAAATCACTTTTAATATTTTGATAAAAATAACCAAAGATTCCAAGAGTAAGTCCTGCCATTAATGCCCCATCTAAAACATTTAAGAAAAATAAAAGCCAAACATTACTTCCAAAAAGAATAACTAAAAAAGGATATATTGGCAGAAATAAAATTATTGCTTTTAATACTTTAGTAGAACCATACTTATCACAAATTTTTCCCCAATAATAAAAGCTTAATACTAAACCTAATATAGATGCAATTTCTAAAAAAACATACTGCTTATAACTAAAATTTAAAATTTCTAAAAAATAATATCTATAGTATGGTGCTGCAACATACATACTAAAATAAATCAATGTAACAATTAACAAAAAATATACAAATTGCTTATTTTTCAAAACAACTTCTTTGAAAACTTTAAATACTGGTTTTGATCTTTCTTTTGATTCTTTGCATAAACAATCTTGATCTTCTGTTTGACTCATTTTTTTCATTACCATGTAAGAACCAAACCTAAATATTCCTGCAATTATAAAAATAAAGGTAAAACCTATTGTTGGATTTTTATGTATTGAGTCTAGTACAAAGCCGGCTAAAAACAAAGGAAGTATAGAAAATAAATTAAGTATAATCTGCTTTCTTGAATTATATTCTACAATTTTTGATGTATTAAATATTTTTCCAATCCACTCTCTGTATACACCTACAGGAAACTGTTCAACTAATGTTATTAAACAATAAAATAATATTACTAACCAAATTACTAATTTATCATTAAATAAATAACCAACAATTGCTAATGGTATCCAAAAAAATGCTTGAAGAATTGTAAAAAATAAAATAAAATGTTTTTCTGATTTAAAATATTTAAGAATACTATATGAAAACAAAACAGAAAAAGAAGCTAAAAATAATGGAAGAGTATTTAATAATCCAATCTGTAAGGTGTTTGCTTTAAGTGTAATAAGATAAGGCACTAAAAAGACTACACCTATATAATACATTACAGCCCAAGTTACTCCTTCAAGAATATAATATTTTAAATCTCTTTGCTGTTGTTCAGGAGTTTGTTTAAATTGCATTTTTTTCTCTCTTTTGTTTATTAGAAATAGAAAGAGAAATATGTTTTTAAAGCTTTATATAAACAATAAAACTTCTAAACCAAGAGTACCAAGCGCTACAAGAAGGGTGATACCCGTAATCAGTACTCCATATTTTACAAAATCTAGAAAAGATAAAGTAAAATCCTTACTTTTTAATATTCCAAGCCACATAATTCCTGCAAGAGCACCAATAGGAGTGATGTTTGCCCCAAGATTAGAACCAATTACAACAGCTAAAGCCACAAAAAATTGAAGTGCTCCAGATAATGGTGTGATTATTGAAACAAAAGCAACACTCATTGGAATATTATTTAAAATATTGGCTGATAATGCTGAACCAAAACCATAAACAAAAATATTGAGAATTATATCTGTTCCAATTAAATTCTTAATAAATAATCCAATCGCTTGTGTTATTCCATAAATGTTTAGTGCATAAACTGTAATAAAAAGAGAAAGAACAAATGGAATAACTGTCCACGGAATTTTTTGAAGAGTAGAGTTAGCTGTTGTATGTTCTAAATGTTTGTCCAAGTTTTCGTGTATTTTTTCTTTATCTTTATATTTTTTTAAAATTATTTTTATTAAGTCTCTTATTATTATAAAAAATAAAAGCATTGCAGCAAAAATTAAAGAAACTGCCCACATACTTAGTTTTAATTTCGGAGCAATTGCAAGTAAAATAATACATAAAATCAACGATATTAATCCAACGATTGCACCAAATTTATCTTTAATAGAATCTATTGGTCTACCAACATCTATTACTTCTATTTCTTTATTTATTTCTTTTTTAAAAATTAAATATAATAATATAAAGTTAGTAATTCCTGCTAATATTGTTGGGAAAAACATCCATTTTAGATAATTATCAAAACTTATATTAAATGCAGTTGCTATTAAAATATTTGTAGGATTACCAATATAAAGCATCATACTCCATGTATTTGCTGCAAAAAATTCAGCAATCAGAAAAGGTAAAGGATTAATTTTTGCATTCTTTGCAAAGTAGTAAATAAATGGTGTAAATGTAAGAATAATAATATCATTAGAAGTAAAAATTGTAAGAATTGAAACAGTTACATATAGTGCTATAAATAATTTTGTTCCACTTTTCCCTGCAATCTTTAATGCTAGTTTTGCACAATATTCAAAAAAGCCTGTGATGTCTAAAAATATGCTAATAAAAACCATTGATAAAAATAAAATCAATATACCTAGTGGTTGCAATTGAGCTGTGCCTTTAAGCCCAGTTCTTAAATCAGCATATGTAAGAAATTTAAATAAAACAATTAATATTGGCGCAAGCATTGCTCCAAAGAAATAACTTTCAATTTTATATTCTTTATTTGCAATTTTAAAATTAAAATGTGGTTTTTTAAGAACAAGATAAATTGTTAAAACTGTACTTAAAAGAAAAATTAGAATTAATAATAAAATATTAACCATTTATAATCTTCTTTTTGTTTTTAATGCTCGGAACGGGATTCGGACCCGTGTTACCAGAGTGAGAGTCTGATGTGCTTGACCGGGCTACACTATCCGAGCAAATTATTAAGTGCTTCGAGGCGGATTCGGACCGCCGATTTCCAGATTATGAGTCTGGCGTTCTAACCGCTAAACCACCGAAGCAAAAAAATAGGTTTCTCACTATAAAATTTAAGTACAAAAATATATATAAATGATTTGATTTATTCCTTTATTGCAACAATTCTATAAATATCTGAATCTCTTAAATGTGTAGTGTAGAGGCTTCTAAATTCTGGAGGCATTTTGGTAATATCTACTTTTTCTTCTTTAACATATAAAAATTTACTTTTATTTATAGCTGTTTTTAAATTAAACCCAAAATAGGTATTTATTCTATTTCGATCTATAAAGTAATATGCAATAAATTTTCCTTTTGGTTTTAATTTATTATAAATTAAATTGATAACATCAATAGTATATTTTTCTGCTTCTGTATAAACATTAACTGCGTTTACTTTGTATGCTGCCACTGCTTTTTTTTTAAGATTTCTAGTAGTTACTCTTTGATCATAATATCCAACAGCAAAATCACTTGTAATAATATCCAAATGATTATCTGGAAAATCTAATAATCCTTTCATAAAATTCTCTTGTAATTGAATTAAATTTTTAGGTTTATCTAATTTTAGTCTTGATTCTCTTAATTTATGTATTTGTGTGTCTTCTAAAACACTTGGATGATGAACTCTTGAATTAGTTATTTTTTTCAAATCTATTCCATAAAATTGTATGTCAGGACACATATGTGCCAATCTTTTAGATCGATATGCTTTATCTTCTCCAACATTACCTAAATGAAGTATTTTTCTTTTTGGTTTAGGTGGTTGCTTTATTGGCATAATTTAATCAGAATTAATTTCGTCTCATTTTTATGTTGATTTCATCTTTACTATTATTTACAAAAAAAGTATCACATAGTCCTAAGAAAACTCCTGTTTCTAAAACGCCAGGTATGTTTCTTACAGAGTATTCAAAATCATCTAAACTAATATTTTTGTCTATTGTAATTCTTGCTAAATAATGTCCTGTTTCAGTTTTAATAAAATTATCGTCTGTATCTTTAACAACTCTTGCAAGACCATAGCTTTGAAGATTTAAGATTGTTCTTTCCCAAGCAAAAGAACTTATTTCTACATATGCGTCCTTGTCTATTTTTTCTACAAAATCATAATCATTAACAACTACTATTAAATTTAAAGCAGATTGAGCAATCATTTTATCTCTTATAAAAGATCTTGTGTCACTTTTTAAAAAATTATTAAAATTATCCGCTTGTGAACAAAACTCTATTGCCACATCTATTTCTTTATCACTTAGAGAAATAACAGATTGACCAAGAGAATGAAGTTGAGCCGCTTGTTTTGCAGTGGTTGGTACAAAATAGACTTTTTTTTTATTAATCAATAATATTTTTATTAATTCATCAACAAACTCATTATCTTTTTCAGAAGTACCAACAGCAACAATTGCTTCATGTTTTATAAACTTCTCAAAAGCCATTGCAATTTTTGGAATATTCATCTAATCACTTCAATTATATTAAACTATAATGCTCTTTATATATTTTTCCTTTCAAGTAATATTTAAGACAGATGATGATAATGAACACCTGCTGAAATTCTTGTGATGACAAAATGGGCGGGCTGATGTCTTAAATTAATTGCTTACTTCTTTTTCTTTCTCTTGTACTTGGTTATTGGATATGCTGTCTTAGATTTTGATTTTTCTTTTTTCTTAGGTATTATTTTTCTTGTTTTTTCTACAACAATTATTTCTTTTTTTGTTGTATTGTTTTCATTTTTATTTTGTTCTAATCTACTTATTCTTTTGTTTAAAACATCAAGTTTAGAAGAAACAATTTCATTATTTGCATCTCCTAATGGCAATCTGTTTTCTTTAGTTTTTTTATCTAAAAAATACAAAAGAATATTTCCTATTGCAAATACTGCGATTGCAATTAATAATATTATTGTTAAAGTTTCCATAATTTTTCAGTTCTCCTTATTATACTAAACAATATACATTTTTTCTTTTTTCTATAATTGCTCCTTCTTCTTTTAGAAATTCTATTGTTATCTTTAAAAGCTCTGTATCTTTGTTAAGTTTCTTAGAAAGGTCTTCAATTGAGAAGTTCTTATCAAGATCACTTGAAAGTATTTGCTTTCTTGTTGTACTGTACAGAAACATATCAATGACATAGAAATATCCATCAAATGATTTTTGCCCCTTTATTTCATCATTTTTAAATTTAGAGTAAAATTCTTTTGAAAATTTATCTGCAGTTACTACGGATTTAATAATTGTATATTTCTTTTTAAGAAAATCTTTAATTATTGTATCTGCATTTTCTTCTATTATTTTTGGTTTTTGTAAATTTTCTGATTTAATTGGTTGTTCTGTTGTTCTTTGATCATTTACTATATAAATTGCTTTCTTGTATTTCTCTGATTGTTTGAATGTAATTATTTCCTTTTCTTTTAACATTTCTTTAAATATCTCCAAATCTTCCTTTTTTAAAAGATTTTCAAAATTTCCTTCAACTTTGTCTTTAAATGATAGTTCTTTATCTTGAAGTATATCTATTATCTTTTTTTTAATTGTGTCTTTAGAAATTGTTGACTTAATAACTTGTTTATCTTGTACAACAGAATCGGTTACACTTAATTCGCGCATATTAGTTTTAATAGAAAAAGCAATTGCTTGAGAATTAATAATTTTTATTTCAAGTTCTTTATTTGTATAATTATCTAATTCTTGAGATTCTTTATCATTATTGAAATTTAAAAAATAAGTTTGATTTTTTTTTACAATTTTCATGGTGTCTCTCTGATATATTATATTATAAAATAATATAAAAATCTATTCATTTATTATTTATATTAAAATAAAGATAATTATGGCTAATCTAAACTTTCATATAGTATTTGAGAAATCTAAAGATTCAAAGATTGAATTTACTTCAAATAAAACCGGAAATGTAAATTCTGTAATTATAACTGTTAGAGGAGACTTTGAATTATATAAAAAAATGGAAGTATTAAAAAGAAATTTCTTAGAACCATTATTACATAAAATATATTTAGAAGAGAATGAATTATTTTTTGCAAAACTAAGAAGTGTTTATGCACAGGACAAACCTGATGAAAACAATGAATTGCCTGGAATCGAAGAAGCAAAATATAAATTAGAATATTTTTTTGAAAATCCTAGAGTCTATGAATATCTTTCTAAAATTTCAATGATAGAAAGACAAAAAATAATTTCTAAAATAAGTAAATATAATCCTACAGAATTATTAAAATTTTTACAAATTACTATAGCAAATGCAAATATTAAAAATCCAAGAAAGTTATCTACGCTTGTAGAAGAAATACCAAAAAAGAAATTACTTAAGACAATACATGTTTCAAGATCTATTTCAGAAAAAGATGTTTGCCAGCAAACGTATGGTGGTTTTTTAAGAGCATTAAAAACAAACACACTATATCATATAACTGCAGAAATAAATGGAAGACCAAAAGCATTATTTGTTAAAACGCCTATAGGCGAATTACCACAAAATAATCAATATTCTAATGATCCTTTGCTATTGGGTGGATATAACACTCTTGCAATTGATGCAGAAAATCTTAATGTTTATTCATTTAAAACCAATGAATTAGGAAAATTAGATCAATCTAGTTTAAAATTAGTAATGGATTATAAAAATCTAGAATCTTATCTAAAAGAAGAACGTAGATTTCTGGCTCCAAAAGTAAGAGAATTAGCTAAAAGATTTCAAAAAGAATTACATGAATTCCTAGATAGAAGATATCATCGAAATAATATTCCTGGAGTTCAAAGAATTAAAAAGACTCATGAAAGATTTAGAGTTAAACCAAAATAAACTATTTTAATTTAAGTAAATATTCATCAATTTCTTCAAAAGAAACAGAACAACCATTAAATTTTAAAGCATATAGTGCAGATTTTAGATATTCTTTGTTCTTTATACTATTCTTTAACATTCCTCTTTCATAAGCAAAAGAAAGAAGATCAACTGACCTAATTACCGAAACGTCTCCAAGCATTGATTTAAATTTATTATATTTTTCTTTATTAAGTTCAATATCTCTACTGTGGTGTTTTCTTTTTAATATTTCTAATAAAGCATTAGGATCTTCAATTAACATCCTTGTTGTTCTTTCCTCAATTGCAAGACAGTTTGCTTTTGTTAGTGATAACAATGCCAAACATTCTGCTTCTCCAAAATCTACAATATGAAGAGGTCTTCCACTTATATAAAAAATACTATTTGTAAGATTAAGAATTTCTTTAGTTTTATCATCTAGTTGTTTATCACTTGGTTGAATAGTAAACACAAAATCATTAAGTTGATCATTTATTCTTAAAGAGCTTAATTTAAATTTCATATTATTTCTTACTCTATCAATACATTCGTATTTTACTCCTGTTGTTATAAGAAATTCCCCTATATCTCCTTTAATTTCAGAAAATAAAGGCAATAAACAAGTTTGTGAGAATCCAATTAACACACCTGTATCAAAAACTATTTTCATTTCTTTTGCACCTTTTTTTCTTTATTTTCAGGAATATTCTTTTTTAGAAAATCTATTCTTTCAAACATAGTTTTACTTTTTATGTCTTCATCTGAAATCTTTGTTTGACCAATTAATTCCATTACTTGATCTTTATTTGCAGATAATAAATTTGACGCTTGAGATAAAGACAAACCATAAGCATAAGCACTAGATGCTAACTTTGTTCTTGCATTAAAAACAATATCGTGTATAAAATGTCCAAGTAATTGGTCTGTTTTTTCTATAGAATTTTCTATCTCTTTTATTTTTTTATTATATTCGTCTTTATTTTCTTTTTTACTTAATTCTATAGCTAATTGCAAATCATTTATTGTTTTTTCTCTAAATCCTTTCCAATTTGGGCTATTAAATATGTGTTTTTTAGATAATAATTTTCTAAAAGAATAAGCAATTATTGCAAGTTCTGCAATATCTGTTCTATATTCAATTATTGCTTCTTCTAAAGTTTTTTCATCAATTCTATGTAATATTTCTAAATCATTTGCTCTAAATTGTTCTAATATACCAGAAATTATTTTTTCTGAATTTTTAAAATCAATTTTAGAAATATAATTATCAATTTTATTTGTGTTATTATTTTGAGAAACAGCAGAATTTATGTTTCCTTTTGCCTGAACATTTAAATTTGTAAATTTATTAAACCTCTGTTTATTCGTATCATCCCATTGATGATTAAAATTTGGTTTTGTTCTTCTTGCATTAATGAAAGAAACATTTTCTCCTTGAGTATTAGAATTGTGATTTATTTTGTGTTTTCCTGCAGAAAATTTTGATTTTCTTCTATGCATCTTTTCTCCATTTTAATTTGTTGTTCATAAATATATAAATCAAATAGGTTTATATATGTTTTTTTTATATAATATATTACATTATATTACATAAGAATTGAGGGATTACAAATGGGACTATATGATGAAAAGATTGAAAACTTAAGCAAAATAAGAAAAGACAAATTATACATACTAATTGGATTAAGTATTTTTATTGCAATAATAATTATGGTATTTTTAATAATAGCAATAGATTGGTCAAAAATAGAATCTGGATTAAAAGGAAGTAATCTTTCTGTTAAATTTAGTAAAAATCCATTTAATGTAACTAAAGATACAGATCTAAAAATTAATATAACAATAAAAAATAATAGTGACTTTGACTCAGAAAATGCAAGTATTGCTATATATCCTGTTGAACAAATATTTTTTGTAACCTGTGATAGTTCAGAAACAGGAAATAATAAAGTAACTGTTCCAATATTTGCTAAAGATGCTTCTAGAACAATAGAATGTAATCTTAAAATATCTCCTACAATTACAGAAGCAGATATACTTGCAGGAACTTATGGTTTTGATGTAGTTTATTCCCTTAATTCAGAAGAATATGAGAAAAGAGCAATTTTAACTTTAAAAAAATAAATGAGGAAAAATAATGTTAAATAATTTATTAAATGGATTTAAAGTTTTTGTAAATAAAAAAACCCCACTTATTGTTTTATTATTTGCTTTTTCTTTCTTTGGACTCAATTATCTATCTAATGTTTTATTTGAAGAATTAGCAATAGGTATTAGTCTTAAAGAATATCCTTCTTTTCTTGTAAATTACTATAGATTTGATTTATTTTGGTTTATCTTAGCAATGATTGGTTTATTCTTTTTATCTAATTTAGGAATATATTTAATTGCAAACAGTATTACAAAATCAAATAAAAAAATAAAGACAGATGTCTTTAATTGTTTAACATATACTATTTTAACAGCTATCTTCTTTTTATTTATTGGATTAATAGGATATTTTTCTGTTTTGCCAAGTGGCTATTTTTCTATAATAATGTTAATTATTTTAGGAATAATCGCTCTTGTTGTTTCTTTTATAACTTTCTTTGGTATTTTGTTTCTTCCAGTATCAAATACTATCAAAGATAGTTTAAGAAATTCCTGGGGATTTATTAAAAAAAGATTTTGGGCAATTGTTTTAATGATAATTATTCTTGGAATAATAAATGTAGCAATTAGTTATGCATTTGAAATTATTTATACAAGAATAAAAGATTCAGAAATAATTAGTTTAATACTATTTATATTTACAAATACTATAATAACAATGTATACTACAAGTGTTTTTTCTTCATTTATTAAGAAGAAAAAATAATTTTCTTTTTCTGAATTAGTCTGATGACAAGAGAAAAAAATTAAAAACACAAGAAAAGTTTTCACTTTTCTTTTTTAAGAAAAAAATCCGTTTTAAAGATTTTATTACGGATAAAGAAAATAGGAAATTGTGCCATTTTGAACTGTCTTATTTCTAAGATTTGACCTCTAAATGAATTGAATCTATCAATTTGGTTTTAACTCGAACTCTTAGTATCAGAAAACTTAAACAGTCGCAATTGCTCGCTCCTGCCTTACATTACTGACCTATCAAACCGGTGTTTTTCCGGAGTTCTCGTTCTGTATCTCTACAGAAATGGCTGTCTCGTCTTAGGGGCCGCTTCGAGCTTAGATGCTTTCAGCTCTTATCGGCTACAGCGTAGCTACCCGACAGTGCCTTGTCAGACAATCGGTACACCAGAGACTGTGACGCGCCGTTCCTCTCGTACTAAACGCATCTTCCCTTCAGACAACCTACGCTGCCAATAGATAGGAACCAAACTGACTCGCATCGTTCTTAACCCAACTAACGTACGGCTTTAATGAGTGAACACCTCCACCCTTGGCTAATTATGCCCAGCCAGGATGCCGTGAGCCGACAGCGAGGTAGCAAACCGCGGGGTCGATGTGAACTCTTGCCCGCGACGACTCAGTTACCCCCAGGGTAAGTTTACTGTCAGACTAGGCCCCCACTAATAGGGACACTAGCGTTCGCTAGACCCATATTTCTATCCAGCGTTTCGTGCTTTGAGAAACACTGTTAAGCATGCTTTTGGTCTTGTCCTCTACAGCAGATTTCTGACCTGCTTGAGCATACCTTTGGACACCCCTGATATTCTTTCAGGGGTGTACCGCCCCAGTCAAACTACCAAATCAAATGCTGTCCGTTATAAACGTAGAGTTATATGTTTTGTACTAGATGGTGTTACATTGTTGTCTATCTACCCCCTAGCGAGAATAGCATAAGCGACTCCCATCTACGCTCTATAGTACAAAAAATACAACCACATCAGACTGTAGTAAACCTCCATGGGGTCTTATCCTCCCATTGACAGTTCGTGGCGTATTCACCACGTGTGCAAGTTCACTAGGCTCAAACTTGGGACAGCGATAATCTCGTTACTTCCTTGGTGCAAGCCGGCAATTAACCGGCAAGGTATTACGCTACCATGAGAGCCTCAGAGTTAGGCCCGCTCTTTACCAGCGCTTAGATCAGTTGGACCTGATTTTCACGTACTAGCAGTGAGCAGAGGTCAGTGACTATACGCACCGTTTCCGGCTAGCAGTCACCTGTGTTTTTGATAAACAGTCGGACTATCCTTGTGACTAAGACTTACAGTTTACTCAACCGTAAGCACCCCTCATACCTAAGATACAGGGCCAATGTTGCCGAATTCCCTAAGTTTGATTATCCTATTACGCCTGAGCCTATTCAGCTAGGGACACCTTTCTCGGTTCTTGGTACGATTAATAAAACACTGCATAGTTTTCTTTTCATGGGCTCTTGGCCTCGATAAAAGATCTCTCCCATTCGTACCTTTAATCTGCTTCTCATCATTATGATTCTCCACAGATCTATAGTACTTAGATGTGCAAGACAAGCACACTCCACCTTGCCAAAAACGTCAAAAACTATACTTGCGTTACCACACGTGTTTTACCAGTACAGGAATATGAACCTGTTTCCCTTTCGATATAATCGTATTACGAAATATCTTAGGATCGACTTACTCTTAGCTAAAGATTAGTGCTAAGAAACCCTTGCCCCTTCGGCGGAAAAGATTCTCACTTTTCTTTGATGTTACTATCGCGAGGATCCATATCTTTGGAAGATCCAATGGAACTTACGCCCCATCTTCTGCTCTACCAAAGCACCTATCTATCAGATCACATTAGTATGTGCTCTATGATATCGGTGGTCAGCTTAGCCCCGTTAATTTTCAGGGCATCTATCCTAGATTGGTGAGCTATTACGCACTCTTTAAAGGGTGGCTGCTTCTAAGCCAACCTCCCAATTGTCTTAGGATAAACACTCCTTTCCAGTTAACACTTAGCCAACACTTAAGGACCTTAATCATAGTCTGGGTTTTTCCCCTTTAGGAGAAGCAGCTTACCCGCCCCCCCCGACTCCGACCTTCAATGACGATAATACATTCGGAGTTTGACAAGAAAGCCAAAAATTTCTTTTCGATACTTTCTAATCAGTATCTCTACCATATTATCTATCTCCAGCCAGGCAATCCTTAGGGATTTTTCGATAGGAACCCGCTAGCACCAGATTAGATTACTCTCTCAGTACTATTCCCAAGTCACACGAACAGTTAGACTAGAACCGCTACGGACCTCCAGCAACCAGTCGGCTGCCTTCATCCTGCTCAGGAATTTATCATCTGGTTTCGGGTTATCTCCCTGTGACTAATGGCGCAGTTAACACCACTTCCCTGAATCGTAAGATCTGCGGAAAATCGGTTTCCCTTCGGCACAATGATTGAATCATTTAAGCCTTGCCACAAAGAAATACTCCCTCGCCCGTGCTTCGTGACGGATAGTGTAACCCTGTTCCAGTAAAACTCGCTTTTGCAGTTACCCACAATCACTCATGTTTCACCTTCATAACTTTCAGGCCACACCCGAACAGTGGCTAATTAATTTCAAGTGCTTATTTACCCTCCGTTAGGAGAACTTTTCAACTTTCCCTCACGGTACTCATTCTCTATCGGTCTTGTAGAATATTTAGAATTAGCAGTAAGTGCCTGCCAACTTCCTACGCGATATCCAACGCGCAGTACTCATGATACTCAAAAATCTTCTTAAAAGACTTATATCTACGGGGCTATCACCCTCTATTGCATAGCTTTCCAGCTAACTTCGATTTTGTTTTCAAGAAGTAAATGAGTCAACCCCACATGTCTCTTATGTTACCATAAGAGATTCGGTTTGTTCTCTACCGCTTTCGGTCGATCTTATTCACGGTATCACTATTGTTTTCTTTTCCTCTAGGTACTAAGATGCTTCAGTTCCCTAGGTTCCCATCCAAGTTTGACCTTGGACAATTCGAGCATCTTGGGATCAAAGATTGCATGCATCTCCCCCAAGCTTATCGCAGCTTGCCACGCTCTTCATCGGTCTACAAGCCAAGTTATCCATTAATTAGCTCTACATAAAATCAAATTTTTTTGTGAAAATTCTTTTCATTTAATAGTCAAATTTTATAATAAACTTGAACACATGGCACAATTTCCTACTCTCTCATCCCGTAAATGTAATAATTGCCAAAAATGCTAAAGTAACAAATTTGGACAATGACTTTTCTAAAAGATTTAAAACGGTCGAATTCCGATGCTAAAAGAACTTAGCCGGAATAACATAATTATGTAGCGACAGGTTTATAAATAGATCGCCATTTCTCTTCAGATTTTGCCCCGATTTTAAAATAAAGGCTAATAAGTACTTATTTTGATTTTAAGGTAATTAAACCTACATTTAAGCAAAATTGCGCAATTAAATGGCAAAAATGAAGAAACTGGGCCTGAAATAACCTCCATTAATTAGGAGAATATAATAATCCTTCAACTTTTGTTGGTGTTTCAATTACTGGATCTCCTGAATCAACACCTAATTTTCCTTTGTCATTGCTTCCCCAACAATAAAGTTCTTTTATTTTTCCACTCCCTGGATCAACAATTGAACAAGTAAAATTATATCCTAAAGAAGTGTTTGTTTGATTAATCATATTTTTCATTGATTCTGGGACATTATGTGAAAGTTCATCTTTTGATTCTAGTCCTAATTGCCCAAGGTTATTACTTCCCCAGCAACTTTGTGTAAATCCTTCTTTCCCATAAATTGCACAACTGTGAGTTTTTCCAACATCTAACATTTGAATATTTGTTAAACCAACAACAGGGACAAATACTGGAATATTTAAATCTCCTGCTCCAGAACCAAGTTTCCCGAATTCATTATTTCCTGCACAAAATGCAGAGTTATTTTCTTGAATAAATAAACAAGAATGGTTATCTCCAACAGATACTCTCATGGATATTGGAGCATTTATTTGTACTGGACTTAGTTGTGAAATAGTATCTTCAGTTCCTAATTGCCCAAAAGTATTATCTCCCCAACACATAACCTTCCCATCGGTTAATACTGCACAAGCATGAGTAATTCCTATATCAACACTTATAACATCTGATAAAACAAAAGTTGGAGAATCTTTATGATCTTTATCTCCAACTCCTAATTGTCCATAAGAATTATCACCCCAACAATATAATTTATTTGCAGAATCAATAGCACAAGAAGAGTTTCCTCCAACAGCTATACTAGTCACTTCTCCAAATTCAGGAATAACTACTGGTATTAAACTCAAACTTTCTGGAGTTTCAAAACCAAGTTGTCCATAAGAATTATCACCCCAACACATTACATCTTTTGTGTCTAATAATGCACAAGAATGAGAAAATCCAATACTTACTTGTATTGCAGTATTAATCTCTAAAACTAAAACTGGTTTATTACTTAAGTCATTAGTTCCGTTTCCAAGTTGGCCTTTTTCATTATTTCCCCAACAATTAATTTTACCCCCCTCTAACAAAACACAAGCATGATTTTCTCCTAAGGATAACTGTAATGGTTCATCTATTAAATAATTGTAAGTAATAATATCACTATCTATATAATTTTCTTTTATTGCAATTAATTTTAAGGTAGTATCTTCTTGAATTAATATTGCACTACCATTATATTGATTACTTGTTTCAGAATCGGGGTTTGTCCCATCTGTTGTATAATAAATCATATCATTTTCATTATCTGGAGTCAAAGTAATTTCTGTATTTAATGGAAGATATCCTGAATCTAAAGAGGCGCTAGGATTTCCGACTTTTGGCTTTGTTTGTGGAGCTTTTGTAATAGTAGGTAAAGAAAAATAATTAGTTGAATTGTTTAAAACTATAGAAACCTTTGTTCCGGTCAATACTGTATCTATTGGAATAATAACCGATGCTCCTGTTATTATCTCAATTTCAGAATCCAAAGTTATTTCTTCTGTATTTCCTTCATTGTCTGAAATTGTGTATCCTGTTATTGTTACATTATTTGGCCCTAAATTTTTAATATTTAAATTACCTGTTTTTTCTATTGTTGCAGCTACAAAAGAATTTACTACAATTTGATTTTCTATATATTTCTTAGTATCTAAAATTCCATCTGTTTTGTCTAAACTTTTATTTGTAAATTGATTTCCCCAACTTAAAATTGCAACAGTAATTATTGTTGCAACAACAACTAATAATATTACTGTTATAAGCGTTGACACAGCTTTAAATTTATTTTTCATATTATTTATATCCTCTCAAACTATTCTTAAAATTAGAATCAATATTTATAAATTACCAAATTATTTAAATAGTTATTCTTTCTTTAATATATATTAACTTATTTTATAATGATGTGAATTTTTTATGATTATTGGAATTGTTGGAAAACCTAATGTTGGAAAAACTACTTTTTTTAAAGCTTTAACTTTAATGGATGCTGAAGCAGCTAATTATCCATTTACAACAATTGACCCAAACAAAGGTGTGGGTTTTGTTAGAAATAATTGTGTGGATACTTTCTTTAATACACAATGTAATCCAAGACACGGTTTTTGTAAAGAACACATTAGATTTTTACCTGTTGATATTATTGATGTTGCTGGTCTTGTTCCTGGGGCAAGCGAAGGAAGGGGTCTTGGAAATAAATTTTTGACTGATCTTTATCAAGCACAAGTTTTAATTCAAGTAATCGATATTTCTGGAAGTACGGATGAAGAAGGTAGACCTGTTGCTCTTGGTTCTTACGACCCTGCTTTAGAAATTGCATTCCTATTGACAGAGATTGAAACTTGGTTATTTGGAATTTTTAAAAAAAATTTTGAAAAACTTGGTAGAGAACAACAAGTAAGAAAAATTAAAACACTTAAAACTCTTTTATCTTTTATGAGTGGTATGGGAATCTCTGAAGAAGTACTAGATCATTGTCTTAAATCTTTAAACTTACATGAAAAAGAAATAATCTCTTGGTCTGATGAAGAATTAATGTTTTTTACAAAAAAGATAAGAGAAACAACTAAACCAATAGTTATTGCAGCAAATAAAATAGATATGCCTGGTTCTAAAGAAAGATTAGAAAAATTAAAAGAAAGATTTCCAAATCTTTTAATTGTTGGTTGTTCTGCAGAATCTGAACTGGCTTTAAAGACAGCAGATAAAAACAAAGTTGTTGATTATATTCCTGGTAATAATAATTTTAAAATATTAAAAGAAGACATTCCTGAAAAACAAAAAAAAGGATTAGAATTTGTTCAAAAACAAATACTTGGTAATTTCGGTTCTACTGGCGTCCAAGAAATAATAGATAATTGCGCGTTTAATGTTTTAAAATATATAGCAATATATCCTGGTGGAACAAAAAGTCTAAAAGACAAAGATGGAAATGTTTTACCGGATTGTTTTTTAATGCCTCCTGGCACAACAACACTTGACTTTGCTTATAAACTTCATACAGACTTTGGGGATAACTTTATCAAAGCCATTGATGTAAAGACAAAGATGCTTCTTGGAAGAGAACATATTCTAAAGAATAACGATGTTATAGAAATAGTAAGTGGAAAATAAAAAAAATTATTTAGCCACAGATCTTTTTGTTTTTGATATTATTGGTTTTATTTTCTTTTTTTCTATTTTTTGTCTTGGTTTTAATCCTACAAGTCTTTTTACCTTTCTTTGTAGTCTTTCTTTAGTATATGGTATTAATTTTTCTTTAAATTCTTGAATTATTTTATTTATATTTTCTATGTTTTTTCTTTGTATATTGTCATTAACATATCTATTCCAATCTTTATTAAATTCAGAAAGATTAGTTGAAAGAACTTTATTGTAAATACCAATTTCTCCGGTTTTAGTAGGAATAAAAGAATAAATATTCAAGTCTTTAGGATTAATAAAAAAATCCGCATCTCTTCCTATCGCATAATCTTTCTTAAGAACAAGAACTGGTGCTTTTTTTTCTTTAAAATTAGTTATTTTAACTTCTAATCTATTCTCTCTAATTGCTTCATAAAAATCTGCATAAAGCATATAATTACCTTTATATAATTCTAGATCTCTGTGTGTTGTGCCTTCTAGTTCTTTCCTTCTTATTCCTTCTTTTGATCTTCTTAATGAAGTTAATATTGATCCATTTAATAATCCACTTTTAATTTCTACCATTTTTTATCACGTTTTATTTTGCCATTGATCTTACTCTTCTTACCATTGGCCTTTTTGGTTTTATCTTGTGTTTTAATTCTCTGTGGGGTTTAAATTCTCTTGATTTAATTTTTTCTAGTTTTTTTGCTTTTAATCTTTCAATTATTTTACTTTTTGCATCTTCTGAAATTTTTTGAGAAATTTTATTTAATTCTTCTTTCAATTTATCATTTTGAGTATTTTGTGTTTGATTAATATCTAAAACTTTTTCTACACTAATTATTTGTCCTAAAAAAGTTTTAACTTGATAAATAGAAAGATCATTTAAAACAATAACTAATTTTCTATTAAAAGGATTTTTTTTAAGAACAAACACAGCTTTTTTTTCTCCATCTATTCTTAATACTCTTACAGCCCCTTCCTTATTTTTTAAAGCATTAAAAAAAGTCTCATAAATTTCTTGAGAGGCCATATTTTCAAACCTTAACGTCATATATTCTCTATTTATTTCTTAAGACTTAATCTTTCCCTTATTGTTTTTGGTCTAAAATCTCTTGTTTGTGGATCAATTGTATATCCTGGCATTGTTAAGTGTTTAACTTGGAATCCTAAAAACTCTCTTAAATTTTCTTCATATCTTATTTCTGCATTTTCTCCGGTTGGAATTATTTTTTCTGAAAGTGATCTAAATGATTGTTCTCCTGATTTTGAATCAAAATCGATTTTCTTAAATTGACCAGTTATAAAATCTTGTGCCATTTTTGATAATCTAATTACTGTATACCCCATAACTTTGCCTGTTTTAATGTCTGTTACAGCAATCGCAAAGTTAGTTAATCCATTTTTCTTATATGCATTTATTATACCCATTAAACTACTTCTTCTAGGTAGAGAATTTGGAATGTCTTTTGCTAATGGATCTCTTAAATTATCTTTAATTTGAACTAATGTTGAATTTCCAAATCTTTTTTTTGCATCTTCTTTTATTTTTTGATTAATTTTATCAATTTCTAAAAAATCTGTTTTAGATTTAAATCTATTAACTTCTTTTGAAACTTCATGCATTCTTTCCATCTTGCTTTTTGGAACTTTTAAGAATACGGCTGGATTATTATCTCCTATTTTTCTTTTTTCTTTTACAATTTTTTCAATTCTTTTCTTAAATGTTACTGGTTTTGGTTTTGGCATTTTTATCACTTTTTTTAATTTTTTATCCTTTGATTAATAATTATATTGCTAATAATTATGTTTATAAACTCTACTTTATTCTACTAAAATTCCTACTTTTCCTGGAAGTGCTGTTTTTGCTTTTGGATGGCCACTGCTTTCTGCTTTTATAATCTCAACATTACATTCTAAAGTTTTTGAGAAGAAATCTCTTGCAAACATATACATTGTAAATTCCTTGTTTTGATTTTCAGGAACAGATAGCATTGCGGGATTTTTGATTGCTGAAGTTATTGTTTTATTTACAAGTTCTTTATTGTCTTTGTATTTGTCCAAGAAATAATGCATTAGTTCTTTTACATTTCTGTTTTGTTTAATTTCAATTTCTTCTTTTAGTTCTTTAAATAGTAAATAATTACTTTCTGGAGATATAAACAATGTTACTTTGTTTGGTTTTTCAACACCAGACATCTTTATTATATTTCTTATATCCCCTACCATTTTTTCAATTCTTTTTTCGTCTTCTATTATTTCTGTGTTAATCTTTTTAAGATTTATTTTTGGAAAAGAGGATACAGAAACTAATTCTTTAACACTTATTTTTTCATTTAATTCTTCTGATAAATGTGGAGTAAATAGCCCCATAGTCAATATCCATTCTTTAAGAACAGAAATTAAAATTTCTTTATTATTTCCTCCTCTATTTCTATACCAAGAGATATCGTTATAGAAATTAAAATAAATCTCATCTGTTGCATTCTTGAATTCAATTATTTCCATATTCTCTGTAATTGACTTTAATCTTGTTTGCCACATTGATTCTAACCAAGAGTCAAGTCTTGTGTCTTTGTTGTTTTCTTTTTCTTCTATTATTTCTTCTATTAAGTTATAAATCTTATCAAGTCTTTGCTTATAATTAATAAGGTCTTCTTTTTCAAAAGAAATATCTACAAAAGGATTAGCAATATTAGCATAGAAAAGTCTCATGGCATCCACTGAATAAGTCTTTGCTTCATCTCCTAGACTTCTAACTCCCCCTTTAGATTTAGATATTTTTCCTGATTTAGAAACAACCCACCAGTTTACAAATATTCCTTTAGGGTAATATTTTTCAGGCAAGATTCCAACGTGGTTCATTAAAAAAACAGGGAAGTGAACTGTTTGGTGTTCTTTTCCTCCGAGATTAATATCTAGAGGATACCAATATTCAACATCTTTTCTTATTCTTTCTACAATTGTTTTTTCAATTCCTGTGTCTTCTGCTTTTCCTTTTCCTAAATAAACATAGTCAAAGAATTGTTCTGTTAGTTGTTCTGTTTTTATTGTTCCGTCATTAACATATTTACTTACTAAGTAATAGATTGGATAAAGTGTGCTATCTGCAATAGGTTCAATTGTATAACTTTTATCAAATGGTAATTTTGTTCCAAGCCATCTCCCTTGTCTTGCACAAGCACGTTTACCAAACCAATCAAGAATTCCTGGTAGATTTTGTTTGAATTGTTCAGGTAGAAGAGTCATTGTTTCTATATGCTTTTTTGTTTTCTCTGTTAATTCTTTATTATCATAATCTATGAACCATTGATCTGGAACTTTTTTTATTACTACTTTTCCTCCACACCTACATACAACTTCTTCTGATAAGTCATAAAATATATCTGCTTGCCCTTTAGAAATTAAATCTTCTTTCATTTTGTTTTTTGCATCTTCTACTTTCATTCCTTTGAATGCACCGCAACTATCCAAAAGAACACCTGTATGAAATCCTTTCTTGTAAACTTCTTTTTTTGCAAGTTCTAATTTTTCAATATCTGCTTGTGATTTAATACTATATTTCTCACAAATCTCAATTGCTGCAAATTCTCCAAAGTCTTTTGATTTAATTATTGGTATTGGTTTTATTTCTTTTATTCTTTCCCAATCTAAATTATACTTTTTACATTCACTTTCAGAAACTTGAAGATCATGAAGCCCAATCCAATCTGCTGGAGCATCAGATGGAACAGAAGTAACAATTCCGGTACCCACTGTTGGGTCACAGAATTTTGATGGTAATATTATTATCTCTCTATTAACATAAGGTGCAAGACAATATTTTCCAACTAATTCTTTTCCACTAATCTGTCCAACAATTTCAGATTTTTCTTCTTTTTGCCAAGCAATCTTTTCTGCAAATTCTTTACTAGCAACCCAAGTTTCTTCTCCAACTTTTATCTTAACATATTCTTGATTATAATCTAACCAAACATTTGTTTGTCCAAACATTGTTTCTGGCCTTAAAGTTGCAACAACAATATATTGTCCTGGTTTTTCATATTGTAATTTTATAATTGTATATTCGTTCTTTTCTGCCTTTCCACCTTTACTTAAATCCATTTCTGAAGGGTCGACTGCTACTGGCCCACAATTAACACAAACTGTTGCATAATATGGTGCTTGAATCAAAAGTCCTAAATCTTTTAATTTCTTAAACTGCCATTCTATAAATTTATTATAATCTGGATAAGTAGTTACAGTAAATCTTTGCCAATCTCCGATAAAACCAAAATCTTTATAGTCTTCTACATATTTTTTAGAAAAGAAATCAACAAAACCTTCTGGTGTTGATATTGTTTTTATGTCTTTGTCTGTTAAACCCATTTCTTTATAATAATTAATAGTTTCTGTGTCGTTTTCAGAAATCTTTTTTGCTTTTGCTACAGCTGAGTTTCCTGAAGCATGCCCTCCAGCAGGAAGTAAAACATTAAAACCATTCATTCTTTTAAATCTTGCAATTGCATCAGCATAAGAAAAACCTCTCATATGTCCTACGTGATGAAATCCAGAAACAGTTAAGTATGCCCAGATAATAAAATATTTAGGTTTATTCTCAATAGGGTTTACTACACCAATTTTTTTTTCTTCCCATTTATTTTGCCATTTCTTCTCGGCTTTAGAAAAATCATAAGTACTCATTAGTAATCACTCTAAAATATAATATATAAATAAAGAGTAAAAATATATAAAAAGAAATTGTTTAGAAGAAAGAAAAGAAAAAATGTAACATTAATGTACATCAGAAAGATCTTTGTCTTTTCTACTGTATACAAATAATGCAAGAGCAACTATTGCTAATACTCCAAAAACAAGTATTCCCCATTTTGTTGGAGTCATTGTAATTAATGCGGTTGCTTTGCTTTTTAATATTCCTGCATCTTCTTTAAATTTTTGAGTTGATGTTAGATTGGAATCTCTTGATTCTTGTTCAGGGGTGCCAATTACTTCTTTTGTTTTTGGAATTGATGTATTAAAATTTGGATTTACTTTAACATATTCTTCTTGATTATTATATGCTTCTAATTCTTTTAATTCCTCAGAGTTTTCTGTATTTGATGTAGATATAGGCCCAAAGGTTTTTGATTGTTCTGTGTTTTCATTATTGAAAAATTCAGTATCTGTACTGTTCTTTAATTTTATTGAATCTTTAAAAGAAAAAGTTGAATCAACTAAGGAAAAGGTTGGTGTTGTTACAAATAAAAAATATTTTGTGTTTGTTCCTGGAACTAAAACCATATCTAAAACTAATTTGTCTTTGTCTATATAATAATCCATTGTTTTTGTTCCTGAACATAAATTTAGTGTTTTTTCAGAATCAATTATTTCTATTCTGTTATTATTATATTTCAATAACTCTCCATTTTCCTTAACACAATCAATATCTGTTAAGCCCTCTGAAATATATATTCCTAAATTTTTCATTTGTGTTAAATCTTCTATTCCTAAACTTAATTCATATCTTCCTACAACAGAATAATCTAATTTATTTTCAAAATCATATCTATAAATAAAAGATTGCCCACTAACTATCTCTAAATTTGATTTGTCTCTGATTTGTATAGACTCTGGATTAATCTTAAAATCCGGATTTAATTTCATAGTAACAGGAGAATTAATACCAATTTCATATTCTTGTGATTTTATGGTTAAATAATCGTCTGAATCTTCTGCAAAAACAAATCCGAATAATAATATTATTGAGAAAATAATTGTAATTTTTTTTATCATATTTATCACTTTTTACCTATTAATAATGTATACATATATATTACATATAGATATTTAAAACTAACTTTTAAGAAAAGCAAACATTTAGCATTTATTCTTAAGAATTAAGAAAAATTTCTGTTTCTTAGGATTATCTTTATTATAGATGTATTCTTTAACAAAAAATCCAATTCTTTCAAAACTAGAGTTTAATATTTCTGTTGTGTTCTTTTCTGGAGGGTAATATTGAATTATTATTATTCCATTTTCTTTCAAAATAGATTTAATTGATTTTCCTATTTTTTTAATAAGATTTTTTATTTCTATTTCTTGCTTATTTGTAAGAATCCATTGTAGTGCTGAAATAGAAATAATTAAATCAAATTTTTTATTTATTATTTCTTTTGGAAGATTTTCGAAATCTCCAAGATAACATTCAAATTTTTTGTATTTACAAATCTTTAACATTTCTTTTGCTGGATCTATTCCAATTAAGTTAATATAATGCCCTTGATTTTTTAAAAACTCTAAAGAAAAACCTGTTCCACAACCAATATCAAGTATAGAAATCTCTTTCGTTTTATTTTTAGTTTCTTCAAAATATAGTTGTAGAATAATATTTGTTAATTCTGTTTGTGTTTTTTTCATTCCAGAATTATTCTCGTATCTTTTTGTTTCTTCAAAAGTATAGAAATCATTAGGATTTTCATAATTTTGTTCTGGTTTTAATTCAGACATATTTATCCTATTTAAGCAGATGCTAAAGGAATTGCAAGTTCTATTTTTGCTTTATCTAATTCTTTTTTTATTTCTTTGTTAATGGAGTCTTTTATTTCCATTTGATCCCAATAGTCTATATTTTTGTTTATCCAGTAAATATAGGTTATATCTAAAGAAAATGTAGAAAATTTATCAAAAAATATATGATATTCTTCTAAAAGTTCATTTTTCTTTCTTTTACTATTAATAGCATCAAGTATTATTTTTTCAGCTTTAGATACTTGCTCAGATGTAGATTTAGATGATAAAGATAATGTTGCAACCACTCTTCTTGCAGGCATTGATTCCATATTTTCTAAACTTCTTCCTGATAGAAAACTATTAGGAACCACGTGAATGGTGCCATCAAATGATTTAATTTTTGTTGTTCTTATTCCTATTTCTATTACTGTACCAGATATAAGCCCGTCATTTGCTTTTACCCATTCTCCAACCTTAAATGGTCTTTCTGTGTAAATTATTAAACCACTAAAAAAGTTTTCAAGTAGTTCTTTAGATGCAAATGCAAGAGCAATACCTCCAATTCCAAGACCTGCAATTAAACCACTAATATTAAATCCAAGATTTGAGATAATTAATAATGCCGCAATAATAAAAATAAATATTTTAATTAACATCTTTATTAAAGGCCTTAAATATTCATACCTTTTTATTTCTTCATTCTCTTCTGAATATTTCCCTAAATATTTCTCTATAATTACAATTAAGATCTTAATTATAAACCACGCTGCAAGTAACACATACAAACTAAATGCTAATTTATCAATTATTATTGCTAATGTCGTGGATGTTCTAAAAACTCTCGCAGCTCCTTTTAATACACCTACAAATATAATGAATAATATTGGTTCTGGCTTTCTTAAAATTTTAAATAATATCTCATATTTTGTACTTTTTTCTTCTAATTTTTTAAAAATAAAATTAAAAAATGAAGAAATAAGTTTTATGAATATAAATCCCAGAACTATGTATATCGAAAACAAAAGATAAGACGCGATAGTATTTCCTAAAAACATATGATCTAAAATTGCAAAACCAGTTATCATATCTTATTCCTCAAATTATATTTATTAAGTATAATATTTTAAATCTATTTAAAATTAGAAAAACATTAAAGACCGCCCCAGGTAGGATTTGAACCTACGACCTATCGATTAACAGTCGATTGCTCCAACCACTGAGCTACTGAGGCTTAAATTTACTTATCTATAGAAAATTTATGAAATTGGCTCTATAATATATTTCTGCACAAAAATGTTTATAAATGATTTGCTTTAAAAGAAAAAAAGTAATAAGCCTATGCTACTAATATAGGCTTTTTTGGTTTTTGTGGGGTTGTTGTTTCTTCTATAATTTTTTGTTTAACTAATGTAACTTCTTTAACCCCTTCTGGTGTAATTATTGCACCCACAGGCATATCTGCAATAACTTTAAAAGTAATCTTTACTTCACCATCAGCTACACCTTTTATTAAAACACCACTAACGGCATGTATTTCGTCTCTTGCTATAGAAATATGGAAATCTCCCATATATTCATTGTCTCTTATTTTTGTAAAATCTCCAGAAACGCTTTTTATTATACAACTTTCATCATATTCTCTTTGTTTAAGTGTTCCTGTTCTTGTTGTTGCAACTTTTACATTTCTTAATTTTCCAGAAGCATCAACTAAACTTGCTTTTTTTATATTATTTTGCAAGAATGCTTTCTCAACACAATCAACTACTTCGTCTCCATCATCTAAGATAACATCTAACATAGTATTGTTTGTTTCTGCAGTATCTGCAACTCTACTTTTTATCATAATTTTATCACATTTTTTATTTAGAACTATTGATATAAATATATATACCAACAATTAATTTATAAAGCTAATTATATTCTTTTTTTCTGTTATTCTTGTAATAATTTCTTTATATATCGGGGCATATGGTACGACTTTAATTTTGTTGGATATCTTGCTTTTAGGAGATGAAAAGATATATATTTCTTTTATTATTGAATCATTTAATCTTTCCACCGCTCCTTCGCTTAATAATCCATGAGTGGCTATGACATATATATTCTTTGCTCCTTTTAATGCCAAGAAATTTGAAAATCTAACAATTAATTCTCCGCTTGCTATTCTATTCCCAACTAATAAAATATCCTTCTCGTTAACAGATTTATTTATTTCAAATCCATTATCATTATTTTCATCAATTTTTGTGGTGTATACAAAATCACAACCAATTACTTTTGATATATCAACGGCTCTATCTCGCAATTCATAATCTAATGTTGTAACTACTAAATTTTTATTAGATTTAAATTTTTGTTCCAAAATATATGAAAATACTTTCTTTATATTAATATTATATACTGGAATTTTAAATGCATTAATCAATTGAGGAGAATAAATATCAAAAGTATAAATTGATGTTACTCCTGCTATTTGAAATTGTCTAACAATTAAATTAAAATTAATTTTATTTACCTGATCATCTAAAATTCTAGTATAGGGCAAATACGGTAAAATCAAATGTACTCCTCGTGCTCCATTTTTTATTAAAGTGTCAGATATCAAATAAATTTCCATAAGTGAATCATTTACTGGCGTAGTAATATTATATATCAAGAAAGCATCTTTATTCTGTACATGGCTTTTTATATCCACTAATGTTTCAGAATCATTTATTTTTTTAACATCCATGTGCCCTAATAAAATGTTGGTTTCAGAAGAAATGGTATTTGCCAAAGATAAGTCTTTATTTGGCGCAAATATTATATATTCTTCATTCATAACTAATGTAGATATTAATATTTTAAAAAATAATGTTTTTTTCTCAAATTCACAAAAAAAATACCCCTTTGTTTTTATATTCTTGTTTTTTCTTAAAATATTATAATGTATTTAAAACTTAAAGAAAATAGTATAGACAAAGATTTATTTTATAACTGTTATAAAAATTTTGATAAAAAAGAGTTAGTTGTATTTAATTGTAAAAACTGTAATGATGCCCCTTGTATTTTAGCTTGCCCGCAAAAAGCTATATCTAAACAAAAAAATGGAATTGTTTTTATTGATTCAAAAAAATGTATTGGCTGTAAAAGTTGTGTGTTTGCTTGTCCAGAAAATGCAATTATTTTTAAGAATAATAAAGCTACAAAATGTGATTTATGTTTAAATAATTCATTTATCATGCCATGTTATTATGCTAATAGAGATGTATTAGAATTCTGTGAAAATTTAGATTCTGAAACACACACAATAATCTTAGAAAAATATTTAGGATATATAATTACAAAGGAAAAAATAATCCAAACCCTATCGTTAGATGGAAAGGTTATAAAAACAGATAATAAAACAATGTATTTACTTAAATATCAACAGTTATCCAATGATGAAATAAAAGTTATTAATGAAATACTTGATTCTTATAAATTCAAAACCGAAGAATATAATCAAAATATTAAATTAAATCTAGAAACAGAACTAATAGAATATTGTTATAAAAACAATATAGAATTAGATAAAGACCAATTCTCTTATTTAATTGATCTTGCCATAAATAATTTATTTGAATTCGGGCCATTAACACATTTACTTAATGATTTTAATCTGGAAGAAATTGCAATAATTGGGATAAATCTCCCTGTATTTGTATATCATAGAATTTATGGCTGGCTAGAAACTAATTTAAAATATATTTCTGAACAAAAATTAAAGGATATAATAAATAAATTAGGTTGGAATACAAACAAATATATTACATTGAAGAATCCAATAATGGATGCAACTTTAAAAGATCACACTCGACTTAATGCTATAATTTCTCCAATAACAGAAAGTGTTTGTTTAACCATTAGAAAATTTTCAGAAAGACCAATATCTATTTTTGATTTATTAAAATATAAAACTATCTCATCTAAAGCTCTTGCTTTTCTTAAATTAGCATTTTTAACTGACGCTAATATTTTTGTTGTTGGTAATACTGGTTCTGGTAAAACTACTACTTTAAATGCATTATTGGATTTTATACCAAAAGAGGAGCGCCTTATTCTTGTTGAAGAAGTTCAGGAAATTAATGTTACACATCCACACAAGGTGTCAATTTTAGTAAATAAAGAATTGGGAATTACTATGGAAAATCTAATAATAAATACACTTAGAATGAGACCAGATAAGGTCGTGATTGGAGAAGTAAGATCTAGAGAAGAATCAAATGCATTAATTGATTCTTTACTTTGTGGTCAAGCTAAAGGGACATATACAACTTTTCATGCACAATCTGCAAAAGATGCAACCTTGAGGTTTCTTTCTTATGGGATTTTAGAAAATGATATTACTGCAATAGATCTAATCATAACTCAAAGAAGATATAACGAATATATTAATGACAGCAATTTTAAGGATAAAAGAAAAATATTTGAAATCTCTGAAATATTTTATGAGAATAATAAACTAAAAATCAATAAAATATTTGAATATTGCCCAGATAAAAAAGAATTATTATTTAAAAACTACCCAAATAAACTAATGCAAAAATTTCAACTTGCTTTTGGGATAAAAACCAAAAAACAATTATTGGAATTAATAGATATAGAAGAAAAGAGAATTCTATCTAAAAAAATTTGAATAATTATGTTGTCTAATAACATTAAAATGCTTTTGATTTTAGGGTTAGTAATAACTATATTATTTTTATTATTAAATTTCATATATCCTTTAGATTTAATATTCTTAATTTATATTGAATTCATTTTTGTTGTTATTTATTATTCGGTTTGGTTTTTTATAAAACGGATAAAAGAACAAGATGAGAAAACAAGATTGTTAAGAGAACTTCCTTTTTTTCTTAATAGTCTTGCTAGTGATCTAGATAAAAATATACCTTTAAAATTATCTTTAGAAAATCAAGCTAAAAGAAATACTTTGATTGGAACAAAAGTCAGTTTAGCACTGTTTCTTGTTTCAAATAAAGGATATACTTTACAATCAGCATTAGAAAATATATCTAAAAATAATATTGAATTAGAGCGAGTAATTTATCAAATAATAGACATTTTACATAGTGGGACTAAAAATAAATCAGAAGTTTTTAGAATATTAGCTAATAATTTTCTAGAGCAACAAAGCACGGCCACGAAAAATTATTCCACCAAATTAAGTTTCTTATCTTTAGTCTTTGTTGTTGTGTCCGCAATTGTCCCCGCTTTATTTTTAATGTTTTTCTTAGTTGGCAGTAATTTTTTTGAGATTGAAATTTCGGTGGTTGGCATTATTTTAATAACAATAATTTTATTTCCAATCATTGATATGTTCATATTATTATTTATGAGAGCAAATCTTGTTTAGGGGCAATAAACAATGAAAAAATATTTAATTATTATTTTTAATATTTTATCTATCTTTGTTTTTATTATCTATAAAATTAATATTTTCCTTTCTTTAATTTTTTTAATTGTTGGTAATATTATAATTATTTTATTAAATAAATTATATTGTAAATATATTATAGATCTTGAGCGAAAAAAAATAGAATATGCACTTTTAGATGAAATTTTAGTATTATCAAGTCAACCAAGAATTAATGACCTTAATCAATTACTTACAAAATTGTCTCATTCCAATAACAAACTAATATCTAAAGAATTTAGAATAATTCTTCATAAAATTGAAGAAGGACATAGTGTTAAAGATGTACTTTTTGTATTTTCAAAAAAATATAACTCTGAAATATTAGATCGCTTTCTTGATTTATTATATGGATCTATTACCACTGGTACTACATCTGTTGTTGATTATCGTTCTTTTGCCAATAATTTTTTAAAGTCTAAGCAATTAATTGACGAAAGAAATTCAGTTCTTTTAATTCAAAAATATACTATTATTTTTGCAGGGTGTTTTATTGTACCAGGAATATTAGGAATTGTAATTTCTTTAGTTAACAAATTAATTGGAAACTTAGATTTTTCATTAATTGATGCCTCAACCAAATTAGCAAGTAATACAATGTTATTTTCTACTTGTTATTATTGTTCTATTATTTATATTATAGAATATGTATTCATTTCTTCAATTTATTTAAGCATGTTAGAATCAGATATTAAAAAAACTATAATTTATATTATTTTCTTAATGCCAATTTCTATAATTATATTTTTTTTAAGTTCTATTCTTATTTAAAAGCATTTTGTTATATAATTTTTTAAATAGGAACTTGAAATGATTGAGAATATATTTGCATATTTTTTAAATAATTTAAATTATTTTACAATTGCTTTATTAATGACAATAGAAAGTTCATTTATTCCTTTTCCTTCAGAAGTTGTTATGATTCCTGCAGGGTTTTTAGCTTATCAAGGTAAATTAAATATATTTCTAGCAATTTTTTCAGGGATTATTGGTTCTTTACTTGGCGCACTTATTAATTACTATATTGGATTGAAATTAGGGCGTAAATTAATTACCAAAAATAAGAAATTTCTTTTTATTAATATTAAACATCTTGACTGGTCTGAAAAATATTTCAAGAAACACGGGGGTAAAACTACTTTTTTTTGTAGATTGATTCCTGCTGTAAGGCAATATATTTCAATACCTGCGGGTTTTGCAAAGATGGATATTAAACAATTTATTATTTTTACATCTCTAGGCGCAGGAATTTGGGTTATTTTCTTAACTTTTTTAGGATATTTTCTTGGATTGTCTGTTGCTCAAAATGTTGCACATATTTTTAATTATATAATGTATGGTCTATTAGGGATAATTGTTTTAGTGTTTGGTATTATAATAGCCTATAAGTTCATAATTAGAAAACATTAAGATATATAAACATTTTGTAGATTAATTATAATATAGTTTAATCGATTTTTGCCCTAGTAGTCTATCGGTTAGGATGCAACCCTGTCGAGGTTGCGGGACGGGTCCGACTCCCGTCTAGGGCGTTTTATTCTATTTTTAATTTATAACAAACTAATTGTTAATAAGTCCCTTAGTCCTGTTAAGAAACCTAAGATTATTATCAATAGTTTAATATAAACCCTTTCTTCTGATTCTTTAATTAATCTGTCAACAACAATTATAAATACTAAAATAAAAAATATTTTTATAATAGGGTATAGAATTGGAAAAAAACTAATAACTACTCGCGAAATCGGATGTTGCTCATAAAGTAAATTACTAAAAAAGAACATCCCAGACAAAGTTGCTGAAAAATCAGTTATTTGGCTTAAAAATAATAATTTATTTTCTAATTGATTAAATATCTTTATGTTTAATCTATTAAAAATCCACGAAAAGATAAAAAATATTATAATTATTGTAAAAATCGTAATCGTTAAAACGAAAATATTTTTAATATGTATAATCTCATAAATAAACAAGGGTAAACACAAAAAAATCCCAAAAAAAATTAACCAATTATAATATTTTGACTTATTTTTTGATAAATAAATAGACAACATAAAGAAAAAAATAAATAAAAAAGCAACAAGTAATAACCATCCTGGTGTGTGGAAATAGAAACCTAAATCTAAAGGGGAATTAGATGGAGTTATTAACCACACACCTGTGTATTCTTGTTCAAGTATTCTTAAAAGAGAACCTAAACAAACAAATGGAATAACTGAATAAACAAAATGCTTATTTATTACAATAAATGGAAATTTCCATTTAATTATTTTATAAAACCAAAAATATCCTATACAAACCACTAGTGTATAAATTGTTGAATTAATTAAATTATATCCATTTAAAAAAACACTATTTAAAATATGCTCCATTTAAATTAATTTATATTTTTAATTATATATAAAATTAGAGTATAATATTTTTTGTGAAATTGTTATGTTTGCTATAAAAATTGAAAAAAGTAAGGCACAAGAGATTATTGCTAAGCTTAAAGAAGAAAAAAATATAGATAACAATTATAAGATTAAAAGAGATGAATCTTCTGTAATTCTGCCTGTATTAAAGATTACTCCAGACATTAAAATATTTGAGACACAAGAAGAAAAACTTGAAATCCAAAAACAAGTAAAAAAAGGATATAAAGATATATTACTTGAGAAAGGATTAGATAAAGACATAGTTTCTAAAATAAATAGTGCTTATGATATTGTTGGAGATATAATTGTTATTGGTATAGATAAAGAATATACTTCTTATTATCCTGAAATTGGAGAAGCACTCTTAGAATTGCATCCTAATATTAAAACCGTTCTTAATAAAATTGGAGAACATAAAGGCATATATAGAACACAAGATATGGAACTTGTGTTTGGAAAAGATACAAGAGAAACTATAATTAAAGAAAATGGTTGTAGAATTAAGATTGATGTGGAAAAAGTATTTTGTTCCACAAGGCTTTCAGAAGAAAGAAGAAGAATTGTGGATTTAGTTGAACCCGAAGAAACAATTGGTGTTTTCTTTGCAGGTGCTGGTCCTTTTGCCCTTGCTATTGCTAAAAATAAAGAAGTTAAAGAAATAATTGCTATTGAACTTAATGATTTAGCAGTTAAATATTTAATTGAAAATATTAAATTAAATCATACAGAAGAAAAGATAAAACCAATCTTAGGCAATGTAAAGATTGAGGCTAAAAAATATCCTAATTATTTTGATAGAGTAATAATGCCACTTCCTAAATCTGCAGAATTATTTTTAGATTCGGCTATTTTTTCTTGTAAATCTGGAGGATATATCCATCTTTATAAATTTGTAAGTAAAGATGATCCATATACAGAAACAGAAAAAGAAATTGAAGAGATTGCAAAAACAAATAGAGTTAATCTAGAAATAGTAGGAAAAAGAATAATTAGAAGTTATTCTCCTTCTATTGTTCAAATTGTTGTTGATTTAAGAGTTAGAAAATAAAAAATCATTCAGGCAAAGGATCTTGAGTATTATTTCTTAGATAAGGATATGTTATTCCTTCTTCTATTCCCCAGATATCTGTAAAATTCCAATCAGTAAACGTATCTTGTGTTTTCATTTCTGTGGTTGTTTTTGGAACTCCTCTCCCATCATTATCTGATTGCCCAGAAGTATTTGTATCATATATAATATAATATATTCGAGAAATATCTCCGCCGCCCAATAAGCCCCCATAATTTTCATTACCGATAACTGATCCTGCAGAATAAGAACTAAAAATAATTCCTTCAGGTAATCGTATAGGAGGAGGTGTTAACTCCCCATTATACCCCACAAGTCCACCTACATAATTATTACCACTAACATTACAAAAGGAATAAGAATCAGTTATTCCCCCCCTATTATATCCAACTAACCCACCAATATCATTTCCTTCAGAACTAACAATTTCACCAATAGAATAACTATTGATAATATCCCCCCTCTTATATCCAACTATCCCACCAACATCGCTCTCTGAACTAATTATTTTAATATTAGAATAACTATTTTCTATATTTCCATAACCTAATCCAACTAATCCACCACAATCACTTCCACAATAAATATTCCCATTAAAACTACTGGAATTTATATCTCCACCATCTGAATTAAATCCCGCTCTATTATTTATTCCTATTAATCCTCCAATAGCAGAATTACCTGATATAGTTCCAGAAGAATGTACATTAGAAAGTATTGAAAACCACATAAAGTTTCCAACAATACTACCTACATTATTTGACCCTATAATATTTACATCAGTCAAAATTAAATTTTTTATTTCAATCATTTTACTTTCTGTATATTTAATATATCCAAATAAACCAATATTATCGTTCTCTGGTAAATTAATATATAAATTACTTATTGTGTAATTATTTCCATTAAAACTTCCTTCAAAACCACTATCATCAGAACCTATTGGTTCAAAGCCCTCTCCTTCATTGTATGGACTAACACCAAGATCTAGGTTTTTTCCAAGTTTATAGTGCTTGCCAAGCCCATTTCTAACATTATTAAGATCATCAACACTACAGATTACAAATGGATCTTCTTCAATTTTTCCACTTCCATTATCTGTTATTCCTAAACAAACAGGATCTGGTATTTCTGTATTATTAAAACAAGAATTGGATTGATAATTACTATTGTTAATTGGAACAGTAATATATTTCCCATCACTAGTTATTAAATTTACTTTAAAAGATTCATCTGGATTACAAATAATTGGAACAGAAACCATTGATCCAGAATTTAAATTGACGGGGTCATCTAAAGTTATTGGCTTATTTAATATTTCGCTATCTTGTGGTGCAACAATTTCATATTTTGTAATTATTACATCTTTATCGGATAGATTTTTTACAATATAGCTTTCTGGTTGAGGATTACTAGTATATATATACCCTGTTAATGTTGGATCTTCTTTATAAATTTCTTGAGATTTATCTAATGAATTACTAGTGGTTATTAATCCCCAAGAAAGAATAGAACCTACAATTATAACTGCAATTACAAGTAAAAGAATTACAGAAATGATTGGAGAAAACGATTTCTTATTTAAATCTCTCAAATCTTTTATTCGTTTAGATTTAAATTTATGTTTTCTCAAATAATTTCACTTCCCTACTTTTTTTTTAAGATCTTTCTTTGGCTTTTCTATTTTTGGTTTTATTTCATTATTCTTTTTTTGTTCTGAAATTACGATGTTTTCTTTTGTGTGTCTTCTATACTCTTTTTCTTCTATTTCTCTTAATTCTTTTAAATAACTTTTTTTCATGTCTTCATATGTAAATTTACTAATTTGCCCGTTTGTTAATTTATGTTCTAGTTCTAATATATTTCTTTGTATTTTAGATTTCTTGTTGTTGTGTTTTTCTAATTCTATAACAATTGAAATTATCATTAAGAATAATCCCCCAATAATTACATACATTATCGTATTGTTCTTAGAAGAATCTTCCTTTTTATAAACAATTACATTTTGTTTATCTTCTACTTTTGAGATAATTTCATCAGAATCATTTATATCTATGATTATTTGATTATTGCCTTCTGGAACAACTACATCAATTATTCCTGCATCATTATAATACGAATGTACAATTGATTCAATAATATACAATTCTTTAGAAATATTAACAATAGAATTTGCTGTTTTTATGTTTGTCTCTGCTTTTGTTGTATTTTTTGATTTATAGAATTGATATTGCTTATAGTGATACAAGGAATGATCAAAAAACATTTTTGACCAAACGTTTGTATTTAATTTGATTTCTTGTGGTGATCTTAATTCAGATAATTTGTTGTATTTATCTAAGAATACATTCTCATCGAACGACTCTTTAGAATTTTCTTTTCTAGAGATTAATACTGCTTTTGCAGATGCTGAATCATATAAAGAAGTAACATACCATCCCATTTCAAAATCTTTTTTTGCAGCAGTAATTCTTCTTTGAATATCTTCGTCTGATAATGCCTCTTCATCAGATAATACTAATTCATTTTCTACATCAACAATATACTTTTGGGCTAAATCCTTAAATTGTTCACTTTCTACAAAATTTGGACCATTATTTGTTATTCCAATATCTAAGAAATCATTAGCAATTTCAATCCATGCTAATGCATAACTATAATTCATTATCTTATCTATTCCTGTACTGGAGGTATATTTATTTGATTTTATATCTGCAATTTTATTTTTTGCCCAAACAATTCTTTGTTTAGCTCCAATACACCATTCTAATTTATCTAAAGAACAAAGCTTAGATCTATTCTCAGTTAATGCAATTTTTTTCTCTATTTCTTCTATTCTTAAATTATAAATTGTAGAATCTGTAGATATAATGGATGGATTTTTTACAATTTCATCTATTGTTATTAAATAGATTTTTGCTAAAAATGCATCATTTGCAGAAGTGTATAGGTAATTATTTTTAGAATTTTCTTCTGCAGACACAATTGCTTCTTTAGAATAATCAACTAATGATAAAAGTCCTTGAACAATAGAACTATCTTTAATTGTACTTGAGTTAATATTATTTTCTGTTCTTAATAAAATACTTTTTGCATCTATTACATATTTATCAACTACTGCTCTCATAGGCACTAATGCCTCAGAATATTGTATTTTTTCTGGATAATATTCTGCTTCTTTTTTTTCTACTATGCTATTAATATCTATTTCATCTATATTCATTTTTGAATATTCTAAAATATCGTCAATTGTCTCAACTTCAACTACTTTAAGTCCCCAATTAGAATAAGCATAATCAACAATGTCAACGACTTGTGATTGTCCAGATTCAGTTGTAATTGCTTGTTTTCTTGTGCCTATTGGAATCATAAATAATTTAATTCCAACATCTGCTGCTTTTTTTGCTTTTGCTGAAATTCCCCCAACATCTCCAACATACCCGTCAGAAGTAATTGTTCCGGTAATACTAACTTTGCCTGATAAATCAGTATCATTTAACATAGAAACAATAAGTAAAGCCATTGCAGCTCCTGCAGAAGGCCCATCAATACTACTTGCATTTGATTGAATTTCAAAAAAATAATCATATTTACCTTTAGCTTGTGATGTTATTTTTTCTGCAGCATTAACTGCATTTCTTTCTGATTCTTGTGTTAAAGAACCAACTTGAGAATTAACATTAGAAAAAATCTTTCCTGTTCCTGGTTTTATTTCAATAATAAGATTAGCATCCATTCCAATATTAGAAGAAGTTACAGCAAAAATTTTCATTTCTTCTTTAGGGATATATGCAAATATATTTGCAGATATAAGAAGTATAAACATTAATATTAATAATCTTTTATTCATTTTTTTCACTCACTATTTTTTTTTGTTCAAAACTTGGTTTTGCTTTCTTATTATATAACACTTCAAATTTCTTTGTGGTTTCTAAAATATTTCTTCTTCCTTTTTTTGTAACCTGTATTAAACCTAATTCTTTTAAAGTTGGAAGATGATCATTTGGTCTTCTTTTTGTAATCTTATATTGCTCAACAGGACTGTTTAGAGCAATTAATGCTAAAGTCTTTAGTTCTGATTTTGTCAATTGTTTACCAACAGCAAACAAACTATATTTTGCATATTCTGGTTTAAGTAACATCTCTACATTATCATTTTCTTGAACAATTCTTACTGCTGAGTTTCTATTTTCATATTCTATTATTAAATCTGAAAGAATAATCTTTATTACTTCCTTATCTGCTTCTGGAAAAGACTTTTCTATTTTTTTTATAGGAACTGATCTTGGGCTCATAAATAATATTGCTTCAATTGAATTTTTTATCTCTGACATGTCTTTTTGTTTTTCCATAATTGTTCACATTATAAAACTTTAATAAATATTTCTGAGAAGAATTCTTCTTGCCAAGCATCTACCTTCTTATCTTGAACAAGAAACAAAAGAGGGATAAAGTAATTTTCTACAATCAAATAAGAATCTTTTTCTTTTTTTGTAAATTTAGAGAATAAAACCATATTATAATTGTCTGCGTTTTGTTTTATTTCTTCAAATAAACTTTCGCTTCTTTTTGAAAAATCAACTGTTTTTTTTGGAAGAATAAATTCTAGTTCTTTCTTTTCTTTAATTCTCTTTTCTAAACTTTTTTTATTAGTTGATGTGTTCATCATAACATCAATAACATCAATTAGTTCATCAAGGCTTACTTGTCCTTCTTTTAATCTCATAGGTGTATTTAAATCTATAGAATTACTTAAAACATAATTATCGTCACTTACAAGCTTTAGTTCTTCTTCATTATTTTCTGTATTTGATAACTTTAGAGAATAAGCTTTTAATTTAAGAAGAATTGCTGCAGCTAAAAGAGCATTTGCAGGAATTAAAAGATTGCTTTCTTTTAATGTTCTTATTTTTTCTAAATAAAGATCTGTAAGATTAATTAGATTAACATTCCAAATATCAATTTCATTTGATTTTACTAAATCATAAAGAATTATCTTCCAATTTGGTTGGTCAATAATATTAACTAGCTGATCCATAATTTATCATAAGTACAAGTATAGTGTATTTTAAATATTAAAGAACAATACATATTTAAATATAATGACTATATTATATTTAATTATTATAAATTGGTGAATAAAAATGAAGCGAGTACCTACTGGAGTTACAGGATTTGATGAGTTAATACAAGGAGGAATACCTGAAGGAGCAACTATTCTAACATCTGGCGGTTGTGGTTCAGGAAAAACTATTTTTGCAACAACTTTTGTTTATGAAGGGGCAAGAAAATTTGCAGAACCAGGTCTTTATGTTACTGTTGAAGACAATCTGAAAAACATTGTTTGGAACATGGAAAACTTTGGTTGGGATATTAAATCTTTAGAACAGAAAGGACTTATGAAGATTTATAGAATGCATGTTGATCCTAGAAAAGATGTTGAAGCACAAATTGATAAAGAATTAGATATTATTTCTTCTATGGTTAAAGACATTGGTGCAACAAGACTTACTGTTGATTCAACAACTGCTTTTGGTGGTTGGATAACTGATCCAGGGAAATTAAGAAATCTTTTGTTTAGATTTAGTGATTATCTTAAAGATCTTAACTGTACAACAATGATGACTGCTGAAACTAATGGCGGACCAAGAGACTTTTCTGCTTATGGTGTTGAAGAATTTGTTGTTGATGGTGTTTTTGCAATGTACTTTATACCACCACACAGATCTATATTTATTAGAAAACTAAGAGGAACTAAGCACTCTCCAGCAGTACATCCTTGTGAGATTACACAATCAGGACTTGTTGTTAATCCAAGAGATGAAATCATGTGGAGTGCAATTAAGCAATACTAGTATTGCTTATTTCTTTTTCTAAAAATTTAAGAGAATTATGCCTGCTATATTCACAAAAAAAATATATCCAAAAATTGATCCATTTAATAATAAAATTACAAAAAACATTGAAAAATTAAATTACACAAAATTTTAAAAAAAAATTGACCCATTAATAATAAGGTAGATGAGGAATTAATTAGAAGAGTTAAAGAACATCTAAGAAGCAAACAAGAAAGACAAGAACAAGAAAAAAGACGACAACAAGAAAGAAAAAAGGCAGAAGAACAACGAGAAAGAATAAGAAGAGAAAGAGAACAGAATAAACCAAAACAAAAAAACTATTATCTGCTTTTGGGTATTGAGCCTACCGCAACACCAGAAGAAATAAGAAGAGCATATAAAATTCTTGCATTAGAATTTCATCCAGACAAGGGTGGTTCTGCAGATAAAATGGTCCAATTAAATTTAATTAAAGAAATATTGTTAGATCCATCCAAAAGAAGAGAATATGACCGGTCTATTGGATTATAATCATTTTCCTTGCATGAAAAATAATTTTTCTAGTTCTTGTTGAGTTGTCGTGTCTTGTGAGCTCTTGTCTACTCTAATTGTTACAAGTCTTGGAAACCTTAGAGCTAAACCTTGATTTGTTTCTGGATCGAAACTACAAGTATGTATTGGACTTTTTGTTATTTCGTCATAGTTTATTTCTATAACTATTTCTGGATTAACATAAAAGTCTGGTTCAATATTTGAAACAAGATTATTTGGTTTTGTTTCAAGTTTTGTGGCTTCTAGTTTCTCTGAAAGTTCAATAAGTGTTTGGTCTGTTAAACCTGTTCCGATTTTTGCAAGAGTAAAATATCTGTCTTCTTCTTTATCATAAAGAGCAACAAGAAGAGCACCAATGCCTTTATCTGTTCTTTTTCCTTGACCATAGAATGCACCAACAATTACTGCATCTATTGTGTCTAATGTTTCATTTCCTTTGTAAGATTTTTTAAACTTAATCCAAGAATAACCACGAGATCCTGCTTTATATGGGGCATCAAGAGATTTTGCAATTATCCCTTCAAATCCTTCTTTTAAAGCATTATTAAAAAAATCTTCAAGTTCAGTAATATTTTCTGTAATTAAGATTTCTGTTGGAGATACCACTGGTGGATTTGAGAAATACTTTTCTACAATTTTTCTTCTTTCTATAAATGGAAGAGAATACATTTCTTTTCCATCTAAATATAAACAATCAAAAACCTTTAGATGTAAAGGAAGCTCTTTTGATTTTTCGCTTATATCATATTTTCTTTTTCTTGTTATTGTTATCTGAAAGGTATGGTATTTTTTGTTTTCGGTGTCATATGCAATTGATTCACAATCAATAATAAAGTCGTGTGGAATTTTTTTAACAGATTCAACAATGTCTGGAAACATCTTTGTTATGTCTTCTTCTTGACGAGAAAATATTTTTACTTCATTTCCAAGTTTATGAATCTGTTGCCTAAAACCATCAATCTTTGTGTCTACTGCCATTTTCCCAAGTCTTTCTTTAATCTCATTTAAATTTTCTGCTCTCTCGCAAAGTTGAGATTTAATTGGAGTAAAGGGAGTAATTTTTAATTCTTCAACCTCTTCAATTCCTTTTTCTTTAATAATATTTGCAATTAAGCCAAGATCAGAAATTAATTGATATTTTTCTGTAATTGTTTCTTTTGCTTTCTTTGTATCCTCTGATTGTGCTAAAGAAGCTAAAGCATCAATAATTGTAGAATCTCCAAAACCTAATCTAAAAGAAATTGGAAACCTTGAAAGGTATTTTGCAGAAACAGAATTGGAATTAAACAGAATGTATTTGAATAATTGTTGCTTTTTTTCTGTTGAACCAGTGCCTGTGGTCTCAGAAATCTTTTGAAAAGTTTCGAAAACTTCTTTAAAATCTAATTCTTTAGAAAAAAGAGTTGCCTGCTTTCTCTTAGAATGATGTTTCTCAATAACTAAACCAATATCACCTAAAGAAAAAAACTCTTTTTTTGTTTCTTCTTCAGGAATTGAAAGGTATTCTGAAACTAATGAAATCAATTGACTTTGACCAATGTTTAATTCTTTAGTTTTGTGCTTTGGACCAAGAGTGCCTTGACAAAAATAGATTAAATTTTGAATTTCTTCTTCTTCAATTTCTAAAAAAAGATCTTTTAAGATTTCAGTCATTTCTAAGCGACTAGAAGTTTTATCTAGTTTTTCAAAATATTCTGAAATCTTATTAAATTTCACAAAACCACTTTTCTAATAACTTTTTGCAGCATAAACATATTCTCTTGCTTTATTACCACAGATTATACATTGTTCATCATGCTCTGGAGTTTCTTCAATATCCATTCTTGTTCCTCTAATCTCTGCACCATCTGTTTCTGCCTTTAAGTGATCGAAGCATTCTTTTCCATCTGGATCTATTGAACAGAAAGGAATTCTTACAAGTTTTCCTTTTGCTATTGCTTCTAATAATTCTTCTTTTGTGCTTGCTATCGCTAATTTTTGTTCAAAATCATCATCTGCTTGACTTCTTAGATTATCTGTAAACTCATTTGCAATCTTTGCGATTTCATCAAAAAGTTCTGTAAACAAAACTGTTTGTTTAGTATTTAGGTCTCTTCTAAACAAAGTAACTTGAGAATTTTCCATATCTTTTGGACCTACCTCTATCCTTAATGGCACTCCTTTCATCTCATAGAACGAAAACCTTTCTTTTGGTTTCTTTTCTCTATTGTCATCAATCTTTACTCTATAACCAAGTTTATCTAAATCGCTTGCAAAATCAACACAAAGTTTTTCTAGAAGTTCTATATCTTGTCCTGAGAAATACAAAGGAACTATGATTATCTGTATTGGAGAAACTTCAAAAGGTAATCTTAAACCGTTCTTGTCTCCGTGAACTCCAATTAATCCACCATATATTCTTGTAATTCCTGGACCATAACAAGTACCGTATGGTATTTTTGTTTCTTCGTCTTTATCTCTAAACCTTACATTAAATGTTTTTGTAAACTTTTGACCTAAAAGATGAGTTGTTGCAAGTTGACATGCTTTTCCATTTGGCATCATTGTGTCTGCTGCAAAAGTGTCTTCTGCCCCTGCAAATTTATCCCATTGTGGGCGTTTAAAGAAAATAAATGGTATTCCTAGTTCTAAATGAAGCATCTCTTCTGTTATGTGCATATCTTGAATAACTTGAGCATAGGAATCATCATAATTCTCAAAAATATTATGTGTTTCAAACCAATAAAATTCTCTGCCTCTAAAGAAAGGTTTTGTTTGCTTTGTATCATATCTAAAAACATTTGCTCTTTGATAGGTTTTAATTGGTAAGTCTCTGTAACTTTCTAACCAATATGCAAACATGTAATAAAATGCAGTTTCACTTGTTGGACGTAATGCATATCTTTGGTCAAATTTTTCATTGCCGTGTTCTGTTACCCAAAAAACCTCTGGAGAAAAACCTTCAACATGTTCTGATTCTTTGAAAAAATTTTCTTCAGGTATTAATAATGGCATCATTACTTGTTGATGACCTGTATCATCAAAAGCATCTTCAAAAATTCTAAATATCTTGTTAAGAGTAAAAGTTGACCATGGTCTATAAACAACTACTCCTTTGATATTATATCTTAGATCAGCTAGTTCTGCTTTTTGAGTGATATCTGTCAACCATTCATTAAAATCTTCAATTTCATATTCTTTGTTTGATACCATATTTATTCACATTTATAACTAATATATATTATATAACAAATATTAAAAAACAAAACTGTTTTAGAAAGGAACCTTATTTTCTAGAACTCTTTGAATTATTTCATCATATTCGTGCATTATTTTTCTGGTTTTTATACTTCCAGATAAAGACTTTCTTAATTGCACAATATTGTTTGTTAGTTTTATAAGTAATTCTGCTTTTTGATAATATTCTATGTTCTTTGTTTTAAGATATTGACTTATCTTGTTTATATTATCAATAATTTTTTTTTGAGGCCCGTTAAGTACTGGCTTTCTTGAAAATAACAAAAGAGCATTTGAAAAATCATTTGCTAATAAAGAAGTATTATCAATTAAATCTTTATTTTCAACAAGTATTTTTAATCCTAACTTCAAACTTTTTATTTCAGATTTTATAGATAGGGCTCTTCTATTTTGATATTCATTTCTTGGATCAAAATTTCTTGGAATACATTTTTCTAAATCAGAAATCTTTGTATAAATTCTTTCTAAAGCCAACCCTATTTTTTGTCTAGCATCTTGGTTTTTTCTATCAATTTGTGCTCTTCTAATTTCTAAAACTTTTGATTCTTTTTTCTTCTGTTTCTCTATTCTGTCCCAAATCTCTAGTTGTTTAGAATTAGTTCTTCTTTTTGGGTTTGGATTCTTTGGAATTTTTGAAATGAGAATCACCATTTTTTAAAAAGTGAGGCTGCCCCGATTTGAACGGGGGTCGAAAGCTCCCAAAGCTCTCATGATAACCAAGCTACACTACAGCCCCTTTAAAATAGATTAAATAATATATAATATATTATAGATAATATTTAAAAAGAAAACTATTTAATTATTTACTAAAATTTGTGTCTTGTAATTATATTTATTATTTAATTAAATAAATCTCCTTCACAATTAGAATATAAAAAACTATCTTTGGTTGTATCTATCTCAATAATTCCTTCTTTTGTTTTTTCAAAATCAGAAAAAAACATAGCGACTTGTTCTTCATTAAAATAACAGGTAGATTCTGCACCTAAAAGAAATGAATATGAATCATTTATCTTTTTTAATTTTTCATTTATTTCTTCATCACTTGGATAATTATATTCCGATTCATCATATGAATTAAAATAAATTAGAACTTTCTTATAATCTTCTTCCGGGGTTTTAGAAAAATACATTTTTGTTTGGGTTATACGTACTTGACACCCTTCTTCTGTTAATCCTATTATTGAATATGATTGAATTGAATTTCCTGTCAGTATTGGGTCAAATATAAATGGAGTCTCAGTTTCTATCTGAAAATTATTGGGCACACAATTTTTTAAAGATTCTAAATAATTTTTCATCTGCAAAAGATAATTGTCGTTTAATAGCGGATTTTTATTTTCTAAATCTTGATTTTTAATTTCTGAATTATTTGTTGTGGAACCATTAGTCTCAGAAATATTTTCTAAATCTTGATTTACAATTCTATTTTTATTTTCTGTTTCTTCTAATTGGTCATCAGAAAATTCATCAAAATCTGTAATTTCATAATTATTTTCTCGTGAAGGATTAACCCATTTATTAATATTGTAAAAACCAAAAAATACTAATCCTGCGATAATTAAATAAAGAAAGAAAGTACTAAATTTGGTTTATTATTATAATTTCTTGATTCTGACATAATTACTCATTTAATTTAATAATAATAAACTATTTAATTATATTCTTTACTCCACTCATTCCACTTTGTTTTAAAGTAATCATAGTATTGCATAGATAAATTCTTGTCTTTAATAATTAAAAGAGACTCATCGTTATTGTTAATGCCATTTAATGAAAAATTCATAGAGCCTGTGATTAAAGTTTCTTCATCAATTACACAAAATTTATTGTGTAGTAGATTTGGCTGATTGTCTAAAATCACATCTATTCCATTCGCCTTTAATTTTTGATATTCTGAATATTGAGTTATTTGCTGATTTTCTAAAATTAATCTTATTTCTATTCCATTCTCTTTAGCTTTAATTAATTCTTCTGCTAAATTATCTAAAGTAAAACTATACATCATACAAACTATGCTTTTTTTTGCTTCCTTTACTTTGTCAAGAACAGATGATTCACAAAATTGATTTGGACAAAAATATATTGAGAAATCAGAAGAAATATCTTGCCCTAGAACTGTTGACTCTTTTGAAAATTTTCCAAGATAGAAAGAATTTATTTTTTCGGTTAAGGTGTTTGCTAGTTTTGGATTATCAAAAACCATGATGTTATTGTAACTTTCAGAAAAACTGTTTTCGGTAAAATTTGTTGAACCAATCAACACCACAGAATCATCAAAAACACAAAATTTGTTATGCATATAGCTTGATTCTGATGTAGAAATTAAAACATTAATTCCATAAGATTTAAGATTTCCGACTTGTGATGTTTTTGTTGAACTTCTGCCATTATCTGTTACTATTCTTATTTTATTTCCTTTTTCTTTTTCTGAAATTAAAGAATCTGCTATTTCTTTTGAAGTAATATCATAAACAGCACAATCAATTGAATTATTTGAATCAATTATTAAAGAAATAATTTTTTCATTACAATTATCTTCTGGACAAAAATAGATTGTTGAGTTTAAATCATTTGGCCATAATTCTTCGCTCGTTTGTCCAAGATTTAGCGAGTTTGAGCCGGTTTCGCTCGGTTCGCGCGCAGTGGTTGATTCATTTCGGAAATCTAAAAAAACAATAATCAAGAAAACAAAAATAATTAGAAAAATCAAAATTAAAAGGAAATAAAATTGTTTTTTTGTCATGATTATTCTAGAATCGCTTTTATTCTTCTAATTCCTGCTGCAACTGATTCTTCTTTTGTTATCTTAAAGTGCCCCATCTCTCTGGTATTTTCAACATGAGGACCCATACAAATTTCTTTGCTATAATTGCCAACAGAGTAGACAAAAACAACTTCTGGATATTTTGTTCCAAACTCTGCTTGTGCTCCACTTTCTTTTGCCTTTTCAAAAGGCATTGATTCTTTTGTTACTGGAAGACTTTGAGATATTATTTTGTTTACTTCTGTTTCTAAAGCATTGATTTCTTCCTCAGTTAGCTTTCTATCAAAATTAAAATCAAATCTTAGTCTCTCTGAAGTTATATTACTGCCTTTTTGTTTTATGTCTTTACTTATTATGTTTCTTAATGCTTGATTTAAGATGTGCGTTGCTGTATGGTATCTTTTTGTGATATCTGTGTGCTCTGCAAGACCACCTTTAAATTTTTGTTCTGCACCAACACGAGAAAGTTCTTGATGTTTTCTTTCTTCGTCTTTAAATCCGCTCATATCTACTACTATTTGCTTTTCTTTTGCAATTTCAGATATCATTTCTATTGGAAAGCCATATGATTGATAAAGAAGGAATGCGTCTTTTCCTGAAATTTCTTTTGATTTTTCTGCAAATTTATTAAATTCTTTTAAACCATTAATCAATGCTGTTGAGAATTTATTTTCTTCTTTTTCTAATTCTGTTAATATGAAATTTCTTTTTGTTTCAAGATTTGGATATTCGTCTTTGTAAAGTTCTATTATTTTTTTTGCAACACTTGAACAAAAATTTTCTTCAATTCCTATTTGTTTACCAAATTTTATTGATCTTCTTATAAATCTTCTTAGGATATATCCTTGGTCAGTGTTACTTGGAATAACACCTTTTGGATCTCCAAGAATAAAGGTTGAAACTCTTAAGTGATCGGTTATAATCTTTATTGCTTTAACGTTTTTCTTGTCTTTTGCAAGTCCTTCTACAAAATCATAAATGTTTTTTATTTTCCCAACTTTAAAAGCATCATCTAAACCATTTAATATCATTGTAACTCTTTCTGTCCCTAGACCAGTATCAATATTTTTTTGCTTTAATGGCTCATATTTCCCTTCTTTTGTTTTATTATATTCCATTAAAACATTATTCCATATTTCTACCCAGGTATCATCCTCTGGATCAAATATTTTTGGAGCAGGCCTAGAGTTATCTTTCCAATAGAATATTTCTGTGTCTGGTCCACAAGGTCCAGAAGTTCCTGCTGGTCCCCACCAGTTGTCTTCAATTGCTGCTATTCTTTCAATTGGTAAACCTTGCTCTAACCAACAATTGATTGCTTCTTGATCTTTTGGAATATCTTTATTACCAGAAAAAACTGTTGCAGCAATTCTATTTTTATCTAGGCCCAACCATTGTTTACTTGTAAGAAATTCATAAGAATAAGCAATTGATTCTTTTTTGAAATAATCGCCAAGAGACCAATTTCCAAGCATTTCAAACATTGAAAAATGTGTAGCATCTCCAACTTCATCAATATCTGTTGTTCTAATACATAATTGATAATCAACAAGTCTTTTACCAAGAGGATGAGGTTGACCTAAAAGGAAAGGAACTAACGGATGCATTCCTGCTGTTGTAAAAAGAACAGTATTATCATTCTCTGGTATTAAAGATGCTTGCTCTATAACGGCATGTCCTTTACTTTTAAAGAAATCTAAGTATTTTTTCTTAAGTTCAATTGTTGTTATCATGTTTTTCTCTCTTTAATATTATATTTGAGTGTAGAAATAATTTAAAATAGTAATCTTGACTACATTTCCTTACTTTGTGGTCACCTTTAGCTTTTTCTTTAATGATTTGTATTCTTTTACTAAAAGTTCTATTGTTGGTCTAATATTTTGAGCGTTTTCATATTCTTGAAGTGCTTTGTAATATTCTTGTCTTTTCTCAAAAGTAATATCCACTGGTGGCAGTTTATTTTTTATTAGAATATTGTTTAAAAGGATTCTTCCAACTCTTCCATTACCATCTTGAAAAGGATGAATATTTTCAAATTGATTATGAATAACAGTTGCAAGAAGAACTGGTGGATATTTATTTTTATATTTATTATACCAAACAACTAATTCTTCTAAAAGCTCAATTATTTTTTCTGAAGGTGCACCTCTATGTACGATAACTCCTAATCCATTACTTACAACTACTTCAACCCCTCTAGGCCTTGTTAAACCCGCAAAAGGTTTAGAATTTTTAAAAACAATTCTGTGTATTTCTTTAATTAGTTCTACAGAAATGTGTTCTTTTGTTTTTCTTATGTAATCAATTGCTTCTTTAACACCTTGAGCTTCTGAAATATCTTCTTTGCTTTTTTCTTTTGGCCATTTATTATTTTCAAGAATATCTTTTACTTCTTTTTTATCTAATTCTGAGCCTTCAATTGCATTAGTATTATATGTAAAATTTTCTGTAAATTGCAACCATTGTTCTTCAGATAAATGAAATATATTTATTTCGTTTTGAAGTTCTTTAATCTTTTCTATTTCTTCTTCTGATAATATATTCTTTAAAGGATCTTTTATTTTTCTTAAAGTTGCTATCTTATATTCTATCTTTTCTTTTGCAGGTTCTTTTAGTGATTGTATTTTTGCTTTATTTAGATTATAACCAAGATATTCTCTAAACTTCTTTACTTTTGTTCCTTCTCTGTACGATTGAACAAGGTAATATTTCTTTCCAGAATCTGTTTTTCTTTCTTCTATAAACATATATATAACTAGGGTGGCTACATTTTATAAATATATTGTTTTATTTGGCTACAATTTAACGAGAAGTTTAAAGTTTAACTTTGTCAATATCTACTAGTTCTTCAATTCCAGTCTTTAGATTTCTTATCTTTATCTTGTTTTGTTTTATCTCGTCTTCTCCAAGAAAACCAACATAAGGAATTCCAAGCTTGTCTGCATACTCTATATTCTTAGATACGGCTCTGTCTAAAAGATCAACTTGCACCTTTAGGCCCCTTTTTCTAAGCTCTTGTGTTACTTTAATTGCTTCGTTCTTTGTTTTTATTGGAATGACAAGTAAGTCAGTAACTGTTTGCCTTATTGTTCCATCTCTTTTAAGAATAATGTCCATAATTGGCTCTATTCCAAAAGAAAGGCCTGTTGCTGGAAAGTTTTGATTCTCATTACCAATGTATTTTCCAATCATCTTATCCCATCGTCCACCACCAGCAATGGAGCCACCCATTATTGTTTGGTCTTTTAAGAAAACTTCATATATTGGGCCAGTGTAGTAACCAAGACCTCTTGCTAGGCTTGGGGAGAATTCAACTTCCACAGAAAAATCTTTTAGATAATTAAGAAGTTCTTCAATCTCTTTTAGGCCTTCTGTTTCTCCTAAGATTTTCTTTAAAGATTTTAGTTTATCTGCATTTGTTCCTTTTTCAATCTCTGTTAGAAGAGATAAAAGTTTGTCTGTATTTTCTTTAGGTATTTGTTTTTCAAGAAGTTCTTCTTTAACTCCAATAATACCAATTTTCTTTAGTTTGTCTATAGAAATGATTACTGGTGTTGCTTTTGCTTCTTCAATTCCTGAGTATCTTATAATTTCAGTTAAAAGTTTTCTATCGTTTATTTCAATTATGACATCAAGATTTAGTTTCTTAAAAACATCTCTAACAACTGCTAGATTTTCTGCATCTGCTAAAACTGATGGCACTCCAACAACATCTATATCACATTGATAAAATTCTCTATATCTTCCTGCTTTGATTGGCCCGTCTCTAAAAACAGTTCCAATTTGATATCTTTTGAAAGGAAGTTTAAGTTGTGGGTTTTGTCCAACAAATCGTGCAAGAGCAAAAGTAAATTCATAACGTAAACCGAGATCTCTGTTACCTTGATCTTTAAATCTATATATTTCAGATATTGCATCAGAGTTTTCTCCGGCCCCAAACTTTGCTTCAAGTATCTCTAGCTTTTCAAAGGTTGGTGTTTCTAAAGGAGAATAACCATAGATTTCAAATATTTCTTTAATATCTGAGATAACTTTATCTCTAATAATTTTTTCACTTGGAGGAAAATCTCTTGTTCCTCTTGCTGGTTCAAGTATAAGTTTTGCCATAATTTTTCACTTTTTACATATTATTTAACTATAGAAATATATTTAAAAGGTCTATGCCGGGATTCGAACTCGGGCCCAAAGCTCCACAGGCATTGATGCTAACCACTACACTACATAGACCATTAAAAGATTGCTATATCTTTGATATCACAACCTTATTTGGAGCTATGCTTACAGAAACATAATCATAGAATCCAATAGATCTTCTTATCTCTGAAGGAATAAGAACCCTATTCTTTTTATCAGGAGAAACAGATTTAGTGATGATGCCAACAAGAGTTTTGGTTCTCTAGGATGACTAGAGCAGAATTAAGATCATAGCTTACGCTATATTTACTTGCTTTAGCAAGTCTTGGAAGAGACACTCTTCCACAATCATCTATTCTACAAATCTTGTTCATGTTTCATCATTTTTAACAATTATAAATATATTAAGATTAAAAACATTTAAAAACAGTTTCTGGGAAAACTAATAATGCAATTCATCTAACATATGTGTTGCATAAATATTTCCAACTTTAGGAATATTTTTTCTACTTCCATATTTCTTTAATAAAAGAAAATATCCATACTCATGTCTTAGTTCTTTTAACATATGATGCCAATCTATATATCTTGAATCTTGGGGATGTGGGATTTTCTCCATAATAAAGGTTTTTGTATCTATATCATATGTTGCATAATTTCCTGGCTGCTTTGTTTTTTTTTGAACAAATCCTGGTTCTGCAAATTCAAATCTTAAACCATATTTTCTTTTTATCCCTTCAGATACATCATCAAATGCTTTTTTACAACTTGCTTGTGTAATTTTTGGATCTTTTAAAACTCTTGCAATTTCTTTTAATCCAGAGCTATTCTCATAGACTTCTTTAACAACAATTTGTACTTGTTCTGCATGTCTAGAAAATTCTTCTATTCTCTTTCTGTTAAGTTCAGCATTTCTGTTTTGTTCGTCTATTCTCTTTTGTCTTTCTATTTGTTGCTGTTTTTCTGTTCTTCTAGCTGTTAATTTTTTATTTATGCTTGTTTTAATTTTTTTAAATATTCCAACCATAATTATCAATAATTTAAATAATTATAATTACAAAGAATTTAAAAATAGAATATTATAAAATTAGATTTATAAAAAAATATAAGCCCAAGAAAATAATTGTTTTCTTGGGAAAAAACTTATAAGCTTATTAAACTTATAATCTGCCTTTGAATTCTTTACTTACTTTGAATCCAACTGTCTTACTTGCTTTAATTTGGATCTTCTTTCCTGTTTGAGGATTGATTCCTGCTCTTGCAGCTCTCTTCTTTACAGCAAATGTTCCGAAACCAACTAATTGTAATTTTCCGTGTTTCTTAACAACTACCTTAATACCTTCAAGTGTAAGGTTTAATGTTTCTTCTATCTTTGATTTTGATAAATCAGATTTTTTTGATATTTCTTCTATTAAAGTTTGTTTATTCATTTTTATTTACCCCCTTTTATGTAATAAAAGAATATAATTATTTGATACTAACAGTTTTTAAATATATCTCTGTTTTTGCCTCTAAAACAGCATAATTTCGTGTTTTTCAAAGAAAATTAGTTTTAGAAAATAATTTAAAAAAAATAATTTTTTTTTGTATTTAAAAAAAATTACTGTTTTTTTTCTATATACTTCTTTTTATACCCGGCCCATAGTTTAAGTGAATAATACAAAAACACAGCTGTAAAACCAAATATTATCAAAAATATATACATAGAGTTTTGTCTTTGAGAAACTCCACACATTCCTTGACAAGCTACCCAATCCCATAGCACAAAAAATAATATTCCCAAAACAATAATAACTAAAGTTGTTCTTTTCCAATGCATAATTTTTCACAATTTTAAAATGGATCTATTGGGATTCGAACCCAAGTCGCAAGCTCCGCAAGCTTAAATGCTATCCAGGCTACACCATAGATCCATATAAATTTATGAATCTAAATGGTTTTAAAATAATTACTTTCCAAATCTTGCTGTACCCCAGATAAATACTGACATAAATCCATAAACCAAAAAGAAATACAATAAAAACAATGCTGTGCTTATATAAAAATATTTCCAAAGTATAAAATACAAAAATATTCCCACAACTATAAAAGTAATTACATTGTTACCAAATGCTTCTGCTACCATTCCATATATTACAAAACCAATAACAATCATTATTATGTATTTTGCAATAGGATACATAGAAACAATTAGTGGTATTAATAATATTACAAATAATAATACAATTAATATCTTCCAAATTAATGATGCTCCTTTTAAAAAAGGAATAAAGTTTAGGAAACCTTTATTTTTCATCTTTTTCTACCACCAAATGATTTCATTGCTGCTTGCCTGGCTTTCCATTGTTCTTCTGGACTCATTTCATAAGATTGCTCTTGCTCTTCTCCTCCTTGTCCAAGCATCTGCCTAGGATCTGGCGCCCCTTGTCCTTGTCCGCCGTGTGCTTCTCCCATAGTTACAAAGAAGGTATCAACAAGTACAGAACCAATACCAATTGTTATTAAAACATAAATTACATATGTTGCTCCAATTAATGGCCAATAGAAGAAGATTAAAACAACACAAGCTATTACTATTGCTGTTATAGCAAGCCAATTCTTAGTAATTCTTTGTTTTACAAAAATAACTAAAAAGACAATAAATGCAATCTTAATTATAAAATTAAAATCTTCAAAAAAACCTAATATAATTGGATCCATATTAATCTTCATCTCCTGTTTCTTGATTTGTTGTTTCATCTGTAATTGGAGTATCTATATTTGAATCAACTTGAGAATTTACAACAATTACATCTTTTTGAGTTTCTGTAAATCCAACTTTATCGTCAATCCATCTTACAATTACAGAAGTTAATCCGCTTTCCATACATGCAGAAGAATTTGGATTATAAACTAAATTAAATATTTTTGATAATGAATCTTGCTGTATTGTAATACGAGAAATCTGGTTAAATCTTCCTGAATTTTTAGATCCATTTTGATCAATATTAGACAAAGTATAGATCTTTGTAAGATCGTGATTACCTAAGTCTTCATCTATAAGTGTAAAATAAATATTACTCATCTTATTTTTTTCAGACATTGGCCAATATAATGTTGTCTTTAATAATTTTATATTATTATTATTACCGTATGCTTGTCTAAATGTAGATGAATTAACCTGAGATTTAGAATATAATCCTGCACCTGTATTATATGTATTATCTCTTAAAATCTTACTAGAATAATTATAATCTTCCCATTTTAGTAAACTTGGAAGTTTAAAATTATAATTATTGCTATTATCTTCCTTTAATCTATAATTTAATCCGACAGTATTACTATTAACAACACGTGCAAATATTGGTATTGGAAACGATGGGCTATAATTTAAAGTTAAATATATTTGATTATTCTCCATTGTATCTAATCTTATATCTATTAATTTACCTTCAGAATTTAGTGTATTTCTTAATCCTTCTTGGTTTATTGTATCAACATAATCATTATTATTTGCTATAATTTTTACAATACTATTGTTCCCGTCTGCATTTTTATATAAATAAACACCAGGTAAAACTATTGGTAGATTTGCATCATTAATTATTGTACTACCATATCCATCTCTATGACTTTCTTTAGCAACTGTATCTATTCCAAGTTTTCCATCTATAGGGATATAATATAATAAATTTCTCATAGAATAAGGCATTTCTCTTACTAATTCTAAATCAATATGTAATGGAGAATTGTAAACTGTTTCAAAATCATTATTTATCTTTATTCTATATTTTCCTGGTTTGTTTGTAGGAACATTAATAGTATTTATTTTTTCTGTTTTAGATATTGAAAAATTACCATCTTCAATATTATCTATAGTCATTATTGGATTCTCATCATTAAAATCTGTGAAATTACTCCCATCTAAAAATTCATTATATGATATTAAATCTTTTAATAAATCTTCTGAAACACCATCATTCATTAAATAAATATAAGTATTATTTTCTTGTAAATTACTCAAATCATTATTTATTAATTTAAATACACTAAATAGCATCTGTAGAGAATCACAGTGAGTTTTATTAGTATCATAATTTTCTTCTATAGTATCAATACATTCTTCAGTCCAATCAACTTGTGTATCTCCCCAAGTGTACTTTATCTTTGGCTTAATCTCTTCTCCACTTTTACAGGAGTCATATGCTTCTAATTCACATAAACCTATAATATCAAAGTTATTGCTTGTTATTGACCCACTACTTCCAAAGCCTAAACATATATTTCCATAAAGTCCTTGTTCTTCAAGTAATTCTTGTATTGTTTGCTTAATTATTGTAAGATTAAGAGTTAATGGAACATTAATATCAACATTAGATGAATTCAAATTATTTATATTAAAAGAATATTTAAGCATTTTAGGTTTACTAAAAATAATATATGGAATATTAATTTGACTATTATCTAATCCATCATAATTTCCATTTATATCTAAAGTTATATTCTTATTTGAATTTGAATTAATGTTTTGTGGAAGCTGTGTTATTACCGTAAAATTATTATCCAAATCATTAAATTCCACAGAATATAAATTAAAATCATAGGTTTTTGTTTCATTTTTTAATATAGTATTAAGAACTTGAGAACAACTATCATAAGAACAACTCATTCCTTGTGCCCATGGCGGAGATAGATTTGGATTTTTCTTAATTGAGTAAATTTCAGATGGATTATATATCCTTATCTTTATATCAAGTGGCATTATAAAGCCATTATTATTTGCAGTTATTCCAAATAATATTGCTGCGGATTTATAATTTGAAGTTGCATCTGCATTGCCTTGTAATTGAGATTTTATCTGAAAGTTAGTTGTTTGTCCTGAAGATACATTTACTTGAGTAGGTATAATGTCTATGCTTAATCCCGAAACGGTGGGATCTATAAAACTTGTAGCTCCGATTGTAATCGGATTTGCTGAATTATTTGTAATTGTATAATTAAAATCAACTATAGGAGACACATTCTTAATTAATTCAATAAATATTTCGTTATTTTCTATTACTTTTCCTGGTTTTGTTATCCCAATTGTATTTGTATTAAGATTAACATCAAATTCCTTGTTTATTTTTATATCTGCATCTAAAGTAAAAATAATTGGTTGATTATCAAATATTCCAATATTTAAGGTATTTATATATGTTCCAACAACAGTTGTTGCATTTTGAGGAATTAAAACGGTTTTAATTTGTGTTTTAATTAATTTATTACTGTCTGAAATGGTGGTTGGTAAGATATTATTTTCTTGCAAGTAGACATTCATATCTGTAAATGAGATAAAACCGGATCTTCCTTCTAAAGTTACATTTAACTGAGAATTATATGCACTTGATTTAACCACATAATAATTTTTGTCGTCTGTTGTATAATTAGTTACCCCATTAACTGTATATTTGCCTACGTTATAAATTAATGGATGATTAACATCTATAGTTGTGCCTGTTGTATGAACTAACTTATATCCTGATTTAATATTTTTATTAATAACAATTTGATTACTTAGCAACCCATAAGATACAGGGAAAGTAAATCTAAATGTAATATTATCACCTAATCTACTTTCGGTTAAAGAAATATTTCTATCTACCAAATATCCATTTTCATTTGTTTCTCCTAAAACAACTTCAGGAAATAAAGACATTTGATATTTAATTAGAATATCTGGGATTGGATTTCCAAACTTATCTCTTACTCTAAAGCTTACGGCATTATCCCCAATATAAATATTATTAGAATTATCTAAATCGTTAGTTAATATTTCAATAAAAACATTAGAATCATCATAATACGATAATACATTTTCATTTCTTGGATTAATTTCTTGAATATCTAATATGTTTGTACTTATCTTTGCATTTGTGTTAAAGAAATTATTTACCCCAAACACAGAATTATGATCAAATTCTGTTCCAAATTCTGCGGATAGAGAATTTATTTTATAGGTTGTTGCATTTATTCCTGTTGCTGATTGATTTTCATCTTGTGATTTATAGCTATAGGATTTATACAATAATGCATTTAAAGTATTTACTGAATATGCATTTATGTCTTCATTATTTATATTGTGGGTTGTACTTAAATAAATGAATTTTTGATTAGATAAATAATTATGATTAATCTTTAATTCATAATTTTCTCCGTTCTTTAAAAGTAAACTGCCTTGAGAATTGTTCCAATCATAAATATTCTGAATTAAATTATAATTACTGTTTGTAAATGGAATTTGGTAGAAACTTGTTGGTGCATAGAAATATCCTTGCGGTCTTATATTACAATTTTGCCAAGAATTATTTAATGTTGGAGAAAATACATAATTTTCATTGTCTGATTTTGTTAATGCTCTATAATAAATCACATAATTATCTAATTGTGTTAATTCATTTTGGAATTTAAAATTTACAGAAAATTCAATTTGATCTGCCTCACTATCTGAAAAATTAATCTTTGCCCATTTAAATCCTGTTTGGTTTGCACAGTTTGTTTGACTATGATCCGGTTCATAATTTGCAGTAAAATAAGATTCATTCCAATCTACTAAACTCCCATGATAATTACATCCTCTTGTAAATGTTGCTCCTGGAGCAAATACAGTTTCAAGTCTTAAATAATCTGAAGATAATGTAATGCTTTTTCCGGCCCTTATAAAAGCATATGCTAAATCTCTATTGTCTTTTGTAGTTGTTGTAAATTTATATTTTAATTTTAATGTTCTATTTCTATGTTCTGCAATATTAATAGTATTTAATTTATTTATTCCACTTTCATCATAAATTCCTAAAAATTCAATATTTGCAACAGCATTATTTTGTTGATTACCTAAAATTACTTTATAATATATCTTCTGTCCAGGAACCAAAGAAATTAAATCTGTTTGGTAAGTTGATTTATTTTCTGCACTAATTACTGCATACATTTCATTTTGAGGACATCTAAATATATAATCTTTATTTGTGTCTGATATTGTATTAATGGAATAATCTGTAATTAACTGATCGGTTGTACTATAAAATGAAATATTATAATCCCTTACATTTACATTTAAATTTAAAATTTTTGCTTGACTTTCTAAATTTACACTTAATTCTAAGAAATCATTAGCATCTAATTCTTCTGTATTAGATTGCCCTTGATATCCACTAGCTACAGCAAATGCAAAATAATCTCTGTTTGCTCTAACCATTGGGAAATTAACATCTCCTGAAGAATTTGTTGTTTTAGGAGAATTTATTGGTATTTCTGTATCGTCTTCGTCATATAAATAAACTGATGCTCCAGCATAATTATAATTTTCTTTCTTTACTTTTACTCCAATTATTCCTGTGTTAAGAACAGAAGAATATTCTAATGGTATCGATATATTTCTATCAACCCCATTTACATCAACTGGTGTTGCAGGAAAATAACCGTAATCTTCTGTGTTTGTAACTGCAATTTTATAATTTCCTGTTAATACAAAGAAGTTTGCAGAATTTACATCTTCTCTTGTTTCTATTGATTGATATCCATTACTATCTGTGTTTTTCTTATAAATTGTTATATCTCCTTTAACAACTCTAGTTGTGTCTCCGTTTGCATCAACTAAATTAACATTAATATAACCCAATCTTCCAATTTGACAACAACTTCCGGTTTTTAATAAATTTCCATTTGTGTCTCTTGTATAATAATTAGTTAATAAAGAATTATTACAATCTAAACAACCATTTTTACAGAAAGGAGAAAATATTGGATTTCTACAATCTAAATTTTGTAAATCACTTGGAGATAATAATAATAAGTTTACTGCGGTTGTATTATTAATTAAAACTTGTTTTCCTTCAGTTCTTTGAGAACTTATATATCCATCTTTACTTGTAGATAATGTATATGTTCCAGGAGCTAAATTTTCAAATACAAATCTTCCATAATAATCTGTAGTTCCTGTAACATAAACTAAATTTGATTCATTTATTGGTGTAGTTAAGTCATCCATCTTGTAAACAGACACAATTGCTCCAGTAACTTGGCCGCCTTGTAAATTATTAACAAATGCTTCTATTTTCCCTACATTTGCAATAGTTTTTAATGAAAGCATTATTGTATTGTTTTCAGGAACAACTTGGTTTTGAACTAAATTATAATAATCAGAAGTAACATCTATTCTTAAGAATCCGCAACCAGTTGGTTGATTAACTGTTAATTTCCCTTGTACTACATTTGATGTTGAAGGACTTGGTGTTTTCCCTGAATTTGAACAACTTAATTTTACTTGTAATAGTCTTGTAGCCAATAAGGTTTCATTTTCTTTAAATAATATTTCTCTTGTTTGCTCTTGAGATAAGAATAATTGACCAGTTGTATCTATATCTAAAACAATTGTTTCAATTATGTTTTTCTTTGGTTCTATTGTTTTAATTTCTGTATTATAAGATTCTTTAGATGCAATTAGTTTAATGCTATCTTTTTTAGAAAACTTAATATCTTCAAAAATAGTATTTCCAAATGAATCTGTTGTTTGAGTAGTGTTTTCATCATTTATAGATAATATTACTGTTGCCCCAGACAATAGACTATTTGTTGTATCTGTTACAGTAACATCAATTATTGAATTACCTCCAATTCCGGTTAAGACTCCAAAAAAGAAAATAAAGTAAATTATTGAAATTATTAATATTAAGAATAGAATAAAACTAGGAAATATTTTGTCTATTTGATCTGTTACTTTATTAACAGGTATTACTTTACTTACACTATCTATTATAGAATAATATCCATCTTCAAAAAAGAAGTATATTTTTTTAAAGAAATTCATTATTGATGTCAATGGATTCTTTATCTGTTTTTTTTCTTTTGGTTTAGATTCTTGAGTTGTTTTTGATTCATCACTTTTTACTGATTTAGATAATTCTTTAAGTATCTTTTCTTTATCTTCCGTTTTTACTTGTGGTTTATCTCCTTTAAAAGAAACTTTATTTTTATCTAATTCTTTAATTACTTCTTTTGCTTTATTTTTATCAAATCCATCAGCCACAATTAATCCTTGTAATTCTTCTCTTGTAAAAGCTTTTGCTTTATTTTCTACAGCTTTATAGATTTGTTCTATTTCTTTGTTCATAATTATCTAATATTAAATAATGGAGTAAACTCTATTTGTTTTATTATTTCTGATTGTTTATAAACTATAAGATATCTTTGACCAGGACAGAATAATTTTACATTTGAAATATCTTCTAAATTCAACTGTTCTGGTATATAGATTAATTTATTTTTTGAGATTTTAAATTCTTTAATATCTTGCCCGAAAGTAAAACTATCACTTACAGATATTATTTCGCCAGGTTTTAAAGAATAAACAATATAATTTTGATCTGTTGGAAATCCTGGAGGCCTAAATAAATTTCCATCAGGAGTTAAATAATAAATATTTAAATCTGTTATATTTGAACTTATAGTAGAATATATAGTATATTCTTTATCTATTCTTAATGGATTATCTAATTCAAGACCATCACATACTGGACAATAGACAAGATTGAATAATGCATTAGGAACTTGATTTGTATTATTATCAAAATCACTAGCTATGTCTCCTAAATTTGTAGCTTCTAAACTTAAATTATCTGTAATATAAGATAATTGAGAATTTCCTAATGATTTTAAATAACAAGATTTTATATTTATGTTAGAAAAATTAATAGGAACGTGTTTAACTATCTCTAATTTTTTTGGAAGATAACTTCCAGAAGCAAGATATTTAATATTTATATCTCCAATTGTTGGATCTTCCCCTCCACAAGCTTCTGTTGTACAACTACAATTAACTGCAGTTATAGAATCAATATTGTCTTCATTTAATTCTGTTTTAATATTAATATTCCCACTTTTATTAAAAAGATAATCTACATTTATTGAACCAATACTTCCTGCAGTTCCAAAATAAGATGGTTCTGTAGGATATGAAGAATTAAACCCCTTTTTTCCACTAACTGAATAATAATTAAAATCACCATTATTAATAAATTTGGTAATGTTTAAATCAGAGATCAATCCTCCATTCCCTCCATATCCATCTGTTCCTCCTCCATCATGTGCATTATCTCCTCCATTACCGCCATTACCCGCAATAATATTCCACATAATAGATCCATTATTTATTAAATCATTATTTCTTAATATTATTTTACCTGTAGAGCCGCCTATTCCTCCATCTGCATTATCATTACGACAATGATTAGCCCCCGCATCTCCTCCATTACCACCATTACCACTATTTAATGTAATATAAAAATTAGAGTTATTTAATTTAATTTTTGATATATCAAATACTACACTTCCACTTATTGCTCCTGAACCCCCCGCTTTAGGATCTCCTGAACATCTTGGGCCGCCTCCTTCAGATGCACCACTACCGCCATCTCCTCCATTTCCTGAAATCAGTATTAAGTTTAATTCAGAATTATCTATTAATTCTAAATATTTTAAAATAAGATTAGAATCCCCCCCAGTCCCTCCATCTCCGCCAGCTTTACGAGGGCTATCCGTTTTTCCTGTAGATCCTTTCGCGCCATTTCCTCCAACCAAATTTATATTCATATTACTTGAATTTATTATACTATTAATATCTAATATTGATGGGCCACCAGGGGTTCCGACATATGGACCAGATGTTGTACTATCTGATCTATTATTTGGGGTTCTTGAAATTAAACTTAAATTTAAATCTGAATTAAAGCCTACAAATAAATTTTTTAACTTTACTTTAATTCCGTGTGCCCTTCTATAGGCATCATTATCTGCCCAAGATCTTTCGGCTTCTAAAAATAACAATTTTGAATTTGTATTATTTGATAAATAAATATCTGTATTTATATCTATTGTCGTTAATTGAACTACGTTGTCTAAATTATCTATATTAAAAGTTAAACTACCATTATTTTTTATTAAAATTTTATCTATGCCTGTAATTTTATAATTGCTTTTAGATTCATTTAATGTAATTGTATTATTTCCGACAATTTCTAAAATTGTGGTCTTATTATCACAATAAGTAACATTTGGCAATTTAACGAAATTTAAATCAGTATTAGTTATCTGAGTAGGTATTCTTATAATATATTCCCCTTGTTGCCCTCCACTAACATCTTGAGTAACTCCCGAAATTGTTTGAAAACAATTTGTGGTTGCAAAAATAGAATGTAAAGATAATTGCACAAATATAAAAATAAAAACTAAATTTAAATATTTTATCTTCATTATCATTTACCTTATTTGTATATTTTAAAAGGATAATATAAATTTACATCTGAATAATTCAAATCTATATTTTCATTTAATTTAAATTTAAATTGATACATTTTTATTATATCCAATATTTTACTACTATTAGGAGTTAAATTAAATATGAAAAAACCATTTTGAGTTGTTTGATTATTTATTGAAGAATATCTGTATTCTAAATAATTAATATCAAATAATCCAAAGTTATCTCCAATATATGTAAATTGAGGATTAATTGTTTGCCCTGAATTTGCTTTTTGAATATTACCAAAAATTATTGGAGTCATGGTTTGATTTTGATCAGTAAGTAAATAATCCGAAATTTGTGCGGTTATATTTATGTAATTACAATTTTTTGTAAATTTAATAATATTATTATTTTGTAATCCAATATTACTTGAATTTAAATCAATTATACCTGCCTCTGGTCTACTATATATCAAAGAACAAATTGCAGTATAATTTAATCCAGAAGGCACTTCTATTGGCCCACAGGTATTAAGATAGATTCTACCTAAGTTTGTTGTGCTTAGTGCATTAAATGTTATTGTCTTTGGTAATTTGCCAATATATTCACTAAATTCTATTTCACAAATTGGTTCTTTAAAATCTATTGGTATGGTATTACTATAATTCATATTTGCATTATTTTGCCCATACACACACAGATAACTATTATTTAAATCACAATTTAGACTATATTTTTGAGCACCACAGTTTAGTTTTATTTCTCCACTATTGTTTACATAACCAAAAATAATTCTTTTTGAATATACATTTAACGGAGTTATTGGAAGTGTCTGTGGTAGTGGGTTATCATCATAAATTCCCATTTGTTCTGATGTATAACATCCAGGAAAATAAATAGCATATTCTTCAGAATAATAGTTTGCAGGCTCAATATAATTATTTGAATCTAAGTTAAATTTTCCTTGATTATAAATTTTAGCTTCAGAAAAATCTAATGTAGCTATTTTCAAATAAGAATCTGCATAAGATTCCTCTGAATTTAAATAATCAATACATCTTTTGATTTCTGAATGACTTTTAAAATTAAATTCAGCTCCTGAATTAATAAAAATATTTGTTTTAATTTTTATGTCTACTTCATTTTTTAAAAAAATAGTTAATTTCTTATTATTAGATATAATAATAGAATTAAAATCAACTATATAAAATTTAGTCATTACATCCCAAACAGTTACTTGTGGAATAAAAGATATATTAGTATCTATATTTACATCTTGAGAAATAATTAAATTCGGTCTTAAATTATTTACAGATAAAGAATCTTCAGAGATTATATATTGACCTCCGGGTAATACACAATTATTTGTTCCAGAATCATAATTACAATATACTGTGTCTCCTAAAGTATTTTTTATTCCAGAAATTTCATAATTTTGCGCAAAAATTGTATTTTGAAAAAAAATTACAAAAATTAATAGTAAAGATGCCTTTACTATATTATTGTAATGTTTTTGCATTATTTATTCACCAAAATAAAAATAATATTATGAATTCAACTACCAGTATAAATATAACTAACTTTTTACTTAATTTCATAATTTTCACGGATTTCTTTAAAAAATACCATATAATATATTAGTATAATATATTTAAATATGTTTTTATTATAAAAATAGAAAAATAATACAGTTATTCTGTATTATTAAAGTTATTAATTATTAGCTCTTTTGTACCTATTGGCAAGTTTGTTTTTTCTTCTATCCATTGTATCTTTGTTGTGGATAAACTTTTAGAAATACATGCATTTCCTTCTCTTACTTGATTAAACATATCAAATATTGAATAAATGTCAGAAACATTTGAAATTATAGGAAGACTTGTTTCTCCAGAGGTATAATCTTTACCATAAAGTTTTGATAATTGATTATTTTCTAAATCTTGTATAGATAATCTTAAATTATCATAATCTGAATTTACTGGAAGATAGATCTTTGATTCTAATAAATATTTAGGTGTTAATTCATAACCGTATTTGTTTCTAAACTTATCTGTAGTTATAGTGTGCCTTAAATATTCATTTCCAAAACCAAATATTGAAATATCATCTATTGTATTATCATATCCTGCATCCATATAATCTTTCCAATTAAAGATTGTCATATCCCAATCAAAAGAATCGCTTTCACTATATTTTATTTTGTAACTAAAATTATTATCTTGTATATTATTTACTTTTGCAAATATATTTATTGGCCTTGATGGTGTAAAATTTAATGCAAGTTGTATTTTTTCTGTTGTACTATTCATAGATAAATCAAATAATACTCCTTTTGAATTTAATACGTCTTGCACTTGCCAATCAATAAGATGACTTGTAGGATAATTTGCAGAAATTTCTGCAATTCCAGAACAATCTTGACCTGGACAATTCGCTTTTTTATATAACTTTATAGTTCCACTTTCTCTTTGTATTACTGGTATTAATTCTGCATAATCATAATTACCAACTATAGTTGAACCATATCCAATTCTGTGAGCTGTTACCTCGTCCTCTAATAATCCAAAGTCTCCATCCACTGGTATATAATAGAATAAATTGTCTTTATCTATAGGAATGCTTTGAATCAATTGTAATTTTATAACTATGTCTGTTGTAAAATTAGAATTATAATTCTCTACTGTTAATTTATATTTTCCTACTTTTTTTGTAGGTGTTCCATCTTGATTTGTTTTTATTATTTCTAATGATTGTGAATGATTTGATTTTAGATAAGAATCTTGGAATGATTGGGTAATATTATGCGTTAAGAAATCATTATAGCTTTCTCTATAATCAGATAAAAGATCTTCTGAGATTCCATCATACATTAAATAAACATAATAATTATTGTCTTGTGGTTTATACCTTATACTATCTCCAATAAGTGTAAATATTGAATATAATGCTTGAACAGAATCACAATGAATTTTATTGAAATCATAATCTAAATTTGTATCCATACATAAGCTGTTCCAATTTACTGATTCTTGCCCCCAATTATAAAGTACTTTTGGAATACTTTCTGGGCCAGATTTACAAGATTCTGTGTCTTTAAAATTACAAGAACCTAATATGAATTGATCATTTCCACTTATTAATCCGCCTACTCCTAAACAGAAATTCCCTGTAAATCCATTATCACTTATAATGGTTTCGGGATCTTCTGGGATATAAGTCACTTGTACAATTAAATTTCTTGTTTCTTGTAATGTGTTATTATTTAAATTTAAATCAAAAGTTAATGACTTATTATATGTTTTATACCCTTCTGCATTTTGCATAAGATCAGTAAAGTTTCCATCAATAGTTATTGGAACAGGTGTATTTGATATTTCTGTAGGTAAATCAAAAGTCATAGAAATTGGTAATGCATTAGGCATCTGGATTGTAGATAATGATATATTATAACTTTTGGTTTTATTTTTAAAAGTATATACTTTATTTAACTTACAATCAGAAATACTTTTACAAGGAATATTTATTTGTGATCCTTGAGTTGTTAATTCATAGGCTTTATTTTTTGGATATATTATTATTTTTAATGGAATTTCATAATTAAAAGATTCATTAGGATTTCCTATTTTTATTTGTAGATTTATATTTTTTTCTGTAATTTGGTTTATTTGATTGTCTATTAAAGTAAAAATAAAATTAATATTTCCTACAACTTTATTTGATTCAGAAATAACTGTATTTGCTTGACTAAAACTTATAATGTTAGTCAAATCATCTCCGGTTGTTGAAATTTCTAAAATTTGGTAATTTTGTGAATTATCAAAAGATAAATCTAAATAATATTCTAAAGTTCTATTTGTAGAAATATCTGTAATTAATTCTAGTCCTGATCCATTACTATCAGTATAAAAACCGTTATCTTCTGTTATAAACATAGATTCGTCAGTTAATACTATTCTTTTAATTTTTATATTGGAAGATGCAACTCTGTATATTGTTGTTGGCTCTTGGTTCCCTTGATTTTGCAAAGTAAAAAGATTATTATATTCAAAATCTATATTTGTGTCTGTTGTATTAATGTCTATTAAAGCACTTGCTAAAATGTCTGTATCTGCTATAAGTGTTCTAGGCAATTGATTATCTAATATTAATTTTTGATTAATCTCTTCTGTTAATAATCCGTTGACAGCTGTTGTTGAAATATCTTCAAGTATTGTTGATCTGCCGGTTTTATTTTTTATTATGTAATTGTTGTTTGTTTCAGATATTTTCTTTATTCCATTTAATTCAGTTATAATTACTGGGAATTTTAATTTATTTTCATTAGTTATCAATTGATTATTTGTATCATAAAGATCGATTCCTGACCCGATATTTAAAGACAATTCTAATTCGTTGTTTGGAAGATTGGAATTTGGAATTGTATATATAAATTTGATTGTTTTTCCTGAATCTGCATCTGCAATAAATATTTGAGTATTTAAATAATTATTTGTAATTTCTCCAATATCTGTTGGAACGGTTTCTCCAGAAATTATATATCTTACGGATATTCCATTTTGGAATTGCCCGGTTTTGTTTTTTAAACTAATGTTTAAATCATTTAAACCAATGTATATTTTATTATCTGTTGCTTGAGATTTAACTTCAGGAACATAATCGTTTTGTGCATAGGATAAAATATTTGTTGTAGTTGTTTCAAGTATTGAATTTTGAGCATTTCTAAATAATTGAGTTTTAATACTTGGTTGAGCAGCTAATGAAAAGAAATCAATTGGTTTTCCTATAGCTTGATTAGTAAAATAATATCCTCTTGTGGTTGTTTTTTCTGGAATAATTACAGATAAATTATTATCCAATAATTGAATTTGTGCAGTATTATTTATTTTGTCTTTAAAACTATTTTTAGAAAATAAATACTTTTCGTTTGTATTTGCAGTATTTACAATTATATCTCCGGTTCTATTCGTTTCTCCGAATTGAATAAAATCAAAACTATAATTGTAATCTTTATCTATATAAAGAATATAGTCTGATCCAAATTTTTCTAATTCTCCATTATTATCATATAATTTAATATTATAAGAATAATTATTACTATCAAATGGAATTGATTGAGAAGTGGTAGATGCGTAGAAATAACCTTCTGGTCTTATTGTCCAATCTTGCCAATTTGAAACTGTTGGAGAAAAGGAGAAAGATTCTAAATCTGAATTAATGGATCTATAATAAATTTTATAATTATCTGGATTTGTTATTTCGTTTTTAAATTTTATATTTATTGAATATTCAATAATATTTGGTTCGATATCACTAAAATCAAACTCTGTCCATTTATATTTTCCTGAAACACATTGATTGCCGGATACATCAGAAGAATAATTAGTATTAAAGTAATTATTATCCCAATGATTTAAGGTTCCACTATATCTGCAACCCGTATTAAGTTCTGTATTTTCTGGAACAAATAAATTTGTATTAACTAAATATATATAATCGTCATTTTGAGTTAAATATTGCCCTGCTTTTACAAAAACTTTCTTTAAAACATCTTGATTACTTGAACCAAAAACGGTTTTGAACTTTAATTTATATTCTTTTGTAATATCGTTATTGCCAATAAAACCAATTTTATTTATTTTTATTGTTCCAGTGGAATCATATAATCCTAAATATTCTGTTGTTGTTTGAATAGAAGACAATGTTGTAGGAAAAGAAATTTCTTTGTTAGTTGTTTGTCCAGGAAATAATGTTATTAAATCTGTTTGATAAATAATATCATCTTTTTTAGTCTTTAAATAAATACGGGAACAATTTTCACAATTAAAAACAAATGTTTTATTTGAATCTCCTGGGGCACTTGCAATAATTATATTTTCTTTAGATATTTCTTCTCCAGTTATATCAAAGAAGGAGAAATTATAATCATTCTGATTTGGTGTGATTTTTAGATTTAATGCTCTTGCTTGATTCCCTAAATTAATATTTAATTCTAATACTTCATTATTATCTAATTCCAAAGATGGCAATGAATCTCCGTCTGCGTTTTCATTCCTTAGTATAGCATAAGCATAATATTCTTTATTACTTCTTACTAAATTAAAATTAACATCTCCATTTAGATTTGTAGTTCTTGGGCTTTCTGGATTATATGCTATATATTCTCCATCTAGTTCATAAAATAAATAAACCAAAGCATTTGCTCTATTGTATTCGTCTTTTTTTACATTTACTTTTATTGTTCCACTATTTAATGCAGAAGAATATTCCAATGGTATTTCAATTGTTTTATTTCCGTCAGATAATCCGTTTATATCTTGGGGATTTGACGAAATATAGCCACTATCTTCTGTATTAGAAACAACAATTCTGTAATTTTTATTTCTTATTAAAACAAAAGTTGTTTGATTAATATCTATTCTTGTGCCTATTAATGTAGAAATATTGCCATCTCTTCTATAGATTGAAATATTTCCAATAACTGGTTGATTTGTATTTTGGTCTTTTAATTTAATTGTAAGATTACTTAATTGTCCTACAATACATCCATTTCCATTTGGATTTGGAGTAACAATTCCAGATAATAATGGACTTGCACAATTAATACTTCCATTACTACAAAATGCACTATATATTGGATTAGTACAATTAATATTTTCTAAATCTTCTGCAGTAAAAATAATTAAATCAGCATTTGCTAAATTATCATTAACAACTGTATATGGCCCAAACTTAGGCAAAGTAATATATCCTATTTTATCTACTGAAATTAAATAATTTGATTGAGCTAATTTAAATTTATATTTACCATATGTGTCTGTTGTCCCAGTACTAATTGCCATTTCAGATTCATTAACAGTAGTTATAGGGTCATCAATTGCATAAACCTTTAAATTTGTATTTGGTATTGCAACCCCGTTTGAATTTTTCACCGTTACTTCTAAGGTTCCTGTATTTGAATTTATTTTTTTCATTTCAACTATATTGCTTTCAGGGATTTCTCTATCTGTAATTAATTCATAATTATTTGAAACAACACTTACTAATAATTGACCACAATTTTTAGGTTGAATAACATTTTGTCTTCCATTTGTTACTGTTGCGGTTTTGGGTTGTGGAACATCTAAATCTGTAGAACATTTAAAGGTAGCATTTAAAACATCATTAATTAGTACATCATAATTTTTAAAAATTATTTCTCTTCTCTTTTCTGAATTTTGACCAGGGTATTCAAATTTTTTAGGATCAAGTCTTAGTTTAATTGTTTGCTCTATATATTTTTGATTTAAATTTATTGTTGATTCAAATCTTAAATAATTTTCTTTAGTTATTGTTAATTCAAGTTTTCTAGATTTTAATTCTTGAAATTCAATATATCCGAAAGCATCTGTATTTTTTGTTTCTTCCTGCCCATTATAATTTATTTTAACAACTGCATCTTTTAAGGATAAACCTTGTTCGTCAGTAACATATATAGCTAATGATTTTGACGAAGGGCCAGATACTAGAACGATTATAATTATTATTAAAATTACTGCTACACCAATTAAAGGGATTTTAAATTTATTAAATAAAGATTTAAAATCTGGTTTTGATTTTGAATTTACGGGCTTATTTTTAGAATCATCAACTTTTTGTTTAATTTCTTCCAGTATTTTATTTTGATCCATAGGTTTTCCTATTTTTAATTATTAAATAATTCTCTTAAAGGAACAAAAGGAAACTCAAATTCTTTAGAGTTATTCCCAATAGTTATTTTTCCTTTCAATATATATTCTTGACCATAACAGAAAAGATATTCATCTTCTGCTAAATCATTTCTATCTTCATCTTGTGATGATCCAAACCACACAAGTTTATTTTTTTCTAATTTAAACTCTCTCATTCCTATTTTATCATTCATTTCTGAAGAAATTTCTTCTTTATTTGTATAAATTGGTTGTAAGGTATTATCTATTCTTTTAGTATAATATATTTGATTTGTTACTGGATTAAAATAAAATATTTTTAAATCTCCAGGAAGTATTTTCCCATTAACATTTGAATAAATATTATATTCTCTTGTATATCTATTAACTTCGTCAGTAAGATCTATAACTTCACAATGAGGACAATATCTATAATTAACTGACGTTCCGGCAGGTAAGAAAGAATTTATGCTTTCAATATTTGTTGCATAAATATTTGTTCCTCCATTTAGATTATAAGTTACTTGACTTGGTTGAATATAACAACCAGATAAATCTATAGAGTTATTAAAAATTGGGTGTTCTGGTTCTGATTTAATATTTATAGATTTTGGAAGATAAGATCCATTCTTTAAATTATTAATATTAACATTAGTAACGGTTATTCCTAAATCTAATAATTTACGCATATACCCTGTATCCCCCGATTCGCCCCCATCATCGGTATTATTATTTGCTTGGGCCGTTGCAGCTAACTGATAATCTGCTAAACTAAAATTTAATTGAGATATAATTTCTATTCCAGGATATGTATTTTCTAAAAAATTAATATCTATATTTCCTAAAGTTCCTGGAAATCCAAAAGGTTTATCTAATTCGTGATTAGTACAGGTTCCATCAGCAACATTTCGTTTTCCTAATTCTCCTGATTTTAAATTAAGTTTAAAATTAGGGGACCTATTAATTAATGTTGTTATATTTAAATCCGAAACATCTCCGCCATTACCACTATCTCCATGGTAATCGTGTTCTCCATCATTACCCTCGCCCCAATCACAATCATTATCCCCCGCAAATCTGCTTGTTCCTGCCCAGCCACCATTTCCTGCAATTGCTTGCATGGAGAAATCTCCTTGATTTTTTATTAATTTTATTTCATTTATATTTATATTTCCTGCATGCCCTCCATTCCCACCATTAAATGAATCGTCTGCAGAATCATCTTTAGGAGAATGACTTCCATTTCCGCCATTTCCTGTTTTTAAGATTATATTCAAATTATTATTATTCTCGATATTCTGAATTCTAAGATTTAAATTTCCAGAAGATCCTCCTGGTCTTCCGTGTCTTTCTTCTGCATCATCTTCGCTATGTGGTTGTCCGCCTTTTCCTCCATTTCCGGTTCCTAATTCAACAATTGAATTCCCAAAATTTATAAAATTTTTAAATGAAATTATTAAATCGCCTGAAGATATCCCGTCTGTTCCATCGTCTCCTTCACTATCTCCATCTGTTCCATTTTTTCCATCATTTGTTTTTATTTTTATTTCCAATTTAGAATTAGGTTTTACTGTAATATCTTTAGTTATAAAATTTATTTTAATTGAACTACTTGAAAATGATTCAGATAAATTTTTAATTTTTGCATCTGAATTTGATTCAACTATTATGTTTGAAAGATTAATATCTAAACTTTTTGAATTATCTATCACTATATTAGAAGAACCAGATATCACTAAATTCCAATTAGTATCATTCATATTTAAATTTTCTTTAACCCAAATTGTTTTTGCATTTAAGTTTAAATTGATTGCATAGTCTTCACAACCGGATAAATTAAATAATTTAGATGTGCTTGATTCTAATGGTGTTGTATTAACATTACATTCACAGATTTTAGTTGTGTTATCACAAGAATTACAAGTTATTCCATTTACAATTCCAGAAATAGCACAAGCAAATATTGGATTTACAAATATAATAAATGTTATTAAAAGTATAAATATTTTTACATATTTCATATTTTTTCTTCTCTTATAATATTAAAATTATGATTGCTTAAATGGGAAAGTTAAAGAAATATTTTGATCTTGTTCACCATATTTTAGTGTTGATGAAATAAAATAAAATTTAAAGAAATCTTTAGCAACTAATATTTGTACATCTTTTGTTGCATCTTTGTTTCTTATAAAGAATAGTTTTCCCGTATCTGAGTTTTTACAAGTACTGTAAATATTTATTTGCGGTAAGTTTTGCCCGGGATAAAATTTACTTGCGGTAAAATTGCCTGAACAGTTAATTAAGTTATCTGGATCTTCAATTTTACCGAAAACAATAGGATAAATGTTTCTGTTTTCTGTAGGAAATGATATCCAATCTTCTGCAAAGACAAATCTAACATTAACTAACAGAAACAACAATAGCATTATTTTAAAATATTTTTTCATTTTATCCCATTTAATTAATTCCTGTTATTCCAATCCCTGTGTATATGTTATTATTTCCATAGATTACTTTTGGATTCCAATAGAATTCTGTAGTCTTTCCACTATCAGAATTAACAACACAAATTTGGTTGGTTTTCACTTTCTCAAAGATGTTTGTTAAATTATCTGTATTATAATTTTCGCCATTACTTAAAAGATTCTTGGTATAACTGTCGTTTGGATTTTTATTATCTTTATTAAATTTAACAATTACATCTCCTCTTGATTTACTTGTTAATTTATAGATGCTATTATGTGAATCATAAGGAACATAAAATATTGTTCTTAAGTTTACTATTCCTTTTCTTGCAACAGTATCCCAATCTATTGCATAAGAATTATACATTCTTTCATCAGGTGTTGTTTGTCTATCATAGAAATTTATAAATCTAGAATATACATATTCTCCTGAGAAATCATAATAGTTACTATCTCCAACTCCATTCCATACTCCTAAACTAGTGCCACCATATAATGGTTGATTTGATGGATCCGTTATTTGATAGTATGCACTAAATGGCATTAAATTTGTTCTTGTTACGCTCATTAATGTTGCATTTGGATAGTTTGGAGAATAGATTAATTGAATCTGATCTTCTGTTTGTTCTTTTATTGTAAGTATGTTACCTCTTGTTTCTACATTGCTGTTTATTTTAAAGAAATCTTTATTATATTGTACATTTAAATATTTCTTTGGATTTGATGAACTACTATATTTTGTAGTTAAAGGCAATTCTCCTTGTTTACTTATTGTTATTTCATCACCCATATATGCTAAACCATAATTTTGTCTGGAATATCCATTGTTTGTTAAACCTACTGCACCATTAAATGGCATTCTGTAGAAAATACTATCGCTTTCTGGTCCAGAGATATATGTTAAAGTTACTGTTGTATTAACATCTAAATCATCTGCTCTTATAAAATCCCAGTGCTCATTTCCAAATATAAAATCAATTCTTACTTTATATTTTCCTGGAACTAAAATGTTTACACCTGATTGATTATTTGTATATTTTAAATTAAATTCTGTGTTATCTCTAAACAATTTTGAATATATCCCATTTTGATAATAACTTGGAGCACCTAAGAAAGCATAAGTACTTGATTGTCCAGCAGACATTTTTCCACCATAAGCTTTATCAAAGTCTGTTTGGAATTGTTTATTATAATTGTCTGTGATTAGATATGCGTCAAACTCTATTGTTTGTTTTAATTGTTGTATGTCTTCTATATTCCATTCACTAATGACATTATTTGGATATTGTTCTTTATTAAACCACATATCTATGTAGTCTACTCCATTAAATTGAGCGGTTGTTATTGGAACTTGACAAGGACCTCCTGTTGGTTGTGCCTGGTGCACACTTAAATTAATATCTGTTGTGTAATATGTTTGATTTGGATCTTCTAAATAAGTATTTGCTCCAGAATATTCAACTTCTAACTTAATATTGTTTCCTATTAGAGGGTTTGCTTGTTCACCATAAGTAAACCAATACTCTGCTGTATTTTCATTTTCACAAGCTGGAACTGTTGTGTTTAATATTGGATTGATTGTATTTATTCCAATCACTGTTCCTTCAGTGTGTTGTCTTTCAGTTGTACAATTATCATTTGGAAGTAATTCTGTATATGATTTTAATATTTGATTTCCTAATTTTAGATTTAATGTTCCTGTTTTTAAAGAACCTGTTCTATTTTCTATAACTACTCCAATCTTTACTAAATTACCATCTGTTCTTGCACTTACATTTTGTAAACCAATGTAACCTGCAGGAATTTCATTATCTAGATTTGGAACACTTGAAGTTAAATTATATGATCCAGACAATGCTTGATCAAGAACTTGCCCTGTACTTCTTGGACAAATTATTTCTTTATTTTCTAATTGATCTTCTACTTTTTTCATTCTTTCAATAATTACTTGAGACAATTGTGTAGCATCACAATATTGATTACCTGTGCTACAAACATTTGTATCAAAACCTGTTGTTTTCCATGTCCAATCAAGATTTACTTTTGGCACAGCTCCCTCTCCAGTTTTACCAACCTTCCCTGAATCTGTAAAACAATCAACCATATTCTGGTCAACTTGTGGGCTATCAGGATATTGTTTAGAGATAAATGCAAATCTGAAATCTCCAATAGGTTGTGAACCAACAAAGGCTTTGTCTTGTGAACCATTATTATCATTTAAAGTTGGTTTGAAAGTAATATTCTTATAAACAATATCTCCTCTTAGAAGTTTTTGATATGTGCTATTGCCATCTATTGAATAATCAACAACGAAATCAATAGGTTTAATACCTGCTTGTTCTGGCCATATTGCTTTATCGTATTTACAAGAAGTATATACTTCAAATTCTAAATTTATTTTATTTCTTGTTGGTTTACTACCATAACATTGAACTCCTGCAATTATTTGATCTTCAGTTACTTCATATTTATCAAATTTATCATTACAGTTTTCGTTTTTTACTATTCTTTTATATTCATCAAAGAATTCTTGGTGTTGTTTTCCACCACATTTTGGCATTTCTGTATCTAACATTTCATCTGATGTTAATTTATTTGTTTTATCGTTATCAGTTTTACCTATTAATTTCAAATAAGTAAAATATCTTGCACCAGTAATATCAAACACATTTACAAATTCTTCTTGATCCCCATCTGATATAATTTTAATTTCTTTTGTAGTTTCAAAGTCAGGCATCGTGTAAATTTGAGAAACATCTAAAACATGATAATGAGGATTAAATGAATAATCATTATGCCAGGTTGATGCCATCCATCCACCAATTGCTATAACACCAATTGCAGCCCAACCCCATGGTCCAATTGCTGCTAATACCGTGTACAAAGGACCTAAAAATGCTCCACCTGCATATGTACCTGCAACAGATCCAAATACCATTGCCATTGTTAAACTACTAGTCCCTGCAGCTAATGCTCCGCCAATTATTGCTGTTGTTGCTAATGATGCTGCAACAGTAGATGCTGTATTCCACCATTCTGCTCCATCATCGGTTTGATTTGTTAATTCATTTGGGAGACTAAATAACATTTTTTCAAAATATGGACGTTCTTCTGAAGTTACCATAAATCTTGAAAAGCCTGTGTCGCCTTCAACTTTTTGAACAGCATAGTCCCAAGGTGTAACATTTATATCGCTGTTTAATAGTCTTACAGTCTGACTTGAATATATTTCTGTTCCAATTTCATTTTGTGTCTTTTCCATTTCTATAAATGGATCTTCCATGTATAATCCTGAAGAAGAATGTACGTTTACTTTTAATCTCTTTTCAATATTAACTATTGCCCTTCCCGTGTCTCCAAGAACAGATATCTTTACAGGTATAATATATGCTCCTGGTACTTCTGGCTTTATTATTCCAACAACTTGTGTTGTGTCTCCTCTATTAAAGTTTATTTCGTTCTGTAGAAGACCTTCCATGTTGTCGTATCTTACTTTTTGACAACCATACCATTTCTTACCTTCACAGAATTCTAATTTAAATCTTCCAAGATCTGAACAATTATTCTTAACATTTAGTTCTTTTATTTCGCCTTCAAAAGTTTCTTTAGGTACTACTAACATGTTGTTAATCTTTTTTGAACCATCATAGAAGTCAATACAGTCTTGTATCTTTCTTATTGCAATGTCTGTTGTAAATGCTATTTCTTTTGAAGTATTTACATATTTTAAACCATCGTTAGTTTCTACTTGTCCATTAATATAAATCTTTGTCTTAACATCTCCAAACTTTTTATCAAGAGCTCTATATTCAATTATTGCTGCGTGTGGTCCTGGAGATAAATCATTAAAGATTGTGGTATATGCTCCTTCTGAAAGAGTTATTGATTTACCATCAACTGTTAAAATATAATTACCATACATGTCTTTATCATTAACAATTTTTGCTCTTATGTTCTTTAAGTTTATTGATTCTTCAGAATTTCCCTTTACTCTACAGTTGTTTGTTATTGTAAATGTTTGAATAACTGCACTATTACCACTAACAATAGATTGCCATGGATTACTTACTCCATTAACAACCAAACAATCATCTTCTTCTACTCCTTCGCCAACTGATAACTTAACATTCATTGGTATCTCAAATGGATAAGTAGTTTGACTTTCACCAACTAAAACATTACCTGTAATTGTCCCAACAAGATTTAAAGTTTCAACAAGATTTTCTGCATCTTGAGATGCTGCTAGTTTTAATTTAATATCTGCTTCTCCATTTGCTGGAACAACAATGTTACCAACTTGAGAATTTAAATAATTCTTTAATTGTTCAATATTTAAATAATTAGAATTACTAAAACTAAAGCCATCGTCTGTAAATTCCTTTAATGTTAATGGATAATCTGTTTTATTAACAATTGTTAATCTTTTCTCTGTACCTTGTGGATTTGATTTATTAATATTTAAAATAAATGGCGATGCGGGTTTTACTTCACTACCATCTTGCTTTAAACTTAAAATGTCTTGATTAATAACTATTTCTACTGGTGCTGAATAATATCCACTTTTTTCTACAGAAATTATTATTTTTTCTGCATTCTTTAATGGAGGTAAATTTATAGAAGCAACACCAATGTCGTTTGTTCGTTGTTGTCCAACATTTAGTGCAATTAATTGATTGTTTCCTTTTTTCTGATAGATGTTAACAATTGCATTAGTTATTGGTTGATTAGAATTGTCCATTGCAATTACTTTTAATGTAAATGCTTTATTTGGCACAATATTTTGTGGTTCGTAAGTAATTGTAAAAGGAAATTGTTGACTTGCAGTTATTTCTATCATCTTATTATAAGCAACTAATTGACCAGAAATTATTTTATTTTGTATTCTTGTTCCTCCAAGTAATACTGGTTTAATTGTGGTATTAACATAAATTTTATCATAAACATTAATTGTTTGAGAATCTAAATAATCCCCATAGAAAGGAATACTATTTCTTGTCTGTTCTCCACTACTTGATGAAGAACTAAATCCTGCTCCTGAAATTGTGTAATTTAAGAAATTAATTGCTTGTGTTGGTATTTCGTTATTATTTTCAATATTCTTTATTGTTAATCTATTATTATAGAATACATTAGATTTAGCATTTGTTATTTCATAATTAAATTGATATGTTTTATTTACAATCAATCCATTATTTGTTTCATCTAAATCATAAGCAATTCCATCCTCTGTATCTACAAACTGACCTTTTATACAGAAGTCTTCTGAACATAATTCACTTACATCAATATAATAGATTTTTTGATTACCAAGGGTGTTTGGTTCTGGTGCAACCCCAGTATAAATTGAGTAATATATTGGAATAGCTGCCCCTCTTGTAGCCGCAAGAGTTTGCACAGGTATAGTTAATTCATAAACTCCTGCCTGCACATTTGAAAACATTGTATCTGTCATCTTTGTTGGAGAATCTTGTAATACTCTTGTTGGTAAAGTGTCTGAATAATATGCTGTGTTAGCTATTGAATTAAGTATTGGTTTAATTAATACAATATCTTCAGTAATATTATTTTTTTCTCCAATTAAAAACCTAATTCCGAGATTTCCTGGATTTGGTGTGATTAATCTAAACTTAAAATTAAATCTTGCATTTTGTGTAAAATTTTCTGTTGATTGTTCTGAAATATTATATAATCCAATTAATTCTGCTGTTGGAGTTGTTGCATATCCAGATCTATATAATTTTATTTCTTTATTTAATGTTTCATTCTTAATTACAGGCATTAATTCTGTAAAATAATCATAATATCCTGTTTTGCTTATTTTAGCATAAACTATTTTATCTGCTTTTATTTTTTTATTATAAATTCCTGATTGATTTGCTTGATCAAGTCCTATTTCTTCTCCAGTGATATTATATAATCTAATGTCTGCAAAATCTATTGTTTCATTATTTATGTTTTTTATATTAAGATTGATTGTTCCTTGTCCAATATTTATTAATATAGAAACATTAGAATCTGTTGGTGGTGTGTGCGTAAATTTATTTGATTCTCCAACAACATTTGTTTTTCTTAATTTAACAAAGTAATAGCCTGTTGGAATATTTTCAAAACTTGCCTGTCCATTAACATCTGTAAGTAATGGAGTAAATCTTGTATCAATATATCCTAAGTTTCCATCATATAACCATAATGTTGCACCCACAATAGGCAAATTATCTTCGTCTTTTACACTTATATTAATATCAGAAACATTACTTACTGTTATTTTTTCTAAAAATATAGAATATTCATTTACATTTGGAGTTATATTTCTTACTTGTGGGATATATCCTTCTGCTTTTGCAGTTAAAGAATAATTTTTACCGTCTTCTATTCGTAGCATTATTCCGGTTTGAGTATATGCTTTAGTATCAACTGTTTGATTTGCATCTAATATCAATAAAACATTTGGCATATATTCTACAGAAATTTCTTGATTTGTTTCACTATCTTTTAAAATAACTTTTATATCTCTTGTAACAATAGAAACAATTGAATCTCCTGGATTTACAACTTCATTAATTGCATCTAACTCTAAACTTACTTGTGATTCAACATTTTTTGTAACAATAAAATTAGCTGATTTTGTTTGATATCTTGAAGAATCATCTGTTGCTGTTACTATATATTCTCCTGTCTCAATATTTGAAAACCTTCTTGCTCCAAATTGAGATTGTCCAGAAGTAACAGGATTAATTGTGTCTTCTACTTTATATATTCTTAAAGTAATTCCATCTAATGGGTTTGCTCCACTTTTTACTGTTACTCTAACTTGTCCATATTCTGCTATTATTGATTTTTCTTGTAATTGAATTATGCCCGTCTCAGGATTAATAATTACATTTGTTGCTGAATATGTGTTTCCGATAGCTGTTGCAACAAGTCTATTACACATTAAAGGTAATTCAAATGTGCCTTTTCCATTTTCTACATTTGTTATTGATGGAACAACAACCTGTGTGCCATCTTGACAAGTAATTGTTACATTTAATTTTTCTGAAACTAATTGACCATCAGGCCCAATAAATTGTAATGATTTATTTTGTTTTGATGCAATCTCAAATATATCAACAGTAAAGTTTAATCTTGATTTGCTTAAATCTAATACTTCTTCTTTATACTTATACCCTTTTTTATTTATGATTAATGCATAATCACCATATTTATTTAATTCAATTGTAAAAATACCTTTACTATCGGTTCTATAACTTTGAGTAGAATTACTATTTAAATTTTTTATTTCAAATTCGAAATTTGTTAATAATTTGTTTGTATTATCTGCAATTGCAATTGTATAAACGCTTGTTTCTTCGGTTAAGTTTGAAGAAAATGGTTTAAATATTAAAAAGAGAATAACAAGAATAATCGCAATAAATAAAAACAAAGAAGCAGTAGGAAAAAGTTTATCTATTGGTTTTGTAAGCCATTTAATTGGTATTCTTTCGTTTATTTTTTCAATAGTTGCCTGATATTTTTCTGAAAAACTCATACATTTCACTTTTTACAATAAATATATACTTAAATATATTTATATTAGAAAAGAAAGTATTTAAATAATATGGTTTTTAAAGAAAAAGAAGATGAGCAGAAAAGCTCATCTACAATCAGTTAATGGTTTAGAATAACAAAATGCTGCTGTTGTTTTACAGGTTGTATTACTTTGACAAGCAGCAACAGAATATAATGAAATTTGATTATTTGTACAGGTTGCTGCATAAACTGTTTGTGCATCTGGTCTACAAACACACCCAAAAGCACCTGATTGTAACCCAGCATCAGCACATTTCCCCACATCTCCTGTAGTTCCAGAAGTAAATGTTGTTGTGTAATATTTAATGACTGCTGGTGTTTGAATGGTTGAAGAAGGAATAACCGGCGTATTTGTTACTGGTGCTGACACGGGCACACTTGGTGTTTCTACTGGAACTTGCGTACTCCAGGTCATAGTTGTATTACATCCAATTGTAGCGCCTTTCCAACAAGAAGTATTTAAATTACCTGGATATTCTCCTAGATAAATATAATTGTGATTTGTTGGATTCCACATTTTATTATATGGCCCATAAACAACAGTTGATCCATTGAAACATTTTTCAACACCATAGTAGTTTTGTTTATTACTTCTTACACACACACATCTATAGTTTAAACTATCTTGCTCTATTGGATAATCTTCAATATTACATTGTTGTGCTGCATTTCTAGTAATTAAAACATAATTAAAGGTTTTGGTTATTGTTTGTGGCTCAATATAATTGTATTCTAAATTTATTTGGCTAGTGTCTAAAATCCAAGTTAATAAACAATTTTTTCTTAAATTATTACAATTTTGATTATTTTCATTACAAAAGAACAGAATTATTTTATTATTCATTTCACAGTTTAAAACGGTTTTTTGCTCAAGCAAATCTAAATTATAAAAGGTAGCATAGCTTATGGTGACTTTGTCTGGAGTTTTCTGTAAAAATAATAAAACATATGGTTCATTTATTGATTCATTTGTTGTAAATTGAAATCTTGACTGAGAATTATTAAATTTAATTTTTGTAATGTTTGAATTTGGATTTAATGTATATCTGGTGTTACCATTATGTAAATTATATCCTGCATTTTGATTATCAGCTAAAAAGTTATTTATTTCTGTAATTGCTGAATTTGTTGTATTAAGATTAAAAAACATAACATATGTTGTGTTTGTCGAAAAGATTGGATTTAGAGTTATATCCACATTCTTTATTTTATTCTTATAATTAAAAACAAATGCCTGCTCTGTTGATTCTGTGGTACTTGATAAAGAAACATAAGATTGATCTGAAATATTGTAGTTAACAGAAGCAATTGGTTTTATTTCTAAGGTGTTTGCATTAATTATGGTTATTTGTATTATGCAAAATAAAGCAATTAATAATGTTATTTTTTTCATTTATCCACCTACTAAAATTTATTGAGACTCCTCATTTACTTTTTCTGGATTGTACCACAAACTAATTCTATTTGCATCATAGAAATTAAAACAAACATTTTGACTTGTAATATTATTAAATACAGAATTAATATTTTGTAATTCATCTGGTCTAAATTTTTCATTTACAATATTTCCTGGGATTACAAAATATTCTTTTTCAGGTATTTCTGAAATTAATGCAGAAGGTACTGCAAATGTAAATTTGTAATTTGTTTGAATTGGTCTTTTTGTAAATAATTCTATTTTTTGTGTAGGACAATTTACAAATGCAAAGATTGTTGTTTTGTAAGATTTCCCATTTTGTAATAAATATCTATTATTTCCGGTTATTGGCTTTATTTCTAATAATTTTGCATCAATATTATCATACCAAAACATATTTCTATCTAAAGACTTCGCCTCATTTCCTGCATTTGTATATTGTAATAAATATGAATTATTTGTTTTGGAAATAATTTGTATTGGTCTTATGTTTTTATAAATAATGCCATGTATTCCATTACCTCTTGTAGAAATACTTAATAGATATCCATCTTGACCCTTTGACCAAATATCGTGATTTGTGATTATTTCTGTTTCTTTTGAAATTCCTGTTTCTGATTCTTTAAATAATTTGCCTGTATAATTGAAATAATAAGCATTTATTGGATTTGTAAATAACATATTTGATTTATATTTTAAATATTTAGATTGCTCATAATAATTTAAAATACTAGATAAATCACTTTCTTTTATAGAAACTTTTGGTTCTGTTGGTGTTTCTATAAATATCTTTACGGTTCTTGGAGAATTTATATTTGTTACTTCTGAACTTTCAGAAAATGGCAAGGCTTTTTGTGTAGTTAAGAAATCTCCTGTGCCTGTAAATATTTCGTTAGTTATTCCTATGTTTGTAGAATTAAATGTCTTCGTGTTGACTACAACAGGATTCAATGCGTCTCCGTAATATATATTTAAATTTCTTAAAATCTTAGTATTAAATGCAATAAATCTTAATTGAGTATTTTGATCTGCTGCATTAAAGAAATTTTGAATTGTTGGTTGTGCCCTTAAATGAGATTTTACTGAAAAATAATAATCATCATTAATTTTCGTGAAATTATTGTCTGTAAATATTGTAATGAAATTAGTAATTGTTTCTGCATTTAAATCAGTGTCTGGAGTTACTGTTGATTTTAATATTATTATTTCTCTTAAATCTGTAGGTAACTTTGCAATTAATACATCTATAGCTGTTGTGTATTCACTTAGTGATACTCTTCTTAAATCAGTTATAGATAAAGAATCAATAACAGAGTCTTTGAATAACCCGTCTGTTTTTAATAACGTATTTTCTGAAATAATATTATTTTCTGTTTTAAATGTAACTTCATCTAAAGTATATTTATTACTTGAATTAAGTATTTCTATCTTCTTTAATAAAGTTATTTTTAACTGATCTTGATCACAATAGAATCCATAGTCACAATTATTGTGAGTCATTTCTGATTCGTTCCATTTTAATAACAATCTATTAAATCCATAATCATAATAATTTCTTTCTCCTGTATATCCCGAATTTGAATTAAAGCCCATTGGATCATAACAGAATCCTTCTATACTTGGTGTTGAAATATATTTTACATCCAATGGAACATTTTGATTATCATTTGGATCAATACAATCTAATTCTGCTAAATTAAAATCAGCAACAGAAAAGTTGATATTTTTTAATCTTCTATCTTTATTTAACCAATCTATACTTAAAAATTCTTCTTTTAACATATAATCATAAGGTTGACTAAATCTTAAATTTGTAATTTTAGATTCTATCTCTGTTAATCTTCTTACTGGCCTACTAATACAAAATCTTACTTCTCTTGTATCTTCTAAAGATTCTAATTTAAAAATTACATCTCCTCTTGTTGTCATTATTGTTTGATCTTTAATATAATATAAACTTGAGATAAAATGATTTGTGGAAATATTTGCAATGTTTTCTACAAAACAAACTCTTGCATCTTTCCCATTTTCTTTGAAATTATAAATATTTGCTAAATATTCTTTATTTAAGTTTATTTGCACATTCATTTCTTGTGGATTTGTATTTTGATTAAAAGTCATTGCGCCTGTTGCATAATAAAATTTAGTATTTCCTGAATTATAATCCATTTCCTTTCTTTCAGCTAGTGTTGGCTCGGAAATTAAACAATCAAATGCAACTTTTGTTTGTAATTCTGACTCTACTCCATTAGAATTACAACCTAAAGATGGAACTTCTGTATTTATTCTAAACACTACTTTTCTTAATTCTTCATCTTTTCTTAGAAAATCTATTCCTAAAAATTTCTTTACTGCATTAAGTGTATATTCTTTTGAAGAATATAAATTTCTAATTTTAGATTCTTGTTCCATTAATCTTCTTGTAGGTCTACTTAAACAAATTTCTAATTTATTTGAATTATCTCTAATTGTTTTTAATTTAATTAATATTATACCGTTGTCTAATATATCTTCTTGTGTATCAATATATGTACCCGAAATATTTAGATTATCAATCACATCTCCATCTAATGTTTTAACAAAACAAACTCTTGCATCTGTTCCATTTTCTTTGAAGTTTCCAACTTTATTAATATATTCTGAATCTATATTTATATCATATACTAACATATCATCTTCCAAAGCTACAATTTCCTCAGATAACTTAATTGCATCTTTTGCTTTGTGGAAATAATATCTACTTGTTTCTTCATTAAATGGAAGTCTTTTTCTAAATGAAAATGATTTTTCTGGGATAACACAATCAAAGGTTTGTTTATTTCCTGTTTCTTCTTCTTCACTTGTACAGTCTAATGGTGCTAATACTGCTTTTAAAGAAAATATATATGAATTTGTATCTACATTATTTCTTTCTAAATCAAATATGCTTTCGATATTAAGATTATTACCGTTTACTCTTGAATTATTAGTATATCTTATGTCTGATTTGTATTTTATATCATTTATCATTCTTTCATTGTCTGTTAATTCTGTTACAGGCCTACTAATACACACTTGAATATTTATGTCCTGGTTTCCTTTAATAATTTTTATTTGAGAAATAATTTGTGCATTTACAAAATTAGAAGTGTAGTTATTTTTAAAATCATAATTTTCTATATTTATTGTTTTTACGAAACAAACTCTTGCATCTGTTCCATTTTCTCTAAAATTTGTGGTTTTACTTAAATAATCACTATTAATATCTACATAAATCATAGATTTTAATATTGTTAATTTTAAAGAATCAGAATCATAAATAAAATTAGCAGTACGATTATTAAATCCTAAATCTAGTCTTTGCTGTATTGTTTTTGGTTCTCTTACACAGTTAAATTTTGATTCATCTACTATTGTACTTGCTGTTGGCAAATTTTGAGTAATTGTGCTTGGATCTGTTTTTGTTACAGTTTTATTATTTAAAACCCCGAGATTATAAAAACTATAACCTTCATTTAGTTTTGCTATAATTTGACTAGAATCACTACCAATATCTAACTTATCTGTACTTGAGTAAACATTATCATATTGATAATCTAATAAACTTCTATCTCTTATATCAACTAATGTAAATGTAAATATATAAACCATCCAACCCATTACCCTTTCTATTATTTCAAAAAATTTACTTGAATGTATTGGGGCATAAATTATCATATCTACAGAATTTACAGTATTATCACACACAGTGTCTGGGACAATAAAATTATACTCGGTTTTAAATTTATCTGCCTTATAAACAAAATTAGTTTCTGGATTTACATTATAGCCGTATAATTGGAATATGTTCCCTGCATTTCTTTTTCTTTCATTAATTAAATTATTTAAATTTCTATAATTCTTTTCTTTTAAGTTATCTGATTTTGTTATTAAAATATGTGGATAAAAATCTTCATTTTCTAATTCTGATATTCTTTCTGGCGTCCAAAAGTCATCTTTTAATTTAATATCAACATAACAGCTTTTTCCTGTTTCTGTAACATTCACTGTTGTTTCTTCAACATTAAAATCAACATAAGACATTGTTGATCTTGGAACGCAAGATAATGGAGTTAATGCTGTCTTTAAAGAAAATATTGCAGAACCATTCTTTTGTCTTCCGTTTTCTTTATCATATATTTCTTCAATTGTTAAATTATTATTTTTATATTTTACATCATTAATTATACTTTCATAATCTTCTAATTTATTTAATGGTCTTATAAAACACACACTTAATTTTGAATCATTTATTTTTATTACTGAAATAACATTTCCATTAGCTAAAACACTGTCTTTATTTTCTAAAACATTATTTGTTTGTAGCTCTGTTAGAATGCTCTGAGGAATTGCAGTTTCAAAACAAACTCTTGCATCATTTTCATTTTCTTTAAAGTCTTCTACCTCACTTAAGAAATCCGAATTTACAAAAATATTTATTTGAGTATTATCTGTTGTTAAGTTTATTGCTTCAGGATTAGATACAAATTTAGTGTTTCTTTCATTAAAATCTAAATCTCTTAATCTTTTCTTTAAAGTTATTTCTTTTTCAGCACATAAAAAGTTTTTATCTGGAATATTTGTACTTATTTGTGGTAATGTTCCTGAGATTGCTGTGTCTTCTACTTTTGTAACAGAAATATTATATAAATAATCTAAATTATATAAATTGTTTGTTTCTGCAATTCTTTGACTATCTCTACTTAAGTCTAATGCACCAAGACTGCTATATACATTATTATATTTATTATCAAAATAATTTTCATTTCTAGAATCATAAATTGTAAATGATCCAACATATAATAACCAACTCCAGAAATCCCCCAAAGCTCTTAAAAATTTACTTGATTTCATTGGCAAGAAAACTACTGCATCCATTGTGTTGGTCTCATTATTACATACTGATTCCGGTACAGTAAAATCATAAGTTGTATTATAGGCTGGTGCTTTATAAACAAAACTTTTTTTCTGATTCTCTCCATATAATCTAAAAATATTTCGTGCACCATCTCTTTGATCATCAACTAATTGTTCCATAGTTTTAAAATTTTCTGCTTTATTCTGTGTTGCTTCTGTAACTAAAATATGAGGGAAGAATTCTTCTACTGCTAAAGCATTCATATTTTCTTGCGGTAAGAAAGAATTATTTAATTCTACTTTTACTCTACATCCTTTTCCTGTTTCTGTTGAGTTTACATTTACAGAAGTTATATAATCTAATACTCCACCATTACTGTTTGCTGGAGGAACACAATTAAGTTGTGTTAATCCTGCAGAAACATTAAAATTTATCTCTAATTGTTTTTTCTTTTTTAATCCAAAGAAATAAGTCACACTTTCTAAAAAACTATCAGGATCATCAATAACATATGTTTTTCTTTCTGTATTAGAACTATAACTTTTTTTTATTGATTCATTAGAGAGTATCATTTCTTCATTTGTAATCTCAGACAATGGTCTACTAACACAAACTTCTAATATCCCAGATGTATTTATACTTAATACATAAAATACTTTATTTACACTAATATATCCCTTTGTTTGTGAAAATACATTGTCTAGTACTTGTCTACTATTTCTTGAATTTAATATTGGTTCTAGCTCTGTTCCTTGTAATTTAGAATTTAAATTTGCTGTAAAACACGCTCTTGCATCAACACCATTATCTTTAAAATTATTAGTAGAATCTAATAAATCTGCTGGAATTGTAATATTAATATCAACTGTTTTTATTTTTTTTGCTTCTTGTATTCTCCCTGCATTTACATTTAATTGATTATTGTAAATTGCGGTATTAGCTGAAAATTCCATTCTATTTTGTCTATAGTCTACTGTTTTTTCTGGAGTAGCACAATAGAAATTTCCATTTGAAGTTACTATTGATGAAGAGCCGGTAGTATATATTTGTCCTACATTAGTGTTTAATGTTGGTTGAACCTGTTCTATTGTTACAGGCGTTATATTTCCTAACGTGTCTGTAATTACTGGATCAGGAACATCTATTACGATTTCAGGCAAATCCGTTTCTGAATCGCCCTCTGAAGAATTTACAAGTAAATTCCCGTCTTCTACTTGATTTTGTGAAGTTTGAGGTAATGCAGGTATTTGAATTCCTATAACATAGCCAAATTCATAATTTATTTC